>Ga0181517_10000548_pt1 | contig 48996 bp, 41 predicted proteins | sample PEATcosm2014_Bin_31_FD_119748 | JGI IMG/M metagenome (GOLD analysis project Ga0181517, IMG submission 119748) | Peatland microbial communities from MTU Mesocosm Facility, Houghton, MI, USA - PEATcosm2014_Bin01_30_metaG | ecosystem: Environmental > Terrestrial > Soil > Wetlands > Peat | place... | reverse complement strand
GATACGCCCATTCAGCGCGTCGCCGAACTCACGCCCTCAGCCTGGGCCCGAAAAACGCAAGCATAAATTCCTCTCATCTCCCACCCGCCACCGTCAACCGTGTACTTGGCTGGACGCATACGTAATATGGGGTTTCGATCATTGCCGCAAGATTGCGAGCAAAATCGACAGTGTAGGTTGGAGTGCCGAGCTTGTCGTTGACGACATTCAGCTCAGTTACACCCTTGGCTAGCTGCTTCATGAGCTTATTGATAAACTTCTTGTCTTTCTTGGGGCCGCCGCCCATCATCCAGCCGGCGCGAAAGATATAATGCCTGGGCACTCGGGTCTGAACCGCTAGCTCGCCCATATATTTAGCCCGACCGTAAACGCTAAGTGGTTTTGGCTGATCCCAATCGTCGTAGAGGTCTTTCTCGCCATCGAAGATTCCCGCGGTGCTGATGTAGACAAGAGGTATGCCGTGGGCTTGAGCCAGCGTTGCAGCATGTTCCACGGACAGGGTGTTCGTCTGGTAAGCGTCATCTGGGTTTGTCTCGCAATACTCGAGGTCGGTGAGCGCACCAATGTGCATCAGAATAGAGGGTTCAAAGGCGGAGACCTTCTTTTCATACTCGGCAAAATTGCGAAAATCACACCGTTGAAGCCACGGTTCGTTGACGTCGATATCCGAGCACGACAGCTCATGCTTTTCGGCCAACACCTTATGGATGGCCTCGCCGAGCATCCCACCGACTCCGGCCAAATAGACTCGCATTCGTATCTCCTTGTTGTTCTAGAGCGAAACCAGAGTTACTGTGTCTGTTGAGTTTCGTGCCAGGTCGCCGCTCCCTGATGGTCGCGTCGATTTCAATGCTGCGCTTTCGGGATACGCCGACTCTGGTTCCGTTCTAGCCGCGTCAACTACTGTACTGACCGAAGCGGAGTGTCTTGCGTTTTCCTCATCGCCGCTCTTTACAAAACCACGGCTGAGATTTGAGCAGCCTGTTGTTCTAGATGTCAAGGCTCGTTTGCCCAATACAAGATGAGCCTCAAAAGGCAAGCTCATCTTAGTGCGCTGCCCTGTGAACTCGTTGAAAGGGGGTACGGAATCTTCTTAAATCGTATAATAGTGGACCGAATCACTCATGTGCTATCGCCAGACATTGCTCGAAGCTTCCGGCACATATGAAACCTTCAGACGGCAGTGGTTCGAGTTCTTGTTCGTCGACTTCCACGGCGATACTCCGCATGATGTGCTCCAGCGTGAGAACCACGCGGAAGCTGTTCTTCTTCCTGACCACAATGCCTTCCATCCCGGCAAAGGCGCCCGATCGAATGCGGGCTCGCTGACCCACTGTAAGCACGGGATACGGTTCGGCGGAGCGCAGTTCAAGTCCGGATCGCAGCGCGTCGATGGCCTCATCCGGCAGCGGAGCAGGCTGACCTCCGGTTCCACCCACAACCGCCAGAGCGCCGGGCACATTCAACACACGCACGCGATCGGCCCGTTCGATGTGGACAAAGATGTAACCGGGAAAGAGCGGAAGATCCAGCGTCACCCTCGAGCCATCGCTCCATTTCCGTTCCGAACGATAGAGGGGAAGATAAAACTCGATCTGCCTCTGGCTCAGGTGCTGGGCAACGCGCTTTTCGTGGCGGGAAGAGGTGTAGACGGCAAACCATTTCGACGCGCGCGGCGCATAGGACATGTGGTCCAGCGTAAAGTTGCGCTCAGGTCGGAGGCTCCGATGTGCGATTTTTTGCAAAGCTTCGCCATCCTCACTTGGGTGGGGTGTTTTCCACACGTCCCTCGACCGGAGCAGAAAGATCACGCTGAAAAAGAGGTGCGGATGCCAAGATGAAAGCAAGCACTTCCATCCGCTTCCATGATTTCCTACGGATTCTGGTCAAAGGCTACCAGTGCATCCAATATAGCAGCACGCGCCCGCCAGTGAATCCGCCCTTGGTGAATAAGAAGAATTATTTCATCACCTTAGCGTCGAAGGCCTCTCATGAAATCTTCGCACGATTGCAACCTTTTCCTCCGGCCCATCATCTGCTTGCAAGCAACTGCCTTCATGCCGTGAGCCCACCGCCTGGAGGGGAGACTTGCACGGGCCGCCGCACCTATTGAGGGGCGATTTTCAGCCGCACAGACGGGCGAATCGCCCATTGAGCGCGGCGTACAGGGCGCGCATTCCCGATTGCCCGTACAATCTATCGAAAGGGAGAACTTCACCGTGCCCAGAGTCTATATGGACGCCAATGCCACCACTCCTCTGCTGCCGGAGGTCGTCGAGGCTATGCGCCCGTATTGGATGGAGCAATTCGGCAATGCCTCCTCGATTCACCTCGACGGGCAACGGGCGCGCACGACCGTCGACCGTGCCCGTGAGACCATGGCCCAGTTCTTCAACTGCCATGCGGCCGAGGTGGTCTTCAACTCCGGCGGCACCGAGGGCGACAACACGGCAATCTTCGGCCTGCTGCGCCCCGGCGACCACTTCGTGGCGTCCTCGATTGAGCATTCGGCAATTCTGGCCACTGCCGAGCGCATGACTCGTCACGGTGTGGAGACGACCTTTATCGCTCCCCAGCCCAGCGGCCTCATCGATCCAGAAGAGATTCGGCGCGCCATCCGCCCCACGACCCGGCTGATCAGCATCATGCTGGCCAACAACGAGACCGGCGTGCTCCAGCCTGTCGAGGAAATTGGAGAGATTGCCCGTGCTGCCGGCGCCTTTTTCCATATCGATGCAGTGCAAGGCGCGGGCAAAGTCGAACTCGATGTGCGCCGCTTCGGCTGCCACCTGCTCTCGATCAGCGCTCACAAAATGCACGGCCCCAAGGGCGTCGGCGCGCTCTTCGTGCGCCGCGGAACTCCTATCGAGCCGCTCCTGGTGGGTGGCAGCCATGAGCGCCGCCGGCGCGCGGGCACTGAGAATGTACCCGGCATCGTGGGCCTGGCCAAGGCCGCGGAACTGGTCATGCACTCGCTCGAAGATGGAACCATGATCCGTTTGGCGGCCCTGCGCGACCGCCTGGAGGCGGGACTTTTGCAGATTCCAGGTACCAGCGTGAACGGCGCCTGGGACGGAGACAAGCCCGTTCCCCGCGTGGCCAACACCACCAATATCTCCTTCGAACAGTTGGAGGGCGAGGCGCTGGTCATCGCGCTGGATTTGAAGGGCGTCTCGGTCTCGGGCGGCTCGGCCTGCCACTCCGGAGCCACCGAGCCTAGCCACGTACTGATGGCCATGGGCCTGGACAAGACCAGAGCCCGCGCCAGTCTGCGCTTCAGCCTGCTCAAGACCGCAACCGAGGCCGATGTGGACTACGTATTGAAGGTCGTCCCCGAGGCCGTCGCACATCTGCGCGCGCTGTCGCCGGTGGCGGCTGGAACAGCGGGGTGAGTACGATTACGCATTGTGTTGTGGTTTTGAAAGGGCACGACTGAAATTGTGCCCTTTCAAAGCAGAGGCAACCGCAGGTCCTTCGACTCCGTTTGGCGCAAAAAGCGCGCCAAACTTCGCTCAGGATGACAGAGCTTTAGGGAAATTTGATAACACCCCATGAACGAGCCCAAAACCATCGCCGTAGCCATGTCTGGAGGGGTGGACTCCTCGACGGTTGCGGCCCTGCTCGCCCATCGCGGCGACACCGTCGTGGGCCTCACCCTCCAACTCTGGGACCAGACTCGCCTGGCCGGCCGCCACGGCATTCCCGACGCGCCCAAGGCCGGCCGATGCTGTTCGCTGGACGACGTTTACGACGCGCGCCGCGTGGCCGAGCATCTCGGCATCCCTTACTACGTTGTTAACCAGCAGGATCGCTTCGAGCGCGATGTGGTCCGGCCGTTCGTCGCCGAGTACCTGGCCGGGCGCACGCCGATTCCCTGCTCGCTCTGCAACAACCATCTCAAGTTCGACCAGTTGCTCCAGACCGCCCGCTCCATCGGCGCCGGCCGCATTGCCACCGGCCATTATGCGGTCAACGAGTTCGATTCCGCGCGCGGGCGCTGGATTCTCAAGCGGCCCACCGACCTCGCCAAGGACCAGACCTATTTCCTCTTCGGCCTTACGCAGGAGCAGTTATCGCGCACTCTGTTCCCCTTGGGCAGGCTGACCAAGCCCGAGGTGCGGCAGATTGCCCGCCAGCACGGCCTGGTGTTGGCGGAAAAGCCCGACTCCCAGGAGATTTGCTTCATCCCGGGCGGCGACTACAAGCAGTTCCTCACCGCCTATCTTGAAGAACAGGGCGAAAGCGTCCCGGAGACCGCGGGCGAACTGGTCGCGTCAAATGGAGACGTTCTGGGCCGGCACGAGGGTATCTTCAACTTCACCGTGGGCCAGCGCAAGGGCCTCGGCGTCAGTTCGCCGTCGCCGCTGTATGTGTTGCAGATTGATCCGGCCAGCCACCGCGTGACCGTAGGCGCCGACGCCGAACTGGCCACCCGCACCCTGCGCGCCAACCGCCTCAACTGGATCGCCATTCACGAGCTAACCGGTCCCATGCGCGTCCAGATCAAGATCCGCCATCGCCACGAGCCCGCCTGGGCCACGCTGGAGCCGGCCGGCGCGGACGAAGTGATTGCCAGCTTCGACGACCCGCAACGAGCCGTCACGCCCGGCCAGTCCGCGGTCTTTTATGACGGCGACGAGGTGGTCGGCGGGGGATGGATCGTTTAAATAAACATATCCTTGTCGCCGGGTGTGTGGGGATTCCGGACCGCGGGTTCTGAGGTGCGCAGCGATTCGACAATCGCTTTGGCGGAGGCCACTACGGCCGAGATTTGCCGCACCGAGCCGTTCACGCTGTCGGCCAGGAAAGAGCCCGCCCGGTCGGCCATGTTCAGGACGCCGGAGAACATGGCGTCCAGCCGTGTGGCCTGGCTATGCAGCCGTTTGACGATATCCATGGCCGAGGCTTCCATCTCTTCGGTCTGCTCGCGCAACCCATGCGCAACTTCAGCCAGATCGGCTGTAGCTGCTTCCACCTTCGGAGAGATGCGGGTCAGCACCGCCTGCGTGCTCGCAACAACCTCCCGCACATGGGTAATGACCTCACCCGTGCTCGACAAGATGGGCATGACCGAAGAACGCAAATCCTCGATTTGCTCGGTCAGAGAACGAGCTGTCTTGCGCACGGTCAGGAAGACTGCCAGCAGGATGATCGCCTGCACCAACACTGCCGTCGCGGTAACGGCAATAAAGACGAGCTGTATGGTTTGATTGTCAAAACTTGACATTGGCGTGATCTCGCGCAAGGCATCTGCGGACTTGCTACAGTTCTTTCAACGCGCTCCCAAGGCAAGAAGAAACATCCTGCGGAGCCTGCGCGAGCGTTGCATTCGGCCGCTCGCGCACCCAACTCCGGAGCGGGCGATCCAGGTAAAGGCGCCCGCCCGGAATGCACTCCGGAAAAACCTGCCGCGATCCTACTTCACTTCTTCGGCGCCTGTGGTCGCCCGATAGGCCTGGCGTCCGGCATCCACGGCCGCGGCCACGCGAGAGGTCTGGTCGGTGACGATATTCTTGCCCCGCTCCACAAACTCTTCCCACTGCGCCCGTCCGCGATCGACCACCTCGCGGCCACGATCGACGTACTCGCTCACGTGCTCCTTACTCTTGTCCACCAGGACGCCAACCTGCTCGGCGGCCTCCTTGGTGCGGTTGCGCAGGTAATCGGTGCCCTCGCGGGCTCCGTTTGCGAGGTCTTCGCGGGTCTCACGGCCGCTCTTGGGTGCATAGAGAATCCCCACCAGCGCGCCTACACCCAATCCAGCTATGAACCATGCCACGTGATGAATTTTGCTTTCCTCTGCCATAACGGAACATCTCCCTTCGCTTAGCGTGAAGACTGCCTGAGCGTATCAAAGTTCTCCGGTGTGCCGCAAATCGCAGCGCAGCCACGGCTCTCGACGTCTCACCTACCGGTGAAGACCGGCGCGTCCGCCGCGCATGCGAATCTCCGCGGCATCCCACCGCCTTGGACGCAGGTTCCTTCTCCGGAGTTGCAAAGTCTTTCCGGAAAGTATGTAACCCGCTCCTTCTCAACACAATACAGCAAAGCATCCCTTGCTGTCCCTCGGCTTTTGCAGCTGGCCCATCGCGTGCGCTTGCGTACTGGACACAAACCCCTGATGGCCTCAGGATCCACGAAGTGCGGGACCCCGCGGACGCACAAACCCACAGTTGCATGGATGCCGCATTGCGCAATGAGAACTGCCCGCCTTCGCGGCCCCGCTAACTCCTCCCTCTCGCCAACTCACCCGCCGCAGCCGCAGATGTGCGCCAAAACTTCGGCAAAGTGCATGGCCTCGCGGTGGCCCAGTTGGGAGATCTGTTCGCGGCAACTGAAGCCGTCGGCGACGATCAGCGTCATGGGGCCGGCGGTCTCGACCGCGGGCAAAAGGCCGTCCCTTGCGATGGTCTTCGAGACCTCGAACTTGTCGGCCTCGAATCCGAACGGTCCGGCCATGCCACAGCAGGAGGCCTCGATAAGTTCCACCTTGGCGCCGGCTTGGCGGAGCAGGGCAATCTCGCTGGCCGGGCCGCCAAAAACCGACTTGTGGTGGCAGTGGCCATGCAAAAGGACCTGCGCGCCTTCAAGCCGGCCCTTGACCCAGTCGGGAGCTTTGGCGGCCAGCCAGTCGGCCAGCAGCCACACTTGTTCGCTCAGCTTGCGGGCGCGCGGATCGTTGGGGAACAACTCCAACGCTTCGTCCTTGAAGACACTGGCGCAACTTGGTTCGAGGAAGATGAACGGAAGGCCAGCTTCGATCTCCGGCGCGACGCGATCCAAGACTTTGGCCAGGTAGGAGCGTGCGCTAGGCAGCAGGCCAAAATCGTAAAGCGCTCTCCCGCAGCAGATGTGGCCCTTTGGCGTCTGCACCCGGAAGCCCGCCTGCGTTAGGACCGATTCGGCGGCGGCCAAGGTTTGCGGATGGTAATAGTTGTTCCAGGTGTCGCCCCACAGCACCACCTGCGGTGGGGCCAACCTTCCCGTGTCCCCTCTCTCTGTTGTGCGGGGAACGTTGCTGGTTTCGTCGGCCGCGACTTTTCCCTTTCGATAGCTTTGCGCTGCCAGCCGCGGCAGTTGCCGCTCCGGCGCCACGCCGACGATCCGCTTGATGAGCGGACTGGTGATGGGGCCGGTAAGCACGGCGTTGGTCAGAGCCGGGGCGAGCGAGCCCAGCCGGGCCGACAGATCGGAAAAGCCGAAGACATAGTGATGCAACGGGTGAAGGCGGCCCTTGTAGCGCTGCGCCAGATACTCCGACTTGTAGGCGGCCATATCCACCTGCGCCGGGCACTCGGATTTGCAGGCCTTGCAACTGAGGCAGAGGTCGAGGGCCTTGTGGACGGCCTCGCTCTTGAAGCCTTCTTTCCGCAGCGCTCCGGCCAGCATCTCCCACAGCAGGCGCGCGCGGCCTCGCGTGGAGTTCTGCTCCTCGCGCGTAGCGCGGTAGCTGGGACACATCACGCCGCCCTCGGTTTTGCGGCAGGCGCCCACGCCCACGCAGCGTTCGGTGGCGCGTTCCAGCGAACCGCCGTCGGCGGCAAAGGCAAAGTGGGTTTCCAGCACCGTCTTTGATTCGCCGGGCTTGGGCGGCCCGTGGCGGAGATTCTCCACCGGATCGTAGACTCGCACCGCATCCACCAGCTTGCCGGGATTCATGCGGTTATCCGGGTCCCACAGGGCCTTGAACTCGCGGAAGGCTCCCATCAGCTCGGGGCCGAACATCTTGGGCAGCAGAGCGCCGCGGGACTGACCGTCGCCATGCTCACCGCTGAGAGATCCGCCAAAGCTGAGAACCAGATCGGCCGCGCGGTCGATGAACTCGCGGAAGCGGCGCAGGCCCTCGACGCTGCGCAGGTCGAAGTTGATGCGCAGGTGGACGCAGCCCTGACCGAAATGGCCGTAGAGCGGGCTGCGATAGCCGTATTCCGCCATGATCGCATACAGCTTGCGCAGATAGGCGCCCAGATGCACGGGGGGGATTCCGGCGTCCTCCCAGCCTTCCCAGCCCTCGGGCTCACCGGGTACGAAAACCGTGGCGCCCAGAGCCGACTCGCGCACCTTCCAAACACGGGCGGCGTCTTCCGGGGAGTAAATGCGGGCGGTGGGCGTTTCCGGCCAGCTTTGCGCGCCGCGAACCAGAGCCTCTGCCTTGGCCTGGGCCTCTTCGGCAGACCAGGCGCCCATTTCGACCAGCAGGTACCCTCCCCCGGCTGGAAGCAGGGAAAGGTCGCCGAGCGCAAGCTCCTTGCGGCGCATGAAGTCGAGCAATAGGCCGTCAAAACCCTCCAGGCCGATGGGGCCAAATTCCAGGGCGCGCGGGACGGCATCGGCGGCCAGAAATCCGTCGGCAAACACAAGCGCGGTGAGCACGCGGAAGGGTGGGCTGGCGGTCAGATTCAGCGTGGCGGAGACGACGGTGGCGCAGGTGCCTTCAGAGCCTACCAGCGCGCGGGCCACGTTGAAGCCGTTTTCGTCCAGCAGTTCGTCCAGATTGTAGCCGGAGACGCGCCGCGGAATGCGGGGAAACTTCTCCCGGATGAGGCCGGCATAGCGGTCGCGCAGCCGCGCCAAACCCGCATAAATCTCTCCCGCCCGCCCGCCACCACGGATGGCGGCTTCCAGCTCCGACGGCCCGGTGCGGCCCACGCTCATGCGGGTACCGTCGTAGAGCACAATCTCCATCGATTCCACGTTGTCGGCGACTTTGCCGCCCAGCAGGCCGTGCACGCCGCAACTGTTGTTGCCGATCATGCCGCCCAGGGTGCAGCGGTCGTGCGTGGCGGGATCGGGCGCATACGTAAGGTGATGAACCTCGGCGGCCTCGCGCAATTTGTCGAGAACGATGCCCGGCTCGACCTTGGCCAGTTTGGCATCGGAGTCGATCGAAGTGAGCCCGTGCATGTACTTCGAGTAGTCGAAGACCACGGCCACATTGGCGCACTGGCCGGCCAGGCTGGTGCCCGCGCCGCGCGGCAGGACAGCGGCTCCGGTGGCCCGGCAAGCGGCCAGCGCGGCCTCAACATCGGCGGCGTCGCGCGGCAGGATGACGCCCACGGGAAGCTGGCGGTAATTCGAGGAGTCGGCGGCGTAGAGAGCGCGCGAACCCATGTCGAAGCGGACATCGCCGCGCAGCGTGGCCTTGAGCCGCGCTTCCAACTCGCGATGCGCGGCAAAGCGCTCGTGATCCAGCGGAGGCTGGTTCAGGAGATCGGAAAACGCTCGAGTGTTCACGGGGAAATAGTAGCGCGTTTCTGAAACAGCAGGACGTTCAAGGGACAAACGATTTCCCGTTCACTACCGGCAAACTGGAAGTTCTGGCTCAATCATCGCCAGAAGCCCTCTGCCTGGAAAGAAGAGCATACGGTACTCAGACTCCAAAGGCGGGAGACCGCCCTGCCTCCCCATTCATTTTGCAGGAGATAACCCTCGGTTGGCGCACACTGGTAGATAGGAGCCAAGAAAGCGGAACCCCGTCGAACTGAGAGGCCCTGCGCAACATCGTGGGCGCCGATTCGCTGCCCGGCCAGCCCGCCAACTCCGCGAGCTAGAAATAGACTTTGCACTTTTTGGCTGTGAAACTGTGAAATGACACCTAAACCGCTCAAAATAAAAGCTATTTTCGACGAGCCTCACAGCTATGCTAAGACTGTAAAGCTGCAAAACTGTCGCAGGTCAGCCGAAAAGGCCCCTACCGCGCCGGCCACTCTTCCACGACAACGCCCAGGTCATTGAGTTGCTGAATGGCGGCTTCGACGTTGCGGCGGACTTTCGGGCGGTCCTTCTTGCCGGCCAGCGGAGACTCAGCCACGGCGATCACGCGGCCATAGCGCCAAGCGCCGGGAGGCAGCGCAATCAGCGCTTCGGCCAGGTCGTCGGGGCGCAGTTGAACCTCCTGGCGGCGGGCCGCTTCAGGGCGCAGCATGGTTCCCTTCCCGACCGAACTTGGGTTGGCATCGGCCAGGGTGATGCGCAGGGTGAGGGTATCGGCGTTGACCGACAAAAAAGGATTGGCCCATGCGCCCGGCTCATGCACATCCACATACATGCTCTTGGTGGGCAGCGGAATGGCGGACAGAGCGCCGCGCTGCCGGTCGCGCAGGTTTGCCGTTGCCTGGGCTGCGGCCTGGGCCTTGTGCTCGGCGTTGACCGCATTCTTGGCCACGCCTACTACCGCCTGCTCTTCCTTGTGGCACGCAACCATCGCCACGGCCAACAACAGAGCCATAGCGGCAAGACCCCTGATTTGCACGCGCTGAATCACCCATCAAGGATAACAGGAATCGACAGCGCCGTTGAAAATCTGAGCGGGCTTGAAAAAGACGACTCTCGCGGCGCCCTCGTCACTGCGCGCGCGACGCCCTCTGCATTAGACTGCGCTCGTCTCGGATTGGAGGCTTGGATGATCCGCAAGGTTGTAGCGATTGTGGGCAGCTACCGCAAGGGCGGCACCATCGACAGCGCCGTTGAAGCCATTCTCAACGGGGCGCGGGAAAAGGGCGCGGAGACGCACACCATTTACCTCACCGAACAGCACCTGGAGTTCTGCAAGAACTGCCGGCAGTGCGTCCTGAAGCCGGGCGCCGAGCGCGGCGCGTGCGAGCAGCAGGACGATCTGGAGCCTATTCTCAAGGAGATTGAGGCGGCGGACGCCGTCGTGCTGGGATCGCCAGTCAACTACGGCAACGTGACTGCGGTCTTCAGGACCTTCATGGAGCGACTGATTGGATTCGCTTACTGGCCGTGGGGTCAGCCCACACCCGCCGCGCGAAAGAAGCGGTTCACGCGCAAAGCCGCGCTGGTGGCTTCGTCGGGCATGCCGGGATTCCTGATTCCATGGGTAACCGGAACCGGATACGCGCTGCGCACAACGGCCAAGATGCTTGGCGCCAGGCCGGTCGGCAGCCTGTGGATCGGCCTGTCGGCAATGGAGCCGCATCATCCGCTCTCGACCGGGGACCGCGAACGGGCGCGGCGCATCGGCATGAAACTGGCGTAGGACCGTTGCGCAGCTGAATCGATGTATTCTGTCAGCTCCGGAACACAAAAAAGGAGGCAGTCATGTCCAAAGTCCAGCCCGATGGCGCGGTGAGCCCGTTGCCGGTTCCCGTTCCGCCTTCGACGATCCCCACTGCGCTGTCCGCTGCCAGCCCATCCACCACAACCACGGCGCCCACATCGAACGTCGCGGTCACCGTGCCCAATCTGACCGGACCCGTAACCTTCTCGCTGGTCGTCACCGACAATCTTGGCGTGGAGAGCGCGGCTGCATTCGCAACCGTCAATATCCAGCCTCCGCCGGTAGCCGCCCTCACAGCCACGCCCGCCATCGTCACCGAAGGCGGGGTCATCGAGCTCTCAGGAGCCGGCTCCACGTCCACAGGCAGCATCGCGAGTTACAAGTTCTCGCTGGTCACTGTCGTTTAGAACCGGAATCATACGCGGATCAGCCGCCAGCAACAGGAGGTCAAGATACAAGGATGCCTGCTTCAACTGGCATGTTGGACGCATCCCCGCCTTGTTTCTCGCCTGGAAGACCTTCAAACAGCCTAACTGATTCCTTGAAAAGCCCATCTAAGAAATAGATGGACCGGAGAGGACGAGCATTCCAGGGCCGGCAGGCGCTGCGATCGCGGATCGTCTGCGGGGCACAAGCCGGGGCCGGCAGAATGGCGCGGCACAAGGAGAGTTTCATGCGCATTTCACGCCTGGCACTGGTGGCGATGCTTCTGGCCTCGGCGCTCGCGTCGGCAATTCAGGATCAGGCAGCGGCCCAGCCGATTGCCGCCTCGTCTCAGCAGGGTAATGGAGCCGCCGGACAACCGGGTTTCACGATCCGGCAAATGGTGCGCCGCGTCCTGGTCGACATTGTCGTCACCGATAAGGACGGCAATCCCGTGCGTGGGCTGGCGAAGAACGATTTCACGGTGAATGAGGATGGCAAGACACAAAAAATCATCTCCTTCGATGTGGAGAACGGCTCCAAGCCGGACTTTGTTCCTCCCAAGTTGCCGCCGCTTCCCGCCAACACCTTTGTCAACGTCCCCGAGGTGCCGGAACGCGGACCCCTCTACGTGATTCTTTATGACATGGTGAATATCGATCCAGAGGACCAGGCCACCTCGCGCGGGCCCTTGCTGAAGTTCATTGACAGCACTCCGCCGGGAACGCGCTTTGCGATCTTTGTCAACGCGACCGGGCTGCATCTGGTTCAAGGCTTCACCAGCGACCGCACGCTGCTTCATGCCGCCATTACCTCGCAGGGGCCCGGGCCGCACCTGCCCAGGATGTTTCTCATGGGCGCGAACTACGGCAAGGGCGATACCGGCGCCGCGATGTCGGTCTTCAATTTTCTCGCCGAATATCTGGAGGGAATGCCGGGGCGCAAGAACCTGATCTGGATCTCCGACAAGTTTCCCCTGCCGTTCTTCGCAACCCTCGACAACCAGACCGATATGGATGCCGAACTGTCGAAACAGACCGTCGCGGCCATGATGCGCAGCCAGATTGCGATCTACCCGCTGAGTGCGAGAGGGGTGGTTGTGACGGAGGTTCACGGTTCGTCGACCGGCGGAGCTACCGGCCGGTCCTTCTCGCCCATAGGCGGCGGTCCGGCCCCGGCGAGTCTAAGCCAAGCCGCCGCCGCATCGTCTGCCGTAGGCCAGGCGGGCTATAACGTAACAGTCGCGGAGAACCAGGCGGAAGACGAAATTGCCGCTGACACCGGCGGACACGCGTACTACAGCGACAACGACCTCAGCGGCATGATTGAAAAGGCTGTGGAACACGGAGAAAGCTACTACACGGTGAGCTATTCGCCCTCCAACCAGAAATATAACGGCGCGTCCCGGCACATCGAGGTGAAGCTGGCGAAGAAGGGCTATACGCTGAGTTACCGCACCTTCTATTACGCTCTGCCCGAGGACGCCGAGCAGGAGATGCACAAGCCCGGCACTCCGGACGCGCGCATGGCCGCCGCCAAAGTGGAGGACACTCTCTACGCGAACATCGAGCACGGCGCGCCGATGCTGCACGATCTGCTCTTCCGCGCGCGCGTGGAGGCCGAGGGACAACCCACGCTGGCAACCGCCGCGGAGATGCAACAGCTCGAGGACGAGCCGGCCTTCTTCCGCACCCGCCGCAAGAAACAGATTCCCCGGCCGCTCACTCCCATAATGCTGCAGAAATACCGGATCGCATATGGAGTGATCGACCTGCAGTTGAAGGCGCTGGCCGCAAGCATGGGAAGCCCGGCCACGCTGGAGTTTGCCGCCGCGGTCTACGATGCCGACGGGCGGATGCTCAACGGCATCCTGAGCAACGGCCAGGCGTCGTCCACCGTCAAGCCGGGCGGGAAAGACGAAGGGCTCTTCCAAGCCGAACAGGAGATCAACGCGCCGGAAGGAGCGGCATGGATCAGGATTGCCGTGCGCGACAAGCTGAACAATCGCGCCGGAACGCTCGAAGTGCCGCTGCCGCTCAAGGCCGAGCCGGTCACGCAGGCGGCGAACGCAGCCAACTAGGCGATGGCCTTTCCAGGTTTCGGAAACGAGACCTGGAATAGCTGGAACAGTAACAAGCTCACTTGCCGATCAGGCTGCGCGCAATCGCGTCCAACATCCCGTTGAGAAAGTTGATGGACTCGGGAGCGGAGTAGCGGCGGCCGATTTCCAGGGCCTCGTTGATGACGATGGGGAAGGGTGTGCCTTTGAAGCCCAACATCTCACCCACGGCCATGCGGAGCAAGTTGCGATCCACGGCGGGCATGCGCTCCAGCCGCCAGTGCTTCGAGTTCTGCACCAGGAGTTCGTCGATCTGTTCCTGATGGGCGATGGCCACGCGGAACAGATCCTCGGCAAAGCCGCGCACCTCCGGCTCGACCTCGTCACCGGCCTTCCAGAAGGTGGCGCGCACCTGGTCCGGCGTCTGGCGCCCGATGTCTGCCTGAAACAGCATCTGCATGGCCAGTTCGCGCGACTTGCGGCGCGGTCCGGCGCTCAAGCCGTACCGCCTTCCAGCAGTTTGCGGCGCAGGCTTACCATCTCAATGGCCGCCGTAGCGGCCTCGAATCCCTTGTTTCCGGCCTTGATGCCGGCCCGATGGAGCGCCTGCTCAAGAGTCTCGCAGGTTAGTACGCCAAAGCTGTGTGGAATGCCGGTCTCCTGTTGCGACTGTCCGATGCCGCGCGCTACTTCGTTATAGATGGCCTCGTAATGGGCGGTTTCGCCGCGCAACAGGCAACCGAGAGTGACAATTGCGTCCACCTTGCCGAGGTTGGCCAGGGTGCGGGCGGCGGCGGGTATCTCCCATGCGCCGGGAACACGGACAACCTCGATGTCGGCCCGCCTGGCGCCGCTGCGCAGCAATGCGTCCAGCGCACCCTCGAGCAGCCGCTCAGTGATGACCGCATTCCAGCGCGCCACGACAAGGCCAAACTTCATGCCCGCGGCAGATAGATCGCCTTCGACGGCCACCGGCTTGCCGCGAAGCGGATCGGTCCACGCCCAGAAGCTGAAGGGGAAGCCCGGCTCGGGTTCGATGGTGAAGAGACGCGACTTCCAGTGGGTTTCCGTGATGGGCGAGAGACGCGCGGCGGATGAGTCGCCTCCCTCCGCGCGAAGCCAGGACGCGGCTGTCTGGTGCACGGCATCAAGCGCGGTCACCTCCACCAGCACATCGGCAGTGGCAGGAAACCGGCCATCGACAAACTCCAGGTTGCCCAGCGGAGCCAAGAACGCGGCTCCCCGGCTCGTCTCTTCCTCCCACCCCTTGCCGGGAGCAAATCCCAGCGCAGAAAAGAAGCTTGCCAGCCGGTCGTAGACCGCTGCACTGCCGGCAGGACGAAGAAAGGAAATCCCCTTGATCATGGTTTGATTCTATCGTGCTGGAGCGGCGAACCGGCCAGTGTGCGAAATGCCAGCGTGACGCCGTTCTGGCTTGACAAGTTGGCGGCGCCTTTGAGGCGGCCTTGCACGAAGCAAAACAGGTGGCGGTCAGCAAAAAGGCCGGCGCTGCGCCGGCCTTTCCTACTTCGGAAACGCCCCCCGAGGATTACGTGGTGGCGCGCGGTTTGACGACGATGGCCGTGGCCGGCACCGGGTTGGTGGTGGGCGCGGCCAGCGTGCAGCCAGCGTCGTTGCCACCGGCGGAAATCGGCGTGCAGGCAGGCAGGTTGGGTGCAATCTGTTGGGTGTCGGTCAGCGTCGGCACACTGATGTAGTGAATCAGATTGTCGCCCGCGGTGGAGACAAAGAAGAGTTTGTCGTCGGGGCTGAAAGCGCCTGCCAGCGGGGCCGTGATCGCCGAATTTCCGTTCAGCGTCACATAGTTCACCGTGCCCGCCGCACCGTTGGCGCCCGGCACATAGTACGGCAGCAAAGCGCCCTGTGTCGATCCTGTGTAGGTGATAAACGCCAGGTTGGATGCCGGCGAAGCCACCACCTGATTGATCGCGGTAGCGTTCACCTTGGTGACCGGTATCTGATTGAGCGTGTGGGAGAGCATGAGCGGCTGCAGCACGCCGTTCACGGCTGCCGGGCAGGCGCCGGAGACCTCTGTGTTTGGAATGGAACTGGCCGGAGGGATGGTGACTCCAATGTCGGCAACCGAGACCGCACCCTCGGCGAGAGCCGCGCCCAGGATGTGCTGACCATCGGTTGTCGCGGCCAGGGCGTCCGTCTGCACGGCCACCGAATCTCCCTGGGGATAGAAGGTCGTGGCCGCCGCGTTCCCGATCGGGCCGGCGGGGCACCAGGTATGAGCCACAGTGGAGAAATTCTGGCTGCCGCTCAGGTAGGCGCCCACGCTGGGGATGGTAATCGCCAAGCTCTGGGAGCCGCCGGTGGTCTTGCTCAGATCATAGGTGGTCCAGTCTTGGTTCGCGCTGTAGACGTACAACGTGTCGCTGTGGCCGGCTCCCAGGGATGCGCTGTCGGTGATATAGAGTGTCTTGGAGTCGGGGGTCCATGCCGCAGCGCTGCCCATGCCGCCAAAGGTCGTGGTGTAGCCGCCCGAGACGCTGTAAAGATAAAAGAGCTGCCGCACCTGATCGTTGATAAGCAGGGTCTGGTCATTCGGAGAGACGGCGAGCACCACGCCGGGAACGGTTGGATCCTGTTTGGTGAGTGTGTTGCCGACTGTGCTGTACATCATCAGTTCGCGGGCCGATCCGAAGAAAAGATTCGTGCCCGTCCGGTCCATCATCATCGAGTTCGGCACATACGGCAGGCGCACAGTGGAACCAACCGTGCCGCTGAGCAGCTCGATGGGAATGAAGTATTGCGACTGGCCGGGCGCCGAGAACCAGAGATAGTCGCTGGCGGTGCCGGGAGTCGTGATCGTGACCGGATTCGAGGAAATGGAGAGACCGGTGCCATTCACCCCAATCTGATTGATCGGAGCCGGATTGCAGAAGGTAGGCTGGCAGCTAGCGTAGACCGAAGCCTCGCCGGGGAAGTTGGTGGTGATGCCACCTGCACTGGTCGCAGTGATGTCGATCGGGTCGGTGGACTGGTAGTCCAGCAGAAGGCCGGTGATGATGACCCCGTTGGTGTCGATTACGGTGGTGGTCAGATTCTGCTGAACACCCTGGGTGATCGTGCCGCTGGTCTGTCCATTGGCCAAGGTAACGCTGATCGAGGCTGGCGGGCAGGTGGAGAAATAGCCGGCCGACGAACCGGAGCCTGCGATCGAGGCAGTAATCGCGGTGGTGCCAGGCAATTGAGCGACAATCTCGTTGGTTTCGGGGTTGATATTGGCAACGCCTGCGGTTCCGCCCGTGTAGGTGAGCGTGCCGATGGAAGATGTACAGCTGGGAATCGAACTCAGGCTCACGCCGGGGGGCAGCGGGCAGGCAAGGCTCGGCGAGGAAGCCGTGGTCACCGAAGACGGTGCGCACAGCAACAACTGCTGGTTGTTGCTTCCGGAGAAGCATGCCTGCGCATCGAGTTGCGCCTCGGCACCCTGGGAGAGGCATTGCTGCGGCCCGACAAGGGTCACGGAGGTCACCTGGGGATGCACATAGACCGACACCGGATTGGAGACGACCCCTTGGGCGGAGGCCGTAACGTAAGCGATGCCGTAGGGCAGGCCGCCGGTCGAAGGCAAGGGATTCGGCTTGTTGCAGATGGTATAGTTGGCGATGCCGCCGCCGGTGTTCCGGTTCCACGTGCCCGCGCAGATAATACCCGTGGGCGAGACATCCACCCATTGGTTGTTGGTGGTGCCATAGGTGAACGAACTCACGCTGGCAACCGCGCCTTTGCAGGTCTTGGCAACGGGTCCGGTCACCTGCTGCGTCTGCCCGAAGGCGAGCGAGATGCCGGTCGTCTGCGGCTGCAGGAAGACGGAGGACACGTCCGTGTCCTTCAACCCGTAACCCTCGCCGTTGCAATAATTCCCTGCCGGGTTGCGCGTGCAGCCGGAAATCGAAATCCCGGCCGGAATGGCTAGGCACAACAAGCAAACAAGCGTCAAAAACCGCCGCATGAATCCTCCCCGCCCCGCCTTTTCAAACCGCGGAACGGTCTCTCCGATTACGTAAAGAAAAATTGGGTTGTAGCGGTCCGTCAACATGCCCAAGACTGGCTTGCAGCCGGAGGAGTCCGCTCAAACGACCGGCTCCCGGCGGTACGCTCTTCCATGCAGCCGATTGGCGAAACACGCTGTGAAAACTCCAAAGAAAAGTGTATCAGGACGGGGCCACCCCTGGGAGGAAGCCATTGCGGGCGCTGCCCGCTCCGATTTCCGCCCCTCCTGCAATAGACTCCGCTGAGCCGGGTAGGCGAGCGGATTTTTGGTCAATCGCCAGGAGGCAGGTAGCGCGCAAACCAGTTCACGGCCCGTTCCATCACGTCGCGGCGGTGTTCGGGATCCACAAAACCATGCCCTTCGTTGGGGTAAACCACCAGTTGCGTAGGCACATGCCGGGCTCGGAGCGCATGCCAGAACTCGTAGGATTGGGGCGCCGGGCACTCTCCGTCCCGGTCGCCCACCACCACCAGAGTGGGCGTATTGGCCTGTTTGATGAAGTTGATCGCCGAACTCCGGGCATAGACCGCCGGATCGTCGTAGACCGAAGCGCCAAAGTAGGGCGTCATCCACTGGTCAATCGAGTTCTCCCCGTAGTAGCTCTGCCAGTCCGAAATCCCCGCCCCGGCGACCGCCGCCTTGAAACGCCCGGTCTGCGTGACGGCAAACATGGTCATGAATCCGCCGTAGCTCCAGCCGGTGATCCCCACGCGGCCATTGTCTACGGGATATTTGGCCTCGACCGCATCCACCCCAGCCAATATGTCGCGCAGGTCGCCGTAGCCGAAGTCCTTGCGATTGGCCTGGGCAAAAGCCTCGCCCTGGCCGAAGCTGCCCCTGGGGTTGGGCTGCAAGACAAAGTAGCCCAGTGCGGAGAAAGCCGCTGCACTCAGGCCGCCGCCTCCGCCCCAATGCGACTCCACCGCCGAAGCCGGTCCGCCGTGCACCTCCACGATCAACGGGTACTTCCTGGCCGGATCGTAATGCAGTGGGAGCATCAACCAGCCCTGCACGCGAAATGAGTCGCTCTTCCAGCTCAGCGAGACGGATTTGCCCCAGGCAGGTTCCACCCCGTCGTTCAGGTGCGACAACTGAATCACGCCCTCCAGACCTGAATTCATCACCACAGCAGACTTAGCCGCATAGATCTCCGTGGGGTGGTCGAAGGTGCTGGCGCCGAAGACGAACAGCGACCGGTCGGCCGTGGAGGAAAGGCTCAGTTCCAGCCGCCCATCGCCCACACTGCCTGGGATGCTGAAGATAGGCGCGCCAAAGCTGGTGGCCACGCTCGGGCTGGTCCGGTCTCCCTGCAGGCGGAATCGGACCAGTTGGCAGTTGCCGCCGGCCAGTTCGCTCGCGAAGATATGTTCGTCGTCGCCCCATTCAATCCATGCCGGCGAGGTGGGCCGCTGGGGAGTAAGGTCGACGGGCTGCCCTCCATTGGCCGAAACGACCCACACATCGCCGCCCGTCGCGCCCTGGTCGCTCATCAGCCCGCCGATAAACGCGATGGCCTTGCCGTCCGGCGACCACCGCGGCACCGCGATCTGCAGCCCATGCAGCGGGCCGGCAATTTCCGCAGGCGCCAGAATCGCCTGGGGTGGGCCATCGAACAGTTGCGTGTAGAGCTTGGCTACCCACCAGTTGTTCTCCCCTGGCGGATCGGCGGCTACATACGCGAATCCCTTTGAATCCGGCCTCCAGTCGAATTCATAAACGTGGAGCTCAGACGGAGAAACTATCTCTGGAGACGCGGGCTTGGACGGATTGACACGAGCCACGGCAACCCGCTGAATTTCGATGCCTTCTTCGCCGATGACACCAGCCGGCGGCTTCATCGCCGCCAAGGCCCCGGCCGGCCGCGTCGCGCCTTCTACATATAAGAAGGCCACACGGGTCCCGTCCGGCGAAAAAGCCGGTGCATCCACGTAGCCTTTCAGTTCGGTCAGACGCCGCGCCGCCTTCCCATCCAGCCGCGAAAGATACAGATCTGTCTGCTCGCCCGGCTGGGCGCAGTCGGAAAAGAAAGCCAGCGCCCTTGCGTCCGGCTCCCAGGCAATCTCGCCTTCGTGACAGTGCCGGTCGGCCTTGGCGGCTGCGGTCACCCGCTCACTTCCAGCCAGACCGTCCAGCGAAGCAACCCGAATCTCCGCACCCTCTTTCGTGTTCTGAACCCACGCCAACCGTTTGCCGTCCGGCGACACCGCTACCTGACTGACGAATTGGCCGCGGCGGAGCCCATTCAGCACCTCTTCGATATGAGCGCGATCCGCGGCCGGCGCCGGATGGGAATCCTGCGCCAAGGCACCGGAGAGGTTGAGAATCGCGCCCAAAACGAGGGCGGAGCCAACGGTAGACGCACTGCGGAGCGATTTGCGAAGCTCGAACCAAAACATACAAAAATGCTATCAGGAAGAATCTGCGCGGCCCGGATTGGACTGGCTCTTTCCGCGCTCCCACCATACATATACCCGATAGGAGCGCCGCCGCAATGTGCAGGGCGGATCGCACCCGGCCTTTATACTGGGGTGGTTGCCGCAGGCAGGCACGCGGGCCGGGAAACGGTTCGCCGGAGAGGAACAGACATTGGCTCAGGCGGAGATTGGCATTATCGGCGGCAGCGGGCTCTACTCGATGCCCGGATTCACCAACGTGCGCGAAGAACGCGTAGAAACGCCCTTTGGCCCGCCGTCGGACGCCTTTGTGCTCGGCGAGTTGGAGGGCCGCAAAGTGGCCTTCCTGGCGCGGCATGGGCGCGGGCACCGCATTCTGCCCTCGGAATTGAATTTCCGGGCCAATATTTACGCCTTCAAAAAGCTGGGCGTGGAGCGGATTCTGTCGCTTTCGGCCGTGGGATCGCTCAAGGAAGAGCACAAGCCCACCGATTTTGTCATTCCGGACCAGTTCATTGACCGGACCTTCCTTCGCATCTCTACCTTCTTTGGCGAAGGGATCGTGGGCCATGTGTCGTTTGGCGATCCGATCTGCGCCACGGTGGCCAAAGCCGCGGCCGAAGCCTGCGCCGCGGTGGGCGTGACGGGCAAGCTGGGCGGAACCTACATTTGCATGGAAGGCCCGCAGTTCTCCACCAAGGCCGAGTCGCATCTCTACCGGAGTTGGGGCGCCGACGTGATCGGCATGACCAACCTGCAGGAGGCCAAGCTGGCGCGCGAGGCGGAGATTTGTTACGCCACCGTGGCCATGGTCACCGACTACGACTGCTGGCGCGAGGGGCACGACGCGGTAACCATTGAAGAGATTGTGGCCGTGATGCACAAGAACTCAGAGAACGCCGCCAAGGTGGTGAAGGCGGCTGTGGCGGCCATACCCGCCGAACGCACCTGCGCCTGCGCATCGGCTGCCAAGTTCGCCGTGCTCACGCAACCCGATGCGATTCCCGCGGCGGCGAAGGAGAAGCTGAAACTGCTCTTCGGGAAGTATCAAGGCTGGTAACAAAGTTAGCGCGGCTGCGCCGCAAGCAAGCCGGCAGACGAGCGGATTCATGCGGAAACGATCAGACTTCAAGATAAAAAGGGAGATTCATGGCGATTACCGTAGTGGGCAGCGTTGCCTTCGATTCCATTGAGACGCCGGCGGGACGGCGGGAGCGTTGCCTGGGCGGCGCGGCGACTTATTTTTCGCTGGCGGCCAGTTATTTTACCGATGTGCGCGTGATCGCCGTGGTGGGCGAGGACTTTGGCAAGAGGCAGGAAGCTGCATTCCAGGCCCGCGGCATCGACACGCGCGGCATCGAGCGGGCCGCGGGCAAGAGCTTCTTCTGGGAGGGCTCGTATCTCGACAACCTGAACGAGGCCAAAACTCACATCACCGATCTGAACGTCTTTGCGGCCTTTGAGCCAAAGATTCCCGAAACTTACCGGGATTCGGAGTTCCTGTTCCTGGCCAATATCGATCCCGTACTTCAGCGGCGCGTGCGCGAGGCGATGCCGCAGGTGCGCATGGTAGCCGGCGACACGATGAACTACTGGATCAAGGATCATCGGCCCGCGCTGCTCGAAGTGCTGAAAGGGCTTGACGCACTGCTCATCAACGACACCGAGGTTCGCATGCTGGCCGGCAACAACAACCTGGTGCAGGCAGCGCGCGCGGTGATGGCGATGGGGCCGAGCTCGCTGGTGGTCAAGCATGGCGAGTATGGGGCAACCCTCTTTCACAGCTCTCCTTCAAAAGGCGAGACGGCGGAGCGTCCCTTCCGTGCGCCGGCGCTGCCGATGGAAGAGGTAATCGACCCGACCGGCGCGGGCGACAGCTTTGCCGGCGGCTTCTTCGGCTACCTGGCCTCGCAGCCTGAGATCACGCCGGCAGCCTTCCGGCGCGCGATGTTCTACGGCAGCGTAATGGGCTCGTTCGCGTGCGAGCGCTTCGGCACCGAACGGTTGCAGCAGCTCTCCCGCAAGGAGATCGACGAACGCTTCAACCTCTTCCGCGAGTTGACCCACCTTGACTGAGAAGTCCATCGCGCGTTGGGAATGGCTGGCAGTGCTGGTCGGCTGCGCTGCAGCATCGATGGCGGCGTTGGCGTGGAGCTGGCGGCACGGGGCCCTGCTCAACTATGGGGACGCTGTCGCCCATCTGCACATCGCGCGCAGGGTCTTCGATTGCCACCAGCCGCGCTTCACGCAGCTGGGCTCGGTGTGGCTGCCGCTGCCCCACATTTTGCTGATTCCCTTTGTCCAGGTCTACGCCTGGTGGGCCAACGGGATTGCGGGCGTGATTCCCTCGGCGCTGGCTTACCTGGCCGGTTGCGCTGGCGTCTACCGTCTGGCGCGCCGCTGGCTCCCGCCCTCCGCCGCGGCGCTGGCGCTAGCCTTCTTCACCGTCAATCCCAATCTGCTCTACCTGCAAACCACGGCGATGACCGAGCCGCTCTTTGTCTGCGAGATGATCTGGGTTGCGGTCTGGCTGGTCGAATGGCGTGCGAGCCTGGATGAGGACCCGCGCCGCTGCCGCCGCCTGCTCTGTTGGATCGCGGCGGCATTGGTGGCTGCGGTCTTTACGCGTTACGACGGCTGGGTGATGGCGCTGATCGCCTGGATGAGCATCGGTGTCGTGCTGGCTCGCCGCGGCGAGCTGCGCTCGCGAACCTTCTGGCTGGCAAGCGCGGTTGTTGTCGCCGCGCCCGTGGCATGGTTCGTCTACAACGCCGCGGCCTTCGGCGATTGGCTTTACTTTATGCGCGGGCCTTACTCGGCCAAGGCCATCGAAATACGGACCTCCACGCCGGGATTCCCGCCGCATCCGGGCTGGCACAATCCCCTGGTCGCGCTGATCTTCTATGGGAAGGCCGCGGAGTTGGATGCAGCCGCAGCGGCGTGGGGCAACATGCTGCTAGCGCTGAGCCTGCTGGGAACGGCGTGGGGCTTGCTCACGGCGCGCCGCCGCGCCTTTGGTTGGACGCTGCTGCTGTGGTTCCCGCTTGCCTTCTACGCGTACTCGGTAGCGTATGGGTCCGTGCCCATTTTTCTGCCCGTCTGGTGGCCCCACTCCTGGTACAACTCGCGCTATGGCATGGAACTGCTGCCCGCGCTTGCGCTGGGCCTGGGATTTGCCGCGCAGTTTGCGATCGGCGCGACACGTGAGTTCAAGCCGGGCTGGGCAAAGTACGCGGTAGATGTGCTCTTCGCGCTCGTTGCTCTGAATGCCTGCCAGATGCTGCGCGAGCGTCCGCTGGTATACGTCGAAAGCACAAAGAACATCGAGGCGCGGCGGCTTTATGACATCCAGATTCCGCTGGTTCTGCGTTCTCTGGTGGCCCAGCGACCGGACGGCGAAATCCTGATGGTTACCTCGGCCTATCCCGAGATCGTCGCCTTCACCGGAATTCCGCTGCGCCAGACGATCAACGAAAGCGACCTGGAAATCTACCGCGACGCGCTCGACGCGCCCGCTGCCCATGCGGCCATCGTCCTGGCGTATGACGGCGACGAGGTAGACCGGGCGGTGAAGGCGCATCCCGCCGGCCTGACACCGTATTGCCGCTTTACGGCTGATGGCCAGCCCTCCGCGACGATTTACATCTCGGGAACTTCTGCATACGTAAGGCTCAACAAGCCGGCGTGGGCGGTGGTAGCATCGGGCAAGGAATTTCAATGATCATAACCCCGCCACAGCTCGCGCAACCCTTCAGCTTCGACCAGCTACAGCAGATGGTTGTGGTGAATGGCGCCATCGGGCGCCTGCTGATGGCCTGCGTATTGGGCGCTCTCGTTGGCCTGGAGCGGGAGTTCAGCCGCAAGGCCGCGGGTGTGCGCACCAACCTGCTCATCTGCATGGGCAGCGCGTTCTTTACGCTGCTGTCGGCGGTGCTGGCCGGGGACGCCAACCCCGACAAGGGCCGCGTTGCCTCGAACATCGTGCAGGGCATCGGGTTCCTCGGCGCGGGTCTCATTCTGCACAACCGCAGCCGCGTGAGTGGACTCACCAGCGCGGCCAGCGTCTTTGTAGTGGCCTCCATCGGCATGGCCTGCGGCGCGGGATTGTATGGGGCGGCCGCGGTGGCGGCGATCATCGTAATCGTGGCGTTGGAACTGGTCGGCTTTCTGGAGCGGCGCGCCAACCTCAAGGGCTACTCGCTGGTCTATGAGGCCCGCGGTCGCGATCAGACCCAGATGCTTCAGTCGATTCTGGATGCGATGGACAAGGCTGAAGAGCGGCTGACCAGCGTGGAGCGCGATGCCATTGGCGAACTCCAACGGGTGAGCTTCTCATTGACCGCAACAAAAAGGCAGCATGAGCGGCTGCGCGGAAAGCTGCTCGCCGAGCCCGCCATCGATGCGTTGTTCACCTTCCGCGACCCGGAGGAAGATTGATTCCCTTTACCAAAGCCCACGCCTGCGGCAATGACTTTCTCATCGTCACGGAAGACGCGGCCCGCGGATGCGACTGGGCAGAACTGACACGGCGGTTGTGCGCCAGAAACACGGGCATCGGCGCCGACGGCATCGAGTTTTTTGCCTGGGCCGGTCCCAGGTCGGGCCGCCTTCGCCTGCACAACGCCGACGGCTCCATCGCCGAGATCAGCGGCAACGGCACGCGCTGCGTGGCCGCGTGGATGGCGGAAGAAATCGATGCGCAGCCCGGCGATGTGCTGGAGATAACCACTGATGCCGGGCCGCGGCTTTGTCGCGTGGTGGCGCGCCATGGACATGAAGTTGAAGTAACCGCGGGCATGGGCGTCCCGGTCTTTTCGCCCCGCACCGTCACGCTGGCCAACGGCACACAGATTGCGGGTGTCGAGGTCTCCACCGGAAATCCGCATTTCGTCATCCTGGTGGACAATGCGGAGTTTTCCGTTGCGGGAAAATCATGGCAGACCATCGGCGCAGAGATTTGCGTTCACGCCGATTTTCCTCATCAGACGAATGTCGAGTTCTTTCATATCGTGAGCACAACGGAGATCGAGATTCGCATCTTCGAGCGCGGCGTTGGGCCAACCACCTCTTCCGGCACGGGCAGTTCCGCTTCGGCCACGGCGGCGCTCGCGTTGAACGGCTGCCATTCGCCCCTCACCGTGGTGGCTCCGGGCGGCGCTCAGACCGTGGCTTGGGGCGGGCCGGGCACGGAGCTGAGGCTTACCGGGCCGGCGGCCCTGATTGCCCGCGGCGAGGCCTGGTAGAGTGACTGCCCTGCTCAAGCCATCCGCCGTTCCCGGCGACGCCGCCGTAGCAGTGGTTTCTCCCGCTTCCACGCCGCAACCCGAGCGCGTCGAGCGCGGTTTGCAGGCCTTGCGCGCGCTGGGGTTTGCGCCGCAGGCAAGCGAAAACAATCTCGCCCGTGGACCGCTCTATTTTGCGGGATCACCGCAGATGCGGCTCAACGACCTGCATCATGCCTTTGCCGACGATGAGGTTCGAGCCGTCTTTTCGACGCGCGGCGGCTACGGCTCCAACTACCTTCTCGACGGGCTGGACCTCGATCTGATTGCCGAAAGCCCAAAGCCGCTGATCGGCTATAGCGATCTGACCGCGCTGCAACTGTGGCTGCTGGATCAGATTCAACTGCCAGCCTTTCATGGTCCCATGCTCTCGGCCGATTTCGCGCGTGAGGATGGAGTCCATCTGCCCAGCCTGCGCGCGGCTTTTTCAGGACATACCTACAGCCTCGGCGCCGAGGAAGGTTTGCGCGCTTTGCACCCCGGAAGGGCAAGAGGCACACTCTATGGCGGCTGCCTCAGCATCCTGGTTTCGCTGCTCGGCACACCCTATGAGCCGCAGACCGAAGGCAAGCTGCTCTTCCTGGAAGATGTGAATGCCAAGCCGTATCAGGTTGACCGCATGTTGTGGCAACTGCGGCAGGCGGGCAAGATGGAGGGCGTGCGCGGCATTGTTTTCGGCGAAATGCTGGGATGCGTCTCGCCCGGCGCGCCTGCAGATTTGCTCGAAGATACGATTCTGCGCGTGCTGGACGACTTTCGCGGACCGATCGCCATCGGCTTGCGCAGCGGGCACGTCTCGCGCAGCAACGTGACGCTGACCTTGGGCGTGGAAACCGAGTTGCGCACCACCAGTGTGGCCGAATTGCACTTGCTGGAAACCGCGGTGAAAAAATAGGCAACAGGAACTGGCCGGAAACTCGGGCAGGAAATGGGGAATCGAGAAGATTGGGAACGGAAGACAGAAACGCATTCAGCCATATCGGCGGCGGCGCAGTGAGCCAGCCCTCCCGGCACATTCATCTCAGCGGTATCTGCGGCACGGCGATGGCTTCGCTGGCCGGGCTGCTGCAGTTGCAGGGCCATCGCATCACCGGCTCCGACAAAGAAGCCTATCCGCCCATGAGCGATCTGCTGCGCGGCCTTGGCATCGCCATCCTGAAACCATTCGCGGAATCCAATCTCGATCCCGCGCCGGATCTGGTGGTGATCGGCAACGCGCTCTCGCGCGGCAACCCTGAAGTCGAGCGCGTGCTCGACGAGCGCATTCCCTTCACCTCCATGGCCGCGCTGCTGCGCGAGGAGTTTCTGCAGGGCCGCGAGTCGCTCGTCGTTGCCGGAACCCACGGCAAGACCACCACCACCAGCATGTTGGCGTGGATTTACCAGTTTGCCGCGCAAGAAAAGCCGGCGCTGGAACCATCCTTTCTGATCGGCGGCGTGGCAGAGAACTTTGGAACCAGCTTTCAGTTGCGGCCTACGCGCACCTTCATCATTGAGGGCGACGAGTACGATACCGCCTTCTTCGACAAAGGACCCAAGTTTCTCCACTACTTTCCCGACGGGCTGATTCTGACCCACGTGGAGTTCGACCACGCGGATATCTACACCGATTTGGCCGCGGTAAAAACGGCCTTCAAGCGGCTGGTGAATCTCGTCCCGCGGCGCGGCCTGATCGTGGCCTATGACGACAGCGAAAACGTAAGCGAATGCGTGGCCGGCGCGCTCTGCCGCGTGGAACGGTACGGCTTCTCGGACGGCGCGGACTGGCAGGTGAAAAACCTGCGCCATGAGGATGGTCTGACGCGCTGGGAAGTATGGCGCGGCGGCGCATTGTGGACCGAGTTTGAGATGCGCCTGGCCGGCGAACACAACGCGCTGAACGCAACCGCCGCCGCGGCGCTGGCCTTTGGAGAGGGGCTTAGCAAAGAGGCGATTCAACGGGCTCTTGCGACCTTCAAGAGCGTGAAGCGGCGACTGGAGGTGCGCGCCCAGATCGGCGGCATCACAGTGATCGAGGACTTTGCGCATCACCCCACGGCCATCCGCGAAACATTGCGCGCGCTGCGCTCTGTCTATCCGCAATCGCGCCTCTGGGCAGTCTTGGAGCCGCGCTCGAATACGCTGCGGCGCAAGGTGCTGGAGGCCGATCTGGTGGCCAGCCTGCGCCACGCCGACCGCGTCGTTCTCGCCGGCGTCTACCAGCAGCAGCGCATCCCCGAAGACGAGCGATTGCACCCGGAAGATGTGGTGCGCGCACTCAACCTGACCGGCACGCCCGCGGAATTGTGCCCCGATGTGGCGTCGATCGTGGACGGAATCGCGCCCCGGTTGCGCTCCGGCGATGTGGTGGCGATTCTTTCCAATGGCGGATTCGACGGTATTTATGAAAAACTTCCGGCGCGGCTCAGAGAACTTCAATCCTGACCGCTCAGAAAGACCCGCATGATCTCTTCACTCGTCTTCATGACCACGATGGTCCTCACCGGCATTCCCACGGCGCTTCTGTTCATTCCCTGGTGCTGGTTGACGGGCAACGTACTGCCGCTCTACAAGGGCACGCGCTTCATGCTCTCCAGCAGTTGCCGCATGGCCGGGGTGCGCTTTCGCGTCGAAGGACTGGAGCGCGTGCCCAGAGACCGGGCGTGCATCTTCATGTCGAACCACGTCTCCAACCTGGACCCGCCCGCTTTGATTTCGCTGATTCCGGGACGCACCTCGGCCTTCATGAAGCGTTCGCTGATGAACCTGCCCATCCTGGGAACCGGCTTCAGGCAGGGTGAATTCATCGCCGTGGACCGCAGCGGCAACGCGGCAGCAGCCAAGGAGAGCGTGGCAGCGGCCCAGCGCGTGTTGGCCAAGGGCGTACATATCACCACCTTTGTTGAAGGCACCCGCTCGCCGGACGGCCGCATGTTGCCCTTCAAGAAAGGCCCCTTTTATCTGGCCATGGCAGCCGGCGCCCCGTGCATCCCGGTCTCCATCCATGGCACTGAGAAAATTCTGGGCAAAGGCAGCCTGCGCATGCATCCCGGAACCGCGCATGTGGTCTTTCATCCGCCGATCGACCCGGCCGGCTTTGCCACGCGCGAGGAGCTGACGCAGGCGGTTCGCGCGGCCATCGCCTCAGGACTGCCGGAGTGGATGCGGAGCTAAAGGCTCCGCCCCGATGAACCCGGCTGCCCGCGCAACTCGCACCGCGGCATTGCCAGACGCGCGGGCCTTGGTGCGATACTCACCGCATACAGCCTGGCGCACAAGAATCCGATGCGCGCGCCGCGTCACAATGGATTTCAGGTCTCCGACGGAACTTCTATGATTGTTTCGCTTTTCGTATTCGTCGTCATCGTCGCCATGAGCATTCCCTCGGCGGTGATCTTCATTCCGCTGGCCGCCATTACCGGCAATGTGGGACCTCTCTACGCGGTGGCCTGCTTTATTGTCCGCACCGGCTTCAGCGTGGCCGGCATCCGCGTATTAGTTGAGGGCCGGAAGAACGTTCCCGCCGGCCGGGCGTGCATCTTCATGGCCAACCACGTGTCGAACCTCGACCCGCCGGGCCTGATTCCGCGGATTCCGGGACGCACAGCCGCTTTCACCAAGCGCTCGGTCTTCAATATTCCCATCTTCGGCTACTGTCTCAAACTGGGCGAGTACATTCCCGTGGACCGGACGGGCAGCACAGCCAGCGCCAAGGAGAGCGTCATCGCGGCGGGGCGCGTGCTGGAAAAAGGCGTGCACATCACGACGTTCGTCGAGGGTACGCGCTCGAAAGACGGGCGTTTGCTGCCATTCAAGAAAGGCCCGTTCTACCTAGCCATGCAGACCGGTGCCCCGTGCATTCCGGTGTCGATCTACGGAACAGAGACGCTGATGGCCAAGGGCAGCTTTGGCATCCGGCCGGGAACGGCGCATATCGTCTTCCATGCGCCCATCCATCCCGGCGATTATGCATCGCGTGAAGAGTTGATGCAGGCGGTGCGGGCTGCCATCGCTTCGGGGCTGCCGGAGTGGATGCGGGAATAGAAAATCGGGGTTGCGCTACGGCTGCACAATCGCGTTGTAGCCGTCGCCGAGCAGCTTCTGGCGCCATCGGTTAGCCTCGTCGCGGCTGCCGAATGGACCGATGCGCACGTGGATCAGGTTGTCGGTGGCTTCGCGGCGGGCGGAGACCGCGTAGCCGCGCTTGCGCAGCGCGTTCACCAGCACATCGGCGTCCTCCGGGTGGGAGACAGCCGCAATCTGGACCATCGGAGCGCCCGTCGGAGCGGAGGCCGATTCGGCGTAGCGCGACTCTGCCGGCTGCTGGGGCGGCAAAGCCGGCCGCACTTGCGCCTGGCCGATGGCTGATCTTGGCCCCGAAGCCGGTTCCGCACTCTGCGGTCCGGCAATCGAATGCACGCTGGAATCCGTGGACGGTGGAAGATCGACCACGGCGCGCGAAGCAGGCGGAGCGGCACTGGCTTGCGGAGTCGCCGAGGGCTTGGGGCGCGAACTGTCTGCCAGTAACGTCGATTGTGTGTTGGCCGCGGGCGGTGGGCTGGCTGCCGAAGAGCTGTGCCGGCCTACGGAGTACCCCAGGCCGAAGCAGAGCCCACAGATCAGGGCAAAGCCGAAAAAGATGGCCAGCAGCATGGCTGGTCCCAGAGTGAGTTCCCTGTCGCGCCGGGGTTGCACCGGCTCGATCTCTTCCTCTCCATCGTCAAAAACTCCATGCATACACCGTCCTCAGGTTCGCGGCATTGCCAAGGGAATCTGGCCCAACGATGCGTTGCAAGGCCGGCGCAGCCAAATGCCGTGCCGGCTCAAGATAGGCGATAACAATCTACAGCTTTTCAGAAGGCGCGGTTGCCGGCAAGGCTAACTTGTCCAGCGCCCCCATCTTGTTCAGCAGCGTGAGCAGCTCCATCGGCAGCGGGAAGACGATGGTGGTGTTCTTTTCCACGCCGATCTCGGTCAGGGTTTGCAGGTAGCGCAACTGCAGGGTCATCGGCTGCGTGGCCATTAGAGCGGCGGCATCCACCAGCTTTTGCGCGGCGTTGAACTCGCCCTCGGCGTGAATGATCTTGGACCGGCGCTCGCGCTCCGCCTCGGCCTGCTTGGCCATGGCGCGCAGCATCTGCTCGGGCAGATCGACCTGCTTCACTTCCACCGAGACGACCTTGACGCCAAACGGCTCAGTCCGCTGGTCGATGATGGTCTGGATGCGCAGGTTCAGTTTGTCGCGATGACTGAGCAGCTCGTCCAGTTCCACTTCGCCCAGCACCGAGCGAAGCGTGGTCTGCGCAAACTGCGAGGTCTGGTAGACGTAGTTTTCTACCTTGATGGCGGCGTCGTTGGGATTCACCACGTAGAGCGTGACCACGGCGTTCACTTTGAGGGTGACGTTGTCGCGGGTGATCACGTCCTGAGATGGGACTTCCAGCACCTGTTGGCGCAGCGAGATGCGCACCATCTGATCCAGCGGCCGGAAGACCAGGATGATGCCGGGGCCCTTGGGTGTCGGCAGGGCGCGGCCCAGGCGGAAGATGACACCGCGCTCATACTCGCGGAGAATCTTGATGGAATTGAGCAGATAGAGGACGACGATGGCGGCGAGAATCAGAATAGGCATCGGCAGATCGGCAACAGACATTGGACTTCCCTCACTCAGCACGGATTGTACTCCAGCGGCGATTATTCCCGTGTCTCCGGAATCCTAAGTGGTTCGGCCGGCGCCACGTGCAACAGCATCTGCTCATGGCCCACTACGCGCAGGGGGCTGCCGGCGGCAACCGGTTCACTGGTCACGGCGCGCCAGATTTCACCCTCCACAAGAACGTGCCCCTCGGGAGTGAGAGGCTCCATGGCTGTGGCCCTGCTGCCCACCATGGCCTCCGCGCCCAGGCGGGTCTTCCTGCGCCGGGCGCGCACCGCAAGACGCACAAGAAAGACGGTGATGCCTCCAAAGCCAGCGCTTACGGCAATAGCCACAAACGGGCTGATCCCCATTTCGGGCACTGGCGCGGCCACCAGGGTGAGGGTCCCAAAGGTCAGGCACATGATGCCGGCAATGGCCAGCGCCCCGTGGCCGCCAAACTTGGCTTCCAGCATCAGCAACACCAGCGCCGCCACCAGCAGAAGAACTGCCGTGTACCGGATAGGCAGCAGATTCAGCCCAAAGATGGCCAGCAGAACCATCAGCGTACCCAACGCGCCCGGAACGATGGTGCCCGGCGCATTGAATTCCAGATAAATGAGCAGCGCTCCGCCTACCAGAAACAGCAGTGCAATATTCGGGTTCACTAGCCAGCCCAGCAGTTCCTCGCGCAGTGTGGACTTGATGGCAACGATGCGTGCGCCGCTCAGGTGCAGAACAAGTTTGTTCCCGTCCATGCGGGTGATCGTGCGTCCATCCAGCGCGGCCAGCAGGTTGGCGTCGTTGCTGGCGGTCAAGTCGATCAGGTGCTGGTCCAGCGCTTCTTCGGCCGTATAGGAGTGGGAGGAGTGAACGGCGGCTTCGGCGGCCTCGGCGTTGCGGTTGCGCCGCGTGACATAGGAGCGCAGAAAGGCCTCTGCGTCGTTTTCGATCTTCTGATTCATGGTCGCGTCGGGCTGGCCGCCGAACTCAAGCACCGGATGAGCCGCTCCGGCGTTGGTGCCGGGAGCCATGGCGGCGATGTCCGCCGACTCCAGCAGAAAGAAGCCGGCCGAGCCGGCGCGCGCGCCCGCCGGTGAGACATAAACGATGACCGGAACCCGCGATTCGAGGATGGCGCCTGCCATGGCGCGAGTCGAGTCGAGCATGCCGCCGGGCGTGTCCAACTCCACCAGCAGCGCCTGGGCTCCGTCAGCGTTGGCACGGGCAATCGCCCGATCGAGCTGACCGGCGCTAACCGGCTGGATGGTATCGGAGAGAACCAGTTTCTCCACCACCGGTTGCTGGGCGAGCGCCGGAACGGAAAAACCCGAAGCCGCCAGCGCTACCGCCATCATCAAAGCTGCCCGAAGAGAGAACCCGCATTTGCGCTGCACCATGGCTTGCTCCTTCCGGTTCCTTGTCCCGGCCCCGCTGCCCTGTCCGTGCCGCCGTTCCGAATGAAGCACTACGGAACCGAAGAGCCCTCGCTTCACATTGCCGGCGCAAGGGCGGGAAATCATCTTATTTCTTCTGCCCTTCCTTCGCCTCGATCTGCCGGTGCAATTCCTGAGCGTCGCGGTTTGCGGGATCGATTTTCAAGGCCTCGCCGGCATCGTAGGCTGCCTGATCCATATGCCCGGCCGCAAGGTCCAACCGGCCCATCACCAGATACGCTTCGATCGAAGGCATCAATTCCAGAGAGGTACGCGCCTCTTTGCGGGCGGCGTCGGCATCGCCGGTCCGCTCGCGCACTTCGGCCAGCCCGGCGTGCGCCTCGGCGACCCTGCTATCGGCCGCCACGGCAGCCTGATACAACCGCTCGGCTTCGAGCAGCAGCCCGCGATCGAGGTAATCCTTGGCCTGGCCAGCCAGCTTCTGCGCCTGCTTGTCCGGCGCGAGCGCGGCCAGCCGCGAAGCGTCCATCTGGTCCATCATCTGCGCGGCCTGGCGGAAGGCGACGGCATCGAAATTGCGCGCAATCCGCTCGAGGGGATCGGCCTTGATCTCCGCGGCGTTGCCTGGATTCCCGCCGGCAGCCGGTTTTACGGCCGGCTCTTTCCACTCCTTGTCGAGATCCTGGGCTTCGCTGTCGTTGGGGTGCAGCCGCAGGCACTGCGCCAGTTCAGTCAAAGCTTCGGCTGCATTTCCATGACGCCGAAGACTCACTGCCAGGTTGAAATGGTAGTCGGCAGCGTTGGGATCGGCGGCTACCGCCTGGCGAAAGAGCGCAACGCCGTCGTGCCCCTGGCGGCTCACCGCAACTCCCTGATTATTCACCACTTCAGCCAGCGGCAAAACGCGAGCCACGCTGCCGAATGCCTCCTCGGCCCGTGGATAGTCGCCGGAAAACAGCAGCGACAGTCCGCGGTAGAAGCCGGCCTCAAGCGCGTCCGGATCGTTGCGCCCGACTTTGGCGAAGGCCGCCGCTGCCTCCTCGTACTTCTGGCCGTTGTAGTCCTCGCGGCCCAGCGCCATCCAGGCCGGCCCAAACCCAGGGCTCAGCGCCACGGCCTGGTTCAGATGGCGCAACCGTTCCGCCTGGTCGGGTTCCGTAATCCCGCGAATGTACTGCTCGAAGGCGGCAAGGTTCAGCCCCGATCCGGCTGCCACAAAGGTCTCCTCAGCCACGCTGAAGCCGGGGTCGAGCTGGCGAGTCAGTTTCCAAGCCAGCGAGTTGAAAACGGAGATCAGATCGCGCATCTCGCCGCGCGTGCTCACGGGCTCGCTCATGCGCAGGTGCGGCACGTCCACCAGCCGCGCCTCGGCCACAATGCCGGTGCCGTCGGTCACGTAGCTGCCCACCACGATCGAGTCGGCGTCCAGCGTCTCGGCCAGCTTGAGCGAACTGGCCCGCGAGGGATGAAAACCCTGGGGCAGTCCCAGATGGTCCAGCGCATACATCCGGTCCGCGCGGCTCATGGGCGCGAAACCCGCCGAAGCAAACCGCCTGCTCAGAATCTCCGGCGCGGCCTCCCGAATCCACTCCAGGCTGGGCTGCCCGGTGTTGTTGTCAAAGGGCAGCACAAGCAGAATGCGGCCCCGGCCGCCTGCTCCACCTGCGGCGGGTCCAATCTCCCCAGCCGTCTGGGCGGGCACTGAAATCGTCATGGAGAGGGCCAATGCTAGCCCCAGCCCCGCAAGGACAGTTCCCTGTCCAAACTGGTGAAAACGAGATGAAAAGAAGGTATGCACGACAGGCTGATTATAGGCGGTGCGTGGCACCGGCGTCGGCTACCGTCGCCAATCCGGCATCTGCACCGCCGCCTCAAACTGCCTATTGAATCGGATCAGCGCAACCCACTGCCCCTGGTCTTCCTTCTTCCACACCAGCGTTCCGCCCAACTCCAGGGCGATGGCTTCGGGAGGAAGATCGTGATGCAGCCCAAAGTAGCGCTCGTCCAGGGCCTGGCTTTTCGGCCCCAGCGTGAAGAGCGGCGAAACCGGATCGTACTTTGTTGAGAAAACCAGCGCAACAGAGTATTTCTCAGGCTCGGTAGCGGCGCGGGCGATCTGCGCCTCGCTGAAGTCCTCCAGCCGGTAAACCTCCCAGGGCTGCTTCAGATAGCCGAGCTCGGGCCGGGTCAGCTCATCGGTCATCGGCCAGGCAGAGAGCACCGTGGCGCCGGGATAGAGCTTCTTGAGCTGGACAAGGCCGGCCTCGTGCAGCCGGACCACGTGGGCGTAGGCCAGGTTGTCTTCCGGAGCAAAGCCGTAGGGCGGATTGACGAACAGCCCCAGCACGAACGCCGCCGCGGAGAACGCCGCCAGACCGTGCCAGTAGGGGACCCGGCGATAAAAGGCGGAAACCGCCACCAGCAGCACCAGCGGATACATGGGCAGCAGATAGCGCGTGAGCAGCGCGCCGCCCAGCACGCTGTAGAGCAGCGCATTGGCCAAAAGCAGTAGATAAATGCGGATCTGGGCCGAAAGACCGATCGTCGCCCGATCGTGCCCCTCTGCGTCGGGCCGCAGGTCCAGCAGCAGGGCCGCAACGGTCATCAGCACAGGGACAAAGAGGTTCATGTGCGCGGTCAGGTGCAGCACGCGGCGGCCGAAAGCCGCCAGAATCCGCAGGGGCTCCAGATTGGCCTGTGCGTTGTAGCGCAGGAACTCGGGATTGCCAAAGAGGAATCCGGTTTTGCTGTAGTGCCAGGCATACCAGGCGGCCAGCGGCAGCACGCAGCTCGTGAGCCACGCCGCCTCTCTCCATAGCCTGAACCGCGCCGGCGGGCGAACGCGAAGACCTTCCACCAGGCTGATCGCGGCCAGCGTCAACGGAATGACAATCGCCGTTTCCTTGCACAGAGCGGCGGCGGCAAACCATAGCGCAGCGACCCAGCTCTTGGCGAACCATTCCCGCTCTCTGCCCGGCAGCGCATAGACCAGCCCCCACAGCGTGCAGGCCGCGGCAAAGATATCCGCATGGGCCAATGTGCTTTGGGCAAACCAGATGGGATAGAGCCCGGTGAGGACCACGGTCCAGAAACCGACCGCAGGCACGCCCACCAACCGCATGGCCAGACGCCAAACCGCCAGCAAGCCCAGCGCAGCCACCATCAATACAGCCTCGCGCGTCACCTCGGGGTAGAAACCGGAGAGCTTCCACCACAGCGCCAGGTAAATGCTGGGCAGCGGTGGATGGGCGTTGGTCAGCGTCGTGATGGGGATCAGCGAGCCGGTGCGGAAAAAGTCCCAGGCCGCGGGAATATAGTAGCCGGCCTCGTCCCAATAGTAGGGCAGGCGCAACAGTGTGAAGTGGCTGGCATAGAGCGCCGCAAAGATCACTGGATAAATCATCCAGATGGGCAGCGGCGCGTTCCGGCGCGGCTCGATGAGTCTTCTCCAGCGCAAGCGATGGCTCCTGGGACCGGTTGCGGTCTTGTGCTCTCGCAGCCCGAAAAGAACGAGGCTGGGGCACTGAACTTTATTGTGGCATCCGTTTGGGGTTCAGTATCTAGTTGACGGGTCCCTGCGGGAAATTGTGGCTCTGCGGTTCCAGATTCAGCGTGCCGAAGGCCTGCTCGTATTGCGCAAGATTCTGCCCCAGCACGTTCCACAGGGCCTTGGCCTGCTGTGGGCTCAGAAATATGGCCTGGTGATTGCGGATCGTCACCTGCTCGGGGCTTTCGCTCGTAGCCAGGCCAAAAACGAGCTGGAAATCCCACACACTCACGCGCACCTGCACACTGTTGGCGTAGGACTCACGGTAGTCGGGCGTCTGGACGAGGTTCATTTGAGGCTGCTGCGCGGATGGACTCATGATTCCACCAGACTACTCCGGCCCACACGCCTAGAACCAGTCCCGCCGCGGACGCGATGGAACGGAATGCCGCCAGTGCGCAAGCACCTGTTTGCCGGGCAGCCTGCTCATATGAGGTTGGTGCGGCGGGAGGGACTCGAACCCTCATGGGTCACCACACCAGATTCTAGGTCTGGCGCGATCGTCGTAATCACACATATTTCCCTTGTTTTTATTTATTCTCCTTTGGAGAATGACGGATATTGGCAGTTTTACTGGCAGTTCAATTCGGAGGGTAAATCTGCTGCAGGAACTGGCACTGCCATCCGTGGCGGTCCATCAAGCGTTCGTCCTCGGTAGCGAGAACGCCTCCTCGCGATACGTTTGCAGTTACGTTTTATGAAAACGGGCCAACCGCTGGCCTGATTGGCCCGTATTTAACTCCATTATTTTATTGATGGTGCGGAAGGCGGGACTTGAACCCGCAAGCCTTTTGGGCGCTAGCTCCTAAGGCTAGTGTGTTTGCCATTTCACCACTTCCGCACTTGTCACGGACCGGGCCGTCGCCGGTCGCATGTCCCGGGCACCGGCTACCTGCCGCCTTCGCGGGATCTTACGGCAGTTCAGCACTCCACGGGAACAGGTTTACGCATCCCTTGGCAGACATCACAAGTCTAGAGGGATCGATATGCCGATTGCAACTCTGAGGTTCGATCAACCCACCTGTGGCGCCATTTGCCAGGGGCTGTCGGAGAGGCACCCATGTCGATCGTTTCAATGGGGTTAGGACTACGGCCTCCTTGCCGAAACGCAAAACGCGATCGCTGTACATGCAAAATCCGGCGAATGCCGCGCGAGATCCCCTACACGTCTGGAGGTCTCGGCCGTCGATCCGTGAAGGAACGGCAGGCCGATTCGGACTCAACACGGCACCTGGCTGACTATGCTCTTGGCAGATTTGCGCTTTTGCGATTCTGGGGGCCTGACCGAATTGTTCACAAGACGCTCGACCGCATTCTGCCGGGTGCGAAGGTCAACACCGGCCATGACCAGGCGGGAGGCGAAGATATGGCGGTTGTTGTGCCAGGTGTAGTCCTTCAAGGCCGCGAGTTTGACGGCCGGCTCAAACCAGTCCCGGTGGCTACGCTGCTTGTCTCCCTTGGAATTGACGAAGATCCAGGGCGGTTCCGGATTCCTCTCCTTCAGTTCCTTGAAGACAGCGCGAGACACCGAATTCAGAGGGACATAGCGCCACTCCTCCTTTTCCCGCCGCTTATTCGGAAGATCGCCACGAGAACGGGTGGAATAACCATCCCCAGAGACTTGCACACGCCGATCCTATTTTCATACTGGCCACTTCACTCGACATAGTCGCCCTGCGTCACCTTCAACTGCTCGTCCACCGCCCGTTAAGCCTGGTCGATGATGCCTCTACGTCAGGTCACGCACAGTCAAGAGCGCCGGTCCGCTTCCGCTCCGCGTTTCAGCGTTGCACCAATGCGGCCGCGGCCTCGGTCACTCCGGAGTATCCGTGTTCAACGATGTCGGCCGCCTTCTCTCGATAGATCGCCGGATCTTCGGGCGCCCAGGTTCCAAGTCCGTCCACATACCGGTTGCACATGCAAAAGACCGCAGCGATCAGGACGGTATCGTGGATCTCCAGATCGGTCGCCCCCTGTCCTCGCGCCGCGGCAACATCCTCTGCAGTCACATACTTTCCGCCGAGCTGAACCTTTCCCGCGATATTCAGCAGAGTCTTCAGCTTCCAAGAAATCTCCGCGTCCTCCCAGTCCGTTTTGACTTTTTGGACCAACTGTTCATCGTGTCCCAGTTGAGCCGCCGCAACCGCTCCGTGAATTGTCTGGCAGAAGAAGCAGCCGTTGCGCCATGAAACGTGCGTTGCGATCAACTCGCGTTCTCCGCGGGAAAGGGAGCTTTCGCCGCGGAGCAATACGTTTGCGAGTTCGTTGATGGGCGCCGCCGTTTCCGGACGGAAGGTCATCAGGCCAACGATTCCAGGAAACTCCCTGCCCAATTCGGCGGCAATGGGTAGTTGGATATGGGCCATTTTGGTCACTCCAATTCAGACTGAATGCGGTGTTCGCGAGCGAAAATGCAGGGCCCGGCGGAACACTTCGCGTCATCCTACGCGGAGCCAGTTGTATCGCGCCTCATCCCAAGGGTTGAGAAGAATATCCATCCAAGGTCGCTTGCCTGCCACCTCGGCCCGGTGGACGATACGAAGCATTGTCGTTGCTCCGCACAAAGCAACGCTGCTTCCCTTACATGCAATTCCAAGTTCCCATCCGCGAGGTCGACGCGTCCCCGGAGAACAGTCTCCGCTATCCCGGCTGGCGCATCGTAATGGCTTGTCACATCTGGGGTCCGGCTTGGTTTGCCGCTGTTTTCATTCACGGCTTCAGCCTGATGGCGAATCCGCTGCGACAAATGCGCCTACGCAGAAGAGCGCCAAGACCCATTGAATCCCATCCCCAGACAAGAATCCCCCACCCTTCCCATCCCCAAAGAAGGAGCCGTCCTTGAAAACAACTGAGCAAACGCCCATCTATCTTCCCGATGTTGAGGCCAATCCACAGCCGAGTCCGTATGCCGATCTGATCGCGGCTGCGAAATCCGCTGGCCGCGAACACTGGCAAATATGGAATCTCTTCGCGTATCGGCCCGAAGTCACCTCGCATCTGGCGAGCTTTACTGAGGGCGTGATGCGTGCGCCCGCTCCCATCAGCGCCGGCCTTCGCGAGCTGATCGCCGCAGACACGTCTTACACCAACGAATGCCAATTCTGCTGGCGGTCGCATGCGGCGGTCGCGACGGAACTGCTGGGCAGCGACGATCTCGTGCGGAAAGTGTTGGACGATGTAGAAACCTCGCCGCTAACCGAACCGGAGAAGGCGCTGCTGCGATTTGCGCGGAAGATAACCAGGGATCTGCCTGCGATGGCGGACGAAGATGTGCAACAGCTTCGCGGCCTGGGCTGGGACGATGAGTCCATCTACTACACAATCCTCGTCGTTTCGCTGTTCAACTTTTATAACCGCTGGGTAACTGCATCCGGTGTCCATCCTGTCTCCGACGAAGTTCATCGCGCGCATGGCAGGCGGCTGGCGCTCAGCGGATATGAACCGAACAATCGGCTGGCGGGCATGCGAAGCTAATCGCTCCGCATACCGCAAATCTTTCCAAACGATGTTTCCAAGAGGCCGCCCTTCCCAGCGACCCAGGATGGGCAAGAAAAATCCACTTCCCTGGAGGCAGTATGACCAAGAGGTCTATCCGTGTCTATTGCATGATTGTCCTGATTCTTGCCGGCGCGCGCCTTGTCCCGGCGCAACAGCTCGCCACGCTCAGCGTTGCGGTTAGCGATCCTTCGGGCCGAGTGTTGCCCAACGCGCGAATTGAACTGACGAGCGAAGATACCGGCGTGACGCGCAGTCAACTGACAGATCGAGCAGGGCAAGCGATACTGCCCGGACTCGCCGCTGGAGACTATTCGCTCACTGTTCAAACAGATGGTTTCAGCGCCTACAAGAGGGCGTTAACGCTGAATGTGGGTCAGGTCGCCTCGGTTACGGCGGAGCTGCGTCTTGCCACTGTCAACCAAACCGTATCGGTCACCGACTCGAGCACAACTGTGGAAACCGAGAAGACAGAATCGAGCCAGGTCATCAACCCCCACCAGATTGAGGAGTTGCCCACTGCGGGTCGGGATTTCATCGATTTTGTACTGCTGACGCCCACCGCGAATGTGGGGCGCAGCACCGCGACCGCCGCGCAGTCACCTTTTCTCGAGACGGTTCTGCAGTTGAGCTTCGGCGGACTCCGGGAGACGCACAGTTCTTTCTTTGGGCTCGATGGCACGGACTATTCCGTCAGCCTTTCGGGCGTCCAGCGAGTGAGTCCGTCGCTTGATTGGGTACAGGAGTTCCGCGTGGTCGATGGACCATACACTGCCGACAACGGACGCAATCTCGGCTCGGTGGTCAACACCATTACCAAGTCAGGCAGCAACGATATTCATGGATCGGCCTACGAATACTTTCGCAACGGCACGCTCGATGCGACGAATCCCTTGTCGGCGCCCGGCTTCGATACCTTGCGCGCCAACTTGTTCGGCGCGGAGGCCGGCGGGCCGATACGCAAGTCGAAGGCCTTCTACTTCACCGGGTATGAAGGACAGCGCCGGGCCGCGTCGCCAACTTACTCGGGCTTCATACTTGGCTGTATCGATACTGCCGGCTGCATGGGTCCGGGCACGCCCAGCATCAACCAGGTCAAAGAGTCGTTTGCCCTCCAGCCAGAGCAGCTTGGATCGATTCTTCAGATCGACGACTACGATAAGGCAATTGGGAAGTTGACTCATGTCTTCAATGAGAACAGCATCCTCAACGCGGGCTACCTGTTCAACAACGACCGCAAGCTGAATGCGCCCACCGCTGCTCCCGGCCAGGGGCTGCCATCCACTTACCGCGACAACCCGGTGCGGGACCAGACGGTGTTTGCCAACTACCTTCATCTCTTCGGTCCGCACTGGACCTCTGAGAGCGTGGTGGACTACGGCAATCGCCTCTTTCACTTGACGCCCAAGGGCGCGGGCTTCGAGCCGACGCTCGACGTCTCCGACACCCTGGTGAGTGGCGGCTTCACTGGCAGCGTAAGCTACTACAGCGAGCCGCACTTTGAGTCCCAGGAGAACCTGACTTACATTCACGGGGCGCACTCCTTCAAGTTTGGCGGAGGGTTTGAGCCTGTCTGGATCGCAGCGGACACGACGTTCTTCAGCCCCGGCGCGGCGATATTTACCCCGCAAAGCTTCTTTGGCACCAGCGAATTCAGTGGACCGCCGTTCGGGCCGGGAACCGCGGTTCAGTTTCTGTTTCTTGAACCAAGTTCCTATTTCGGCCAGCAACTTCCGGCGCGCCCAGTGCCGTTTTCCGGCGGACTCTATACCGGCTCGGCGGCGCCTCAATTTGAAGATGCAACGAACTTGAAATTCTGGCACCGGCTCTTCAACGCATACGGGCAGGATCAGTGGAAGGCCACTCACAATCTGACGCTGACCGTTGGCTTGCGCTACGACGTCGACATTTTTCCATCGGCGCAGGATGTGCGCGTCGTGGGCAAAATGCAACAGAGCAACAATGGCAGCGTTCAGCCGCGTGTTGGCATCGCCTACTCCTTCGATGGAGGCAAGCGCGTGATCCGCGTGGGAGGCGGATTGTTTACCGGTCCCTGGGACTACAGCGACCTGATGGTCGGCTGGCAAGGCGCATCGGCCTTCACGCAGATGAACAACCCCTACGTGCCTGATTTTTCCGATCCGGCGAATGACGTTGTGGGTCTCGGCGAGTCAGGCATCGTTGGCGTATCCGGCCCCTTCGGCGCCACAGCGGCATTGAAGAGTTTTGCGTCGTCGGGTGCCTATCCTGCGCCTTCGGCACTGCAGCAATTCCCGCTCGGCTATATCCAGCGCAAGTTTCCAAATCCATACGCGGAGCACGCCAGCCTGGAGTTTGAAAGCCAGCTCGGGATGGGCTGGACAGTTACGGCAGGCTACCAGTTCGTGCACGGTCTCGATATGCCCGTCTACTTGAGCGTCAACGGCTTGCCCAACGGAAACCTCCCCGATGGCCGCCAGGCGTTCGTCCCCGCGGACCCGCGCTTTGGCTTTGCGCTCATCGCCACGCCCTCCGGCTATTCCGTCTACAACGGCGGAACGCTCAGCCTGCGGAGAAACTTTGCCAGCCACTATAGCGTTCTGGCAAATTACACGTACTCGAAGTCCATTGATTTAGCCACCGACGTGCAGCTTACCGACACGCCCCAGGATTATCTGGACCCCAATCAGGATCGAGCCATTGGAGACAACGACATCCGGCATCGCTTCGTGCTTTCGCTCATGGGCGAGAGTCCGGGCGAGTGGCCGCTGTTCCTGCGCAACTTCAAGCTGTCCATGCTCAACACGCTGCAAACTCCGCGCTACTTCTCCATCCTTGCCGGCTTCAACGTGAATGGCGACGGTTTCCCCTTCAACGATCGCGTCGGTACGTCGGGGCGCAACTTCTATCGCGGCGACTCATATTACAACAGCGATCTCCGCCTGCAGCGTGTCTTTCACCCCTTTGAGCGGCTATCGACCGAGGCGAGTTTCGAGGTCTTCAACCTCTTCAATCGGGACAACGTGCAGGATATCGATCAGGTCTATGGAGCTGCCGATTTTGCTGGCCCCGTGCCCCGCAAGTATGGCGACGGCATCACAAGCCCCGCGAATCCAACTTTTGGTTCGCCAACCTTCACCAGTCCCGCGCGCCAGATGCAAATCTCGCTGCGCCTCAACTTCTAGGAGAGAGGAATCCGATGGCTCATATCGCGATTGAAGAAGGCATTCCGGGCATTCTTGGTCCCATGATGTTTCGACCTGAAACGACGAAACCCTTGCGAGAACTCGCTGAAGTTCTCTTGCGAGGCGACAATACGCTCAGCAGCGCTGAGCGCGAAACGATCGCAGCCTTCGTCTCTTCCCGCAACGACTGCAGGTTTTGCCAACTGTCACACAGCGCGGCCGCGGCGGAGCATCTGGGCGGCGCTGAGGCTCACTATGCCCTGATCGATTCTGTGAAAGCCGATTTCGAGTCGGCAGACGTTTCACCAAAACTCAAAGCGCTGCTCGCCATCGCAGGCAAGGTGCAATTGGGCGGCCAGCATGTGGCGGCGGAAGATGTCGCCGCTGCCCGCGCACTCGGCGTTTCCGACATCGAGATACACGATACCGTTCTGATCGCGGCCACGTTTTGCATGTTCAATCGCTACGTAGACGGCCTGGCCACCTGGCAGCCCGAGGACCCGCAAGAGTATAGGCCCATGGGCAAGCTGATGGCGCACTCGGGATACACGCGCACCCAGTGGGAGGCAGACGCCACGCCGGCTACGCAGCGATAACCCTTGGACGCGGAATCTGATGACACTTCGATTCCTGCCTGCCAGCCAAGCGCTGAGAAACCGGGCATGGATGCGGCGCCGCGCCGAAACCATCACGTCCCGCGGACGCCGCTCGCGTCAGCCCACCCGCAGCACCATCTTGAGCGTGTCGCCGGGCGTGCCGGTCATCCTGTCGAAGGCCTTCTGGCCCTCTTCCAGCGGCAACTCGGCCGTCCACGGCGAAAGGTCGATCTCGCCGTCGGCAAGCAGTTTGAGCGAGCGTTCAAAGTCCACCGGCGTGTAGCCGAACGACATGGCCACGCGGTGCTCCTTGCGAATGCTGGTCACAAAGTGGATCTCGCTGCGTTCCTTGGCCATACCCAGCAGCACCACCAGCCCCCCCGGCCGGCAGAGATCGAAGGCCGCCTGGCGCGCGGCGTCGGAACCGCTGGCATCGAGCACCATATCCAGGCCGTGGCCGGCAAACCGGCTCGCTTCCGCGCGTCCCTCTTCGGCGGCAACGTTCACCGCCAGCGTGGCGCCCATGCCGCGAACCGTCTCTAGCCGCACATCACTCACATCCTGCACCAGAATCTCGCGCACTCCCATCCGCCTGGCCGTCAGCACGGCCAGCGAACCCATGGTCCCTCCGCCCACAATGCCCAGGCGAAAAAAGGGCAGCGGCGCGGCGATCCGGAAGAGGTGAACGATATTCGCCAGAGGCTCGGCGACCACGGCCCTGGCGTCGCTCAGATGCTCGGGAATCTCGTAGACCTGCGATTCCGGGATGGCGACAAACTCCTGAAAGCACCCGGCGGTCCGGTCCATGCCCAGCAGCCGCCAACTCGAACATAGGTTCTGCGCTCCGCTCAGGCAGGCTGTGCAGCGCCCGCAACTGATCAGCGGATTGGCCACCACACGCCGGCCGTCCGGCTTGCGCCCGACCAGTTCGTGGCCCAGCACCATGGGTGGAATGCGGCGGCGGCTGTGGCCAAGAAATCCGGAGATATCCGAGCCGCAAATACCCGCAGCCGCGACGGCAATCTCACATTCTCCCGCGGACGGAAGAGGACGGGGACGGTCCTCCATCGCCACATGGCGTGGAGCGGTATAAACCAGTGCTCGCATCGCTTCTCCTTGATCGGTTATTTCATCCCGCCCGCCTTTCGATCGAGATGGACGGCATTGTCATTTTATGAGACAACACCTTGAATCGGCCCCTTCAACTGCTGGCTGGGACGTTCATCAAAAGTCGAAGCGGCTGTAGAGCGGGTTTTGGGGGCGGTTGTTGTCCTTGCTGACCGTTTCGCATCCCCTGGTTAAGAAAGATGCGAAGGAGCGCGTAATCTATCTGGAGGGGGTCGCTTGGAAACGGCCCCTCGAACCCTGGCGCTGGACCGAATACGTCCCGCGATTCAAGAAGCCGCAGGGCGCGCTGGCGCATCTTGCTAATAGGAACCCATGAATCCGACCGATCAAGCCCGCCAGACCGCCTTCCAGGAAACCCTCCTGAGCGCACGCCGCACCATGCTCTTCAGCGAGATCCTGAAGCTCGCCGTGGACAGCTTTCGCGCCGCCAAGACGCGTTTTGCCCTGACCGCGCTGGGCATGGTCATCGGCACCGCCTCGGTGATCCTGGTGGTCACCATTGGAATGACCGGCAAGCAGTATGTCATCCAACTGATTCAAAAGATCGGAACCAATTCGGTCGAATTGGAATACGCTGGCGGCGGCGCCACCGGTGCGGAGCGGGTGCTCTACAACGACTTCCTCACCCGCGAAGACGAAAGAGCCGTGGTGGCGCAGTTGCCCGGCGTGGTCTACTCCTCGCCTGTCCTTGAGATGCACGACCGCATCAGCTTCGGCGGAGGCGTTGTGAAGGATACGCTGGTGCTGGGCGTCAGCCCGCAATACGAGCACATCCGCAACCTGCTGGTGCCAGAGGGCCGCTTCCTCGACGAGACCGACGACTCAGCCCACATCAAGTGCGCCGTGGTCACAGAGATCTTTGCTCACGAGATGTTCGGCAGCTCCGACGCAGCCGTCGGCCAGACCTTCGAGATCAGCGGCATCCCCTTTACCATCATCGGCGTCTTCAAGGAGAGCGTGGACGACATGGGGCAGTCGGAGATCGCCGACCAGACCATCCTGATTCCCTATTCCGTGGCCCGCTACTTCACGGGAACAGAAAACGTGAAGCAGATTTACTTCTCCATGCGCAACATGGAAGAAGTGCCCGACGCCGCCAACGAAATTGTTCGCATTGTGCAAGCGCGCCACCGGCCGAACTCGGTCTACAAGACGCAGACACTCAAGGAGTTGCTGACCACCGCCGCGACCATTGCCAATGCCCTGACAGCAGTTCTGGTGCTGGTGGCCGCCGTCACCCTGGCGGTGGGCGGCGTGGGCATCATGAACATCATGCTGGCTAACGTGCGCGCCCGCATCCGCGAAATCGGCATCCGCAAGGCTCTGGGCGCCACCTACCGCGAAATCAAGCTCCAGTTTCTTGCCGAGGCTATTATCATTTCGCTGACCGGCGGGTTGGTTGGCACACTGGTCGGGCTGGCCTTGCCGCTCTCCGTCCGCCTGTTCACCGACTATGACCTGCCCATCTCGCCCTGGTCGGTGGTGATCGCCCTCACCGCGGCCACGCTGGTGGGTGTCATCTTCGGCACCGTTCCCGCCACCCGAGCCGCCCAGATGGACCCCGTGGAGGCGCTCAAATATGAGTGATCCCGAATTTCTGCCTCCTTTATCGAAATCCATCCCGGACGATCCTCCCTCAAAGGGTCCGAGTCTCACGCTCCTCTACTCGCTCATCGCCCTTGCCCTCGCCGCGGCCATCGGCTTTGCCCTCCTGATTGTGGCGCCCTTCTACCGCCGGCGATAGCGTGGCGAGCGGCCCCTGCGCACAAAAACGCTTCAAATTAAATAGCTTGACTCGCTGCGGCGAATTACCACCAGAGAGGAACCCCGCGCTGACTGCCAAACCATGCTCCGTGCCCCATCCTTGCCGTTATTCTGAGCAGAGCGCAGCGGAGTTGAAGAACCTGCTTCATGCAATTCTGGCGAAAGGGCGGGAAACGACAAAGCCCATTCGGCTCTGTGCATAAGGAATGCAGCGAAGGAGCTGTATTTTCGCAGGCGGAGTTTGGATCCATCCTCGGCGGGTCAATTTGAACCGGCTCCCAACGATGCCCGTTCGGCAATCAGCACCGGAATCCCATCCATGATTGGATAATCTCGGCCGCAGCCCGCGCAGATCAGCCGCGCTTCGTCCAGCCGCAAAGCGTCCAGGCAGACCGGACAAGCCAACTGGCCGAGCACGGCCGAATCAAACGAAACAGAATCGTTGGAATCGGCAGGCATCGGGGCTGTCACTGGATGGTCGCATCGGGGTTGGCCGTTGGTTCGGCGGAAACTGCTGAAGCCTCCGCGCCGTTCGCAGGACCCGCTGCAACACGCTTCGGGCGGCTGGCAAGCTCCTCTTCGATCCGTTTGGTGGTGCCGGCCTTGGCAAACTCGTACGCCACGCGAATGCCGTTGAAGATGGCCCGGTCGTTCGAGGAGCCGTGCCCGATAATGCACACTCCACGCACCCCGAGCAGCGGCGCGCCGCCATACTCCCGGTAATCCAGCCGGCGGCGAAAATCGTTGAAGGCCTGACGGGAAAGCAGCGCGCCCACCTTGGCGGTGACCGTGCGGGTGAGCGATTCGCGCAGCACTGCGCTCACAAAGCGCCCCACTCCCTCGCTGGTCTTCAGCGCCACGTTGCCCACAAAGCCGTCGCAGACGATCACGTCGGCCAGACCGCTGAAAATATCGCGCCCCTCCACGTTGCCGATGAAGTTGATCGGCAGCGCCTTGAGCAGCGGAAAGGCCTCGCGGGTCAGATCGTTGCCCTTGGTCTCTTCTTCGCCGATCGAGAGCAGGCCCACGCGCGGCTCGGCGATCTTGAGCACGCTGCGGGCGTACATTTCGCCCATCACAGCGAACTGTTCCAGATTGTGCGCCTTGCAGTCCACGTTGGCGCCCACATCCAGCAGCAAGCACGGATTTCCCGTCGAACTGGGCATCGGCGTCGCCAGCGCCGGACGGTCCACTCCCGGCAGCGCGCCCAGCACCATCTTGGCCGTGGCCATGGCGGCTCCGGTATTGCCCGCGGTCACAAAGCCCGCCGCCTGGCCCTCGCGGACCAGCTTGAGCCCCACGCGCATTGAGCTGTCGCGCTTGGTGCGCACAGCATGTGCCGCCTTCTCCTCCATGCCGATGCGTTCCGAGGCATGGTGAATGACAATGGGCAGGTCTTCGTTATCGAGATGCTCGTCCAGCAGGTCGCGCAGCTCCGCCTCGGGCCCAATCAGATGGACCCGGACAGGCAAAGCGCGGCAGGCGAGAATCGCCCCGCGAATCTCCGCTTCAGGAGCTTTGTCCGTACCTACGGCATCAAGCGCAATATCGATGAGCATGGGGGCTCAGGCTACTTGGCGACTTCTTTGACTTCGAGAACGGCACGGCCCTTGTACGCTCCGCACTTGGGGCAGGCGCGATGGGGCAGCTTCTTCTCGTGACAGTTGGGGCACTCGGAGAGTCCCACAGCCGTCAGAAAGTCGTGAGAGCGGCGTAGTGCGGTGCGGCGCGTCGAGTGGCGCCTTTTCGGATTAGGCATTTTCGAATTCCTTTCGTGTCCCCGCCCGCTTCGTGCCCGGCTGGCTCAAAACACGCGGGACATGAGCCACGCGGGAGTTTTAGCTGCCTTACAGCACTGGGCAGAGCACCCTCAATTCACCTTGAGGTTGATTGCTTTCAGGACTCGATCCGGCTGCGGAGCCCAGCCAGCGCCTGCCAGCGGGGGTCGCTCGGACCCTCTTCGCAGGTGCACGTCTGGCTGTTGCGGTTCTCACCGCAGCGCGGGCAAAGTCCCTTGCAGTCCGGCTTGCACAGCGTTCTGACCGGCAGGGACAAAAGCACCTGTTCGCGCAGCACATCTTCAAGCAACAGACTGTCCTTTTGATAATAACCGATTTCCGTTTCCACTGCTGTAATCGACCGCTCCGGCGCGTCGGAATCCGCCCCCGCGGGCCGGAAAATCAGGTCGAACTCGGCCGCCAGCGGAATCTCCACCGGCTCAACGCAGCGCGCGCACGGAACCCGGAAGCTGCCCGAAAAGCGCCCTTTGAGCCGGATATCGGCCACAATATCCCTGGGACCGCGGTGCTCGTGCAGCACTTCAGCCTGCCCGGCAGTGGCCAGTTGCCCAGCCTGCTCGGCCTCATCGCCAAAATCGACCGCTCCTGGAGCCAGTTCCAGATCGAATTCGATCGGTTCCCGCTCCAGCTCGCTCACTTTGAATTCCATGCTATGAGCCTACGGCGCAGTCACCCGCCCGTCAATCCGGCAGTATTCGGGGCGCCCTATTCCAGCCGTGAAAACATCGGGGCGGCCGCATCTGTGCAGGTCGTAAGGTTTACTTGATATCAGCCATGCCGAAGACATGCGGCGTTGGGCATCCTCCGCGCCGAAAGCGCGGTGGACAGCCTCCAGCCGGAAACCTCCGGCCGGTTCCGCTGGACCCGGTGATCGGGCTCACTCGAAACTTCCGAATAGGCGACGATCCACTCAGAACACGGCTGTGGTCAATTAGCTCTTCGAGGGTGCAGTCGCCTTCCTCTGACCCAGTGTTATGATGGACGCGTTATGGTCCAGCACTCATTGCGCATACTCTACGGTGTGCTTCTCTTGTGCTTCGCAAGCCGGAGTCCGATGGTGGCGCAAGAAGCCCCTTCCTCCAATCGACCGCTTCAGATATATATCACCGCATCGGGAAAGGATGATTCTTCGCCGATTCCTTCCCTGTCAAAATTGAACGGCGATCCAGTAGTGTCCGGTTAGAAGTCGAATAGAATCATTTGGTTATCGGAGAGGCTATTGTCGGTTCCGTCGAGTTTCTCGCCAAGGGCGCATAAAATGGGGGTTTTCTCGAAAACGGATACGCTC
>Ga0181517_10000547_pt1 | contig 49020 bp, 52 predicted proteins | sample PEATcosm2014_Bin_31_FD_119748 | JGI IMG/M metagenome (GOLD analysis project Ga0181517, IMG submission 119748) | Peatland microbial communities from MTU Mesocosm Facility, Houghton, MI, USA - PEATcosm2014_Bin01_30_metaG | ecosystem: Environmental > Terrestrial > Soil > Wetlands > Peat | place... | reverse complement strand
GTGTTTTTATAAACGAATATTATACCCGGTCCTGCGGGGTACTAAAGACAACAAGCTCCCCTGCTCTGTTATCGGTACTCATTGAAAGGGAATACCGGGTATTGTGCTCATAGAGGGTGAAATGGAATGAATGCGGGTCGATATCGTCTGGTTCTTGTATGGCTGGTAATCATAACTTTGTGCTGCATGGCGGTTGGGGTGGGAATGCCTGCGGCGGCTGACACCGCAAACACCTGCAGCGGTGGTTACTGCGTGTCTAACATCACCTCGCCGGAACTGTCACACCTCCCGCCAAGCCTGCCCCGTGAGGCAGGCCAGGGGGTCATGCACCTGACTGAAGACCAGAAAGCCCAGATACGCCTGGTTCATCTCAATTTACCAAAATACGCAATCCCGGTACAGAACCGGACAGCCTTTGTTCATGAGGTTTCCGGGTCGGCAAACCTGCTCCCATACCTGACCTATAACGCTACAGAACGGGACCAAGGGTGGTGCGGGAACTGCTATGCATGGGCAACGACCGCTGCCCTTGAGATCTACCATGCAGTCCATGATGGCGTCTATGATCGCCTGTCAATCCAGTATTTTGATGCCAAACACGATTCCATCCTCCCCCATGCCCCGGATCCCCACGGCAATGATTCGGCATGCAACGGGGGAAATGACAACGAGGTCGCTACCGAGTTCAATCAGTTCACGAATGTGGTTCCGTGGTCCAATGACAACGCATACTGGGCAGACGCAGACAATAACCCGGTCGAGGGAATTCCGCTGCTTAAAACGCAACTGGCGAATATACAGACCGCACCTGCGTATGCCATCAGCAATGCCCAGATTTACACGTGGACCACCGACCCCACCGATCAGGCCGGGATGATCACTGATATCAAGGATTCCCTCAACAGCAACACCCCGGTTATTATGTGGTTCAACTTCAACGACGCCGCGTTCAACAAGTACTGGAACGATGAAGATTCTTCGGCGATCCTGGACCCGGCCACCATTAACGTCGATCCATTCGATGCCTGCCACTACGTCATCATCGTCGGATATGATGACACAGGAAATCAGGATACGTCCTACTGGACGGTCTTGAACAGCTGGGGGGCACCATCAAACAGGCCCGACGGGACGTTCAAACTGAAAATGTACATGAACTATAATCTTCTGGACGATGGGGGCAATACGACCTATGCATTCGACTTTGTCAACAGTGCCGATTTCGCCTCCGTTCACGCACCCCAGGTCACTGAAGTCAGCCCTAATAACGGCCCCCTCCCCGGAGGATCCGAAGTTTCCATCACCGGCATCGGATTTACCGGTGCCACGGATGTAAAGTTTGGCGGTGTACCGGCTACTTCCTTTACGGTCACCAGCGATTCGACCATCCTTGCGATCGCCCCGGATGGATCCGGAGCCACGGCGTCTTCATCGGCAAATCCCGAGTATGCAGAAGAATGCAAGACCGTTGATGTAACCGTCACCTCACCAAAAGGTGACACCTCTGCCACTTCACCGGCAGATCTTTTCCTGTACATGTTACCACCCACTATTGACACTATTTCACCGGGGACAGGGCCGGCATCCGGAGGAACCGTGGTGACTATCTCCGGTACGAACCTGGATAATGCCACTTCAGTGAATTTCGGCAATGCTCCGGCAACGGACCTTAATGTCCTCTCCCGCCAGTGCAGGCTTTCGTTTTTTGGGGTTGTATGCATCCAGCCCGGCTCCGCAGAATCTATCCAGGTCACCTCCCCGGCCGGTACGGCCGGAAGTGCTGACATCACGGTCACGGCTCCCGGCGGTACATCACGGGTGGTTCCCGCCGATGAATTTACCTATAATGCTAATCCTGCCATCTTCAGTGTCACGCCCAACAATGGCCCGGCGGGTACAGTAGTAAAGATCATGGGCCATGCCTTTGACAATTCATCCACGGTTTCCTTCGGCGGCGTTGCAGCCACCAACGTGACGTATACACCCCGGTGCGCTGCGAATATATGCATCGACGGGCTTACCGTGACCGTTCCCCCGGAACAGGTGTTAACGCAGTACCTGTCCGGCGGGCAGGTGGACATCACCGTAACCACCGCAGAACGGGGAACGTCAGACATTTCACCCCAGGGCCTGTATTCCTATAATACTGTCCAGGCCCCGGTCATTACCGGCGTTTCACCGGGCACCGGCGTTCCCGGGACAACGGTAAACATCACCGGGACTAACCTTGGTGAGGCAACTGAGGTTGACTTCGGGGGCAAACCGGCCACGAACCTTAGCGTCATCCCGGACTGCAACATAGCGATGCTTGGCACCTGCCTTATGGGCAGGGGAAATTCAGGGCAGGCTTCCCTCCAGGTTACCGTGCCGACAGCTCCCTATACGATCACCAGCACCAGCGCATCAGGCCAGACCGTGGACGTCCAGGTCACTACGCAGTTTGGCGGCACCTCGGCAACTGCACCCGCAGACCAGTTCACGTATTTTGAGATACCGATCGAAAGAAGCACGCACATTATAACGGGAAGTATTGCCGTCACTTCAGACCCGGCCGGAGCTGCCATTGTCATTGACGGGACCTTAACCGGCCAAAAGACCCCGTATACCTTCACCAATATAACACCGGGAGAGTATAAGGTCGGGGTCCGCCTGGAAAAGAACACCCCCCAGACCCGGGACGTCACGGTTAATCCGTTTGAAACCGCGACCGCTGATTTCAGCTTCTCAGGCAATACCGCACCATCGTTGGATGCATATCTTACCAGTGTCAGGTATTCACGGTTCACCAATGAAACGGAGCTGGTATTCCCGACCCCGACGGTCACGGAACAATTTGTCGAACATCCGGTCAATCTCAAACCGGTCTATTTCACCCCGTCGCCAACAGCGACCCCGGTGAGCACAATCTACATCCCGCATGAGGCTACCACCCTGCACATCGCACAGCCGGGAAGCCTCGCGGTCACCTCAACGCCTTCCGGTGCCGAGGTCTGGGTTAATGGCGTAGACACCGGCCAGACCACGCTGGCAATGCTTGCCGAAGATGCCGGGTCGTACCAGGTACTCGTAAAACTGGACTGCTACGGTGTCCCGGACACCCAAACGGTAACCGTCTATGCCGGGCAGGAAACAAATGCGACGTTCAGTCTTACCCGGCTGGATACATGCCCGATCAAACCGGTAGTGATCTCACCTGTACGGTATGCCGTATAATCAACAGCCCGGTTAGCCTCTCCGCAAAGACCGCAAAAAAAAGAATAACAATCCTTTTTTTTAATTTCTGACGGTGACATTCACCTGCCGGAACGAAACAGCCGGGCTCTCCGGGGGCGAGCCCACGCGGCAAGGGGCGACAAGCCCCGGTGATGCGTCTGCTAAAAAATCCTCCCAATCTCCCGGCCCCCATATGAGTATAACTTAAATAACAATAAGTAAAATGTGTGTTACATATTAACGTCCTGACCCGGTCGGGATGCAATATCACGGTTAGCCCTGGAAAAGTGTCCCGGCGTGATCATCGGTAGAACGGTTGAGGTTTTTCATGAAGTGTCGACAGGGAATTTTTATTGTTGTCTTACTTTTGCTCGTTATAATAACTGCTGCGTATGCAGCTGATACTAACAGCGGTAGTACTACCGGTACTACATCAAGCAGTACCAGCACGTCGTCAGGCACATCAAGTACTGCAGCGGTAGATGAGGCGGCTCTTGTCTATGTCTCAAACGTCACGATGACCCCGCAGACGTTCTTTCCCGGGGACCAGGGAACCGTTACGGTCACTCTCACCAATGCCGGGACAACTGCCATCGGGCTTTCCCACCCGGACCTTCTGAGTCCCCATCTCTCCGTAGTAGATAACGACTGGGTGGATATGAGTTTTGTCGGTCCCGGCTCGACGATCACGTACACGCTTATGTTTATCGTAAAACCACCGGATGGCACCTATTCTGCGATGTTTACTATCGGGACAGATGGAGGCAATGCCATTAATTATCCCATAGAGATCACGGTGAATTCAAACGACCTCCAGGCCGCGGTCACTTCAAAACCGACCTCATTTGCCCCCGAAGCCGAGCAGAATGTTACGCTTACCTTAATGAACACCCGGGGCGGTGAAATCAATAATGTTGTCATTACGCCTGAGGGTGAAGGTATCGATGCCGAACCTGCCACAGTACTGGTTCCCTCCATCGGTCCCAGTTGTTCACAGGACGTGGTATTCGGTATCACGCCTCACCAGGCCTCGACCCTTACGTTTAACATCAGTTACCAGAACGGGAATAACAACCATTACACTGACGTCGTATTACCGATCAACATCGGCCAGGATAAAACAGCCGCAGTACCCGTGCTCAATGATGTGGTCCTGACAACAACAGCGGCGGATTACGATATCACAGGCGATATTACCAACGCAGGTATCACGGATGCCTATGGCGTAATCGTCAACGTCGGATCACCGGCAACCGGTACAGGGACTTATCCGGTCTATGCTATCGGGAGTATCGCATCTGATGACTCCGGGAGTTTTGAGCTGACCTTTAACACCAACGATCTTTCATCTGTCCCGGTAATTATCAGCTGGAAAGATGTCAGCGGGAATGATTTCAATGTCTCCAAAGTCCTCGATCTCGCCGCTTCTCCCGGGCCGGGCAATGTTACGGCAGGAGGCAGTTCACGGCCTTCTGCCAGCACCACGATGGGGGCGTATGGCGGGACGAACCGGGGTGGCGGCAGCTATGGAGGTCGCAGCAGCAGTAGTATTTTTGGCGGGATTACCAGCGCGAAAGGCGGCGGCATTGGCGCGTTTGTCCCCCTTATTGCGGGAAGTATCGTTGTTGTTGTCGGTATTGTCCTCTATGTAAAACGGAAATGGATTATGTCAAAGCTGAAAAAACCCCAGTGACGGAAGAGAAATGACGGTGTTCCAGGGTATCCGGCATTACGGCATACTACCAGCGGAGGACAGGGAAACCCCCGCTATTTTCTTTTCCTTTGACAACGCAGCGACCACACCGGGCACCAAGGCTGGATTATGATCAAAGGAGATATCTTCTTCAACCTCGCGGTCAGGAGCGTCAGGCTGAACTTCCTGCGATCCATGCTTGCCGCCATCGGGATCGTCATCGGCGTCGTCGCCATCTCGTCGATGGGCATGCTCGGCACCAACATGCAGCTGGAAGTAAAAGATCAGCTTTCCGCGAGCGCAAACACTATTGTTATCTCATCGGACACGGTCAGGATGGGCCCTGTGGGATTTTCCCCTTCTTCATCCGCCGCCACCGGGGTGACCAAAGACGAGCTCACGAAGATCAAAACAGTCGTGGGATCGAATGGGACGGTTATTCCGATTTATTCTACGAATACCGAGTTTACGATTAATTCTATCTCGGGAAGAGGTTCTGTCTACGGCCTTGACCCTATCGATATTCCCAAGTTCCTTTCCCTGAACCAGTCGTATGGCAACGGGACGACCGATATCGGGGGCGGGCAGGTCCTGGTCGGTGCAGATATTGCAGAAAATTTTGACCTTAAAGTAGGGACCCGCATCCGTATTGGATCGTTTTCATCGGCATCCCGGCCCGAGCTACGAATAGCCGGGGTCCTGCAACCCCGGGGAACCGTTGCTGACGGCGTTTCTACCGATAACGGCATCGTGGTGAACGACAACTGGTATACGAACGAGTATGGCGGGGACGATGAGTGGAACCAAGTCAATATCATCGTTAATGATGTTGACAATATCGACGATATAGAATCGGCAGTCAGTGCAAAACTCAACACGAATCCAAAAACCCCGGTGATTCGGATCCGGGATGCCACCTCACAGTTAGCGACAGAGACCGCGGCTTTGAGTACGGTTACGACGTTTATTATGGCCATCGGCGGGATTTCGCTGCTTGTTGCCGCTGTGAGTATATTCAACGTGATGATGATGTCGGTCAGCGAACGGGTTCAGGAGATCGGTATCCTGCTTTCTATCGGGACCGAGACCGGGGAAGTACGGCGTATGTTCCTGTACGAAGCGTTTATTCTCGGGCTCCTGGGTGCTGCCGTAGGGGGAATCTGCAGCCTTGCGATAGGGTATACGGTCGTGGAGGCGATGATTGGGACGACGGCGTATTTCTTTGAGCCGGCCAGTATATTGTATGTCCCGGCTGCAATGCTTATCGGCGTCGTCGTCTGTGTTATCTCCGGGATGTACCCGGCGTGGAGAGCGTCCAATATGGATCCCATCGATGCGATCCGAAGTGAAGAGTGAGGTTCTGCGAACGCTGGAAAGAGGGAAGATGTTCGGGAATCCTCATGGGTATATTTTGTGCTCACCTTTGAAGCGCTCATACACTATCATTGAGATCCTGAAAGGGAATGAAAATTACTGGAATTAATTTTTTAAAGAACCGTTATATCTACATAGTATTTTAGTGAAAAATTACACAAAGGCGATCCAGAGTGCGAAATGCTATATCATTCAAGGGTTTACAGGTGCCCGTTCTGGGGTTGGTCTTCGCTCTTTTGATCCTTTTCCCGGGTACACACGCGTCAGGTATCCCTATCCAGCAGGGCGAGGCCGTTCACGTAAGTGATATCATTGATATATCAGGAGTTCTGCCCCCGTATCCCCAATTAGCGTACTGGGACGGCGTCAAAGCATATGATTCTCCTCCGTCGTATATCCTTACGGTCTCCAACATTCATGATGGTCTGGAGAACTTTTACGTCGATCCCGCAATATTTGCAACCAAGTTGGGCGCGTGGTATAAATATGACAGTGATATCGGCTACGAGGCTAAGGGGGACAGCCTTGCCTTTGTTGTGTTTAAGAATACCACACCGGTAACCCTGAACACCATTACTACAACACCTGTGCCACTACAAACCCTGGAGGTACGGTCAATACTGACGGAAACCACACGAACGCTTCCGGTAACACCACCATTCCCCGCTTCTAATCTGGATAACCAGGACTATGCAATTATTATTAGTTTAATAACAGTGGGCGTATTTTTTGGATGTTCCCTGTACCTGAGATAGAAATGCTGGTGGGCCAGCAATTACCGTCTTATTTTCTGACGGGAGCCGAAACCTTCAATATTCATAAAATATAACTACGACAGTCATGGATAATGATGATGACCTGATCCAGAATTTCGTCGATCATCATACATTAAATTTTATCCGGAAAGGGTATGATTTTGTTAAAATGGGAAAATATAATGAAGCAAAAATCTGTTTTGAAAACGCCACAAACTCGAATAAAAAAAATATTGATGCATGGCTGAATTTCGGTATTACAACGGCACTTCTGGGAAAAGAAGATCCTGTCCCGGTATTTGAACAGGCATTCAGGTGCGGTTTGGGAAAACGGGCTTATACCAACAAGCGGTTCGACGTATTGTGTCATACCCATTACAAAAATAATCCCCAGATATTTAATTTAAAACGCGACTTTGAGAAAGCAAAAGCCAATATTGAGGAAAAAACCGTTGTCCTGATGGCATCACGGTTCTTTGTGCAGGTTAAACTGAGATTCAAAAACCCGATGCGTCATTCCCAGGACCAGGAAGGGTCCGCGAAATATGATCCCTATTTTCCTGCAGACCTTTTGCCGGATTATACCCGTCATGAATTCTTTAACGAAGGAGGGCATGCCCGGGTCTATAAGTGTATCCAGAAAAAAGACGGGCGGACCGTTGCCATAAAAATTCCCAAAGAGTTTGACCGGAAACGATCTAAGGATTTTATCGATGAAATCGCCACCTGGAGGGAACTGAATCATGAACATATTGTCAAAATATGTAATTATTCAGCCAATCCCCCGCATATCGTGATGGAATTTTTCCCCCGGTCGTTAGGCCAGGTTGTAAAACCCGTGCCAACGACCGATGCGTTAAAAATGATATTAAAAGTCCTTGACGCTCTTTCTTATGCCCACAAAAAAGGCCGCATCCACGCTGACATCAAACCCGATAATATTCTCCTGTCAAGGAAAGATGAACCCCAGGTAACGGACTGGGGATTAGGCCAGATTACCGGGATATTGCCTGAATCATTTGCCTCTCATGCTGCCTATACGCCGTTATACGCTGCCCCGGAACAGTTACGGGGAGAAACACCGGACGCCCGGACAGATATCTGGCAGGTCGGCGTTGTTTTGTATGAATTAATTACCGGGAAAAATCCGTTTGATTCTCAGGATCCTGAACTGGTATACAAAAATATCACTGCCGGATACCCGGTTGAACCCCCGTCAATCCTTGCCCCGAACCTGAAGTGGCTGGATACTATCATCCTTACCTGCCTGCAAAAAGAGAAAGGCAGACGTTACCAGTCAGTTGACGACCTTTCCCGGGATATAGAAAAAGTCCTTCTTGAAGATTTCTCGAAGAGAACAACGCATCATTCGCAGTTTGTAAAAATGTCGGGGTTCTTTGAACTCGTCAGGTTCCATTGCCAGAAGAATAATTACGATGAAGTTATCGCAAATCTTGAGGAGATCAGGAATTTATCCAAGGTCGATGCAATACGGGAGATGATCGATACGCAGATTGAGGCGGTAAAAACACACCAGTCCCTGGAAATTAACCTCGGGGATAACCTGACACACGATCTTGAAAAAATCTTTAAAAAGTTTCATGAGACGCATATCATAGAAACCCCGTAGAAAAAACACGGGCTGTTTTTTCAACTACTGCCGTTTGTCGCGTTTGAGGCAACCGCATTACCTGATCCAGGCAATAATTCACCGGGTGCACTATTGAATCCCTGCTGGATTGTCGGGACGGCATTTGTTGTCTGGTTACCGGCCGGTATGATAGTGATCACGCCAAAATAACCAAGCATGCTCACGATAAGGCCGAGTATGGCAAGTACAATTAAGATGATGATAATGGCCGTTTTGAGATCGATCCGTGAAGGTGCGGGAGCCGGGTTTTGGATCCTGCCAAACCGGTCCTGCAGCTGGTTCAATTTTTTGGTATTGAAACGGTTAATGATGTAACCCTCGATAATCTCCTGGTAGAGCTGGTTACCTTTTCCGTTGCCTTCCTTATCAAAACCGGATGCAAGCACCAGTTCGATAAAGGAAAGGACCTGCGGTTGTTCAAACGTTACAGAAGGAAGGGTATTTTTTAATTTCTGCATATCCGGGTCTTTTATTTTTGTATTTTTTACCAGGGACTGCAGGAGCTGGATATCCCGGCTTTGTATACTGGCATGCCATAAATCGCTCAGATAATACTCGTCGACAATTCCCTTTGAGGTAAGGTAGAGCCGGATTTTATTTTTGAGATCTTCATTACCCTGCTGGTACCCTTTTTTAAGGATTTCCCGTTCACCCGGACCAGGACTTTCCACCGATTCAATGATATAGCCGGTAACAACGGCGATAATTTCCGGTTTTATGCTGTCGAGGGGTGCAGGGGAGGTGCCCCCCCTTTTTACGATCTGGTAAAGTGCTTCTGCATCGTTCCGGTATATGAAAAGGATATCCTGGACCTGTTCCGGCGTTGATTGCAGGATCTTATTCATCAGTTCGGAGGTGAGCAGGGATTTTTTGAGGATCCGCGACAGGTTGTCCCGGTCCAGGCGTTCACTTGGCGTAAGGGTGGGATACTGTCGGGCATACAGGGCAAAAAGAGCCTCAAAAAAGAGCTGGTTTTTTGCAAAACAGGGGAGAACCTTTTCCTGACCGGCAGGGGAAATTTCCAGGTCCGGCTCACTGACATTGGGTGAAATAAGGATATCGACATCGACAGGATACTGGGCAATGGCTATCTTATAGGAAAGGATTTTTTTCTCATTGAACGAGGTAATAATTTTTTTCAGTGCCCCAAACGATATGGACAAATCCTCAATTTTGATTTTTACTTCTTCCTCAGCCAGCACTTTTCCGGTCAGGGCCTGGATCATTGTCATGTCAATGTTTCCTGCAACGAGGGGCAGGTCGCCTTCTTTTAACAGGCCCAGCACCCGGTAGTGGATTTGTGTCAGGTTTTCGACGGCGGTTTTTGCCTCGCTATAGAAACTGTAGGTCCTGTCGTCAATGAGGGAAAATGCGGATAAGGAATATTTTTTTAAGAAAATCGCACGTTCTTCCCGGCCTCCGACAATCTGGACAATGAGCCGGGTTCCCACAAGGACGCCGGTCCCCGAGACCTCTACATAAAACAGGATGCGTTTTTTATCGAACTGGTGGGCAAGTTCATTACAGCCAGCGAGCTCCCCGGCGAGCTGCTCCCCGTTTGTCGAATAGACCCCCCACTCAGAACTCGAATTTTGCAACTTCGTCAAACCTCCAGGGGAAGATCTGGGAGATCACTTGCTGCCCGTCCGTATTCATCGAGTTTACACTGACGCAAAAGAAGTAAATGGGGACGGTACCTGCCTTGTTTTCAATTGCCTGGAAGGTGGTAATGGAGCGAAGCGTTTTAAAAACACTCTCTTCGATCTCCTGGGCCCTTGGTGAATTTTCAGCGACGGTTTCTATCGGCTCAATTTTGTCTGTTTTGGTGACCACTAGGGCATATTGTTTTTCTTCGCCGACAAAATCCATGATTTTCACATAATAACCGAATAACCGGGTGAGCTCGTCACGTGAAGGGCCGTCATTTCTTGCAATCAAATCCCCGTCGATCAAAAGGATAATCTTTCCTGAATTCAGGAGTCGTTTGTAAATGAAAGACGAGATGACATCTTCTATAATCGAGGGAATAATCGCCCGGTTGTTCTCTTTGATGGATAAAATAAATTTAATAAAACCGATATTCTCGGAAAGCGATTTTTGGTCAATATTCAGGGTAGCACTCAACCGCTGGACGATAGCAGTAAAACTGGCCGGATCAATTTTTGCAGGCAGGTCATGGACCCATTCCCCGGCGTAATCCACAATTGTAAGGTCGATGGTGTTAAAACCCCATTTTTTCCCCCTCATGGTATAGATGCCCACCATATCGGTAACGGTTGCCCTGAGTGGCTCATTTTTTTCTATCTGGCCTAGGTAATGGGCGGAGCTGAAATTTTTCTCTTCTTCAGGTACCCCGGAAAAGATCACTTCACGGGGATGGCCCTCAAAAAAATCGACAAACTGTTTATACATGCCGAGCATGAAATAGGTCTTTCCTGAGCGGCTAGGGCCAAAAACAAAGACCTGGGAGCCGTTAATGCCCTTAATCTTCCTGACGACAAACCAGTAAAGGGCGACAACGATGACGGTGTTTACAATATACGAGATAAAGTCCAGCTTGTAATTTTCATATGCACCGACAAAGCCGTTGGCAAGGATAAACAGGACAAAATTATAGAGGACGATAAACAGCAGGAACGCCGCAAAAAGGGTTAACAGCACTTTAACATACCGGGAAAAAATTTCATGATGATGGTTAACCAGAAAATAGCCACTGACCACCATTCCGGCGACGATCCCGTAGAATACGAAATCAAGGAACAGGATATTTAAGAGGATAATACAGGAGAGAAGTAAAGGAATAATAAAGGTAACAAGAAATACGCCGTACATTTTGGTACTCTCGTCATAACAAAACGCAAGGGAACAGATTAACAAAAATCCTAATAAAAGCGAAATAACCGGGTAATAAACAATACCGGGAACCGCTGCACCGGCACCGCCATTTAAGGACTGGGATCCCAACCAGGAAAAAATAATGGAGGATGCCAGGCCGGCTATTATGGATAATTTAAAATTAATTTTCTCTTTTCTTTCATTTACTCTCACGGTAAATCACCAAATTAAGATACTATTTCAAAATCGGGCACAAATTTTCAAAAAAGAGCTGCAGTCACATATTATATAGGCTTTCCGACTTCGTCTATAAACCGGGTAATATCCTTAGCATTTCCATGGACGATAACCAGGTCCTTTTGCTCAAATTTTTCTGTTCCGACAGGATTGGTAAGAACGTCATTTTCCCGTCGTATCGCAAGAATGGTAATCCGGTAATTCTGCCGGATGGCGGATTCTGAAATTGTTTTCCCGACAAAGCGTGATTTTTCCGAAAGCCTTACCGATGCGATGGTGAGTTCGGGGTTGTTCATCTTTATCTGCTCATACGACAGGTCAGGGACCGGGAAATCCCGGAGCATGACGTACGCATTTTTCCGGATCTCACTGACAAACCGGTCAATTTCTTCTTTCGGGATAAGGTAGGAAGACAAAATCCGCATAAACAATTCAATCGACGTTTCAAACTGTTCTGAAACGACTTCATCGGCACCGGATTTATACAGGTCATTGACGTCCTGGAGATACCGTGTCCGTGCAATGATATGGATGGCAGAGTTCATCCGCCGGGCATTCCTGACGATCCGGCCGATTGCCCCGGGATCGGAAATAACGATCAGGATAATCCGTGCAGACTGGATATTTGCATGGGCAAGCACCTCTTCTTCGGTTGCATCACCGTAAAATATGGGCTCCCCGAGTGCTTTTTCAGATTTTACCGTTTCCGCGTTCATCTCAATAATCACGTAGGGAATGGCAGATAATTTTGCGGTCCGTGCAACATCCTGGCCGTTAAGGCCAAAACCGACAATAATGATATGGTCCGTAAAAGGGGACGAGGGATTAGCCTGGGTCTCCTGTTTTGTTACGTCTTTTCGCTCAAGGATCGTATCGGTGACACGGGGGCCGGCACTGATGAGGAAGGGTGTGCAGGCCATGGTTATCAGCGAGCCACTTAAAAAAAACTGGTAAGTCTGGTTGGAGATGAGGTTATACTGGAGTCCGGTTTGTGAGAGGACAAACGAGAATTCCCCTATCTGGGCGATGGCAAAACCGATGAGAAGAGCCGTCCGTACGGGAAGACCCAGGATCAGGGCGGAGACACTTCCCGTAGAAAATTTTACCACAATGATACCGGCGACAATAAAGAGAATGACCAGGATATTGGCGATCAAAAAATGAATGTCCAGGAGCATGCCGATGGATATGAAGAAAAAACTGGTAAAAACATCCCGTAAGGGGATAATATCGGAAAGCGCTTCGAGGTTAAATTCAGATTCGGCTATGATCAACCCGGCAAAAAACGCCCCGATGGCAAGAGACAGGCCGATACTGGAGGTCAAAAGGGCGATGGCAACACAAAGCCCCAGGATACAGAACAAGAATAATTCTTTGCTCCGGAATTTTGCGGCTTCATAGAGGAGCCGGGGAACCACCCACCGTGCGGATACATAAACGACGACGATAATAAGTAAACCCTGGAGCAGGAGGAGAGGAAGGGAACCGGCAATGCTGGTTTCCCCGCCGGATAATACCGGGATCAAAAGTATCATAGGGATGGTGACAAGGTCCTGGAAGATCATTATTGCGAGGATATTTTTCCCGTACGGGCTGTCGATCTCGCCTCGTTCCTGGAGCAGCTTTATGACAATAGCAGTACTGGACAACGAGATAAGAAAACCAATGAACAGGGCTTCGCCGAAATTATGCCTGTAGAACGTGAGAACGAGAAAAACGACGCCGATAGTCGTGAGGACCTGTAACGTCCCCCCAAGTATGACGGCTTTTTTTACTGCGATCAGGTCCTTGAACGAGAACTGCAGGCCGATAGTAAAAAGCAACAGCGCCACACCAATCTCGGCGAAGGTGTTGACCTGGTTGATATCGGTAATGAGGGCAAGGCCAAAGGGCCCGGCAAGGACACCGGTAATAAGAAAACCCACGATAGCGGGAATACGCAAAAACGAGCAGAGGAAAAGGACCAGGATCGATAATGCAAAGATTATCATCAGGTTGATGAGCAACTGCGGATCCATGGGGTCTCCTTTTTAGTTAATTTGAGCTATCAAAAGATTAAGCTTTTACACCAGAGATAAGCTCCAAAGAAAGAAATGCAGGTAAATCGCCATCTATTTTACCATAACAGGGCCGGAACGGCCGGGTTCTATGACCTTAAGGTTATGTTCCCGGGCATACTGGTAAAAGATTTTTTTGACCATTTCCCTGTCTTGGGCCTCCGCTTTTACGTATTTCCGGCAATAGTCAAGGGACACCGATTGGTTGACCAGGATCCGGTGCTCCATTTCCTGGTACAGGATCTCCTGCAATTTTTGCACTTTTTCGTCATCTGTTCTGAGGTCGCATAACCGGGATAAGGCAACACTGGTCGGATCGGCCGTATTGAAATATTTTTTATCATTATATAGGTCAAACAGGCAGAGCGACAGGTCGGGGGATTTATACCGGGTGAGGGTATCTCCCGGAGGAGATCCCATGCCGTCAGCAAAACCGGTCGGTGAGGCAATACAGAACAGGATATATCCCTTCTTTTCACCGGCATCCTGGAGTGCAGAATCAAGGTACCCTATGATCTCTTTTGCGTCAACCGGTTGTGTGTCATAGCCATATGCCGCATACTGTTCATTATGGGATGCAAATACCGCATAAAAAATGACCGGACGTTTATTGAATGACAACGATTTTCTCGCCAGTACTGCCCTTATATACTGGTTCCCGGGCAGGTTCCTGGGCGTGTTTTTATGGGGGGGGACGAGTATTTTTAACCGTTCCATAAAACGGGTCCCTTTTTCAAGGGAAGCGATCGTAAAGTTTTTACCGGAGAAATCAAGGCCGTTCCGGTGAGCGCGGAGTTTATCTTCAATCCTTGTGATAAAATGCAGTTCCTGCTGCCGGGCATCGGACACCGGTACAATAAACCGGCCGCCCACCGATCCAAACGCCAGTGCAAAGAGTTCGTGATAGGTTTTCTCTTTTTTTTTCAGGTAGTGCCGGATACCCGGCCTGACATCTTCATCGGTAACAATGCTGGAAAGGCCGTGCATTATACCGGGATAGGCTTTAAAGAACGAGTCAACGGCGGTATCACCGGACTGCAGTTTCAGCCGGAGTTCAGGAGCAGAGTACATATCCAGCAATGCCAGTTTTTTTAAGACAGAATATACGCTGAGTTCTTTTTCAGAAAACGCAGAAAAACCGGATTCTGATGAGGTCAACGTCAGGATATTTTTCCTGGCATAATAGGACAGCACCAGAAATGCCATCTGGAACTGTGCGTCCGTGGTTTTCTCGATTAATCGTACGGTGTCCGCAAACGGGTATTCTTTGAACTTCCGGTAGTCATCCTGGAGGTTCGAAAACAATGCTTCTATACGTGCGGGAGATGTGTGAGCTGACAACTGGTGGGGACGGAGGATGAGATTTGCCGACGCAAGTATTTTGTTCAGGAATGACCAGTCATCTTTTTCCGTCATACTCTTTTCAAGCCGCCGTACATCCGGTTAAGGATGAATTGTTTTGAATATTTTCCCGTCCCGGATAAGTGATATTTTCCCCCCGCTTTGTGACACAATGATCCCGATGGATTTTGTTTCCTGGGTGATCGCTGCGATGGAAGAATGGCGCGTCCCGTGACCGGGAGGAATAGTTACTTTACTGGTATCAAGGGTAATATACCGGGCAGCCGCTTCAACAATACCGTTGCCCCGGACAATGAATGCACCGTCCAGTTGTGCTAGTTCCTTGATGCATTCCTTCATTTCAGCGTTGGTAATTGTGCGATCTTCATCCTTGTGGCCCTGGAACGGATTTAATATCAATTGCCGGGAAAACTTGAGCACCGTATCGGTGTCACCAATAACAAAGGCAGTCCCCACCTGACGTCCTTCCCTTCCTTCTTTTGCGATCTCAAGGGCGATATGAAAAACGGTGTCGATAACCGGTACCTGGATGTCTGCAGGTGAGGGGAGATTATCGTGCCAGAACTGTTCATTGATGTCCTGGATGTCCGGTAGTGTCTTTTTTTCCTCTGCTGGGGGTACTGGCCTGGGATCAGGTTTATTATTTCTTATCTTCCCGATGAGTAACGCCTCAAGAGTTTTCCACGTTTTTACTTTTTCCTGGAATGCCTGGGGGTGATACGGATTAGCCTTTGCCAGTTTTCCGTAAAGAAAAATGCATTTCTGAGCATTGGCAAGGGCCTGCTCAAGGTCGCCGTTTGAGAGTGCAGTGTTGTACCCGGCAGCAGCATTTTCCGCTGCCTGGACAAGCGTGGACGAGATGTCAATCTTCATACGGTACCTGGTAGTTTAACGACCGGGGATTTATACGCCAAAATCCTCATCCCATTTTTTAAACCGTTCAATATCGTGCTGCGACAGGGGGGATTTTATTCTTTCAAAAGCATTCTGGAAATAGTCCATTATTATGGGTCCGACCGTCAGGATCTGCTTCTTTAGCTCTTCAAACGGCAACTCGGATTTCTTATACAGATCCGGATTATGTACCCGGATCATACTCCTGAGGGCTTCCTGGCACAGGGACTGGATATCGCGTCCGGAGTAATTTTTCCGGGTACATATTTCAGAGATCTTTTCCATATTTAACGAGTTTATATCCAGGCCTTTCAACTGGATCTTTATTATCTCCTCACAGGATTTGGCGTCGGGTAATGGGATATAAATACGCAGGGGAAAACGGGAGAGTATGGCTTCATCGAGGTCCCAGGGCGCATTCGTTGCCGCGAGAGTCAGGAGCAATTCGTCACTTTTTTTGTCCTGGAACCCGTCGAGTTCTGCAAGTAACGTCGATAAAACTTTTCGTGATGCATCGCCGGATTCCGTTTCCCGGGACAGGGTAATTGAATCGAATTCGTCAATAAAAACAATGGAGGGCTGCTTATTCCGTGCTGCGTCATAGAGTGCCGTTATCAGCTTCGTTGATTCCCCAAAATATTTCGAGAGCACATTACTTATCTTGACATTGAAAAAGGTGGCATTGAGACTCCCGGCGGCCGCGGCGGCAAGAAGGGTTTTTCCCGTTCCGGGAGGGCCAAAAAGGAGGATCCCTTTATCCGGTTTAATAACTATCGGCTTTTTTAAACCGGCAATGACGATGGTTTCCATGATCCTCACTTTAACGGTGTCGAGACCGCCGATATCTTTCCAGGTAACCGTCGATTTCGAGATCAGGCTCTCTGCATAACCGGTGAGATCTTTCTGGTCATCCTTAATCTGTTCAAAATTACTGACGGGAGCAGCGGGTGCCTCATGTTTTGCCCCGGAATCCGCGTAATTTTTATAACTTCTTGCCGCTTCGAGGTACTCCGTTTTTTTGTTGGGATCGGATTTTGCAAGCTGTATAAGGATATTACAACAGACCAGAGCCAGTTTTTTTGCTTCTTCAGGTTCATTTTTTGCTTTTGCTTCGTCGAACTGCTTGTTCGCTTTCTCCAGTTCGCGTTTTAAGGGAATAGTCAGGTCGATATTAATAGCCATAAAGATACTCTCTTGATCGTCTTTGAAGCCCCGGTCTGTACCATAATTCCGGTTATGCAAATCTTATCAGGAATCTGGTTCAAGTTCCTTTGATTGAGGGGATGCCGGTTCTTTATCAGGTTCAATTGAATACGTTTCAGGTCGTTTTGTTGCCTTTATTGCCTGTAAAATTTCATTTACATTATCGTCTACCGTGTCGGTTTTGGGCTCAGTAACACTCATCAACGTTTTTGCCTGCTGGTGAACGCCTTCTTCATACACGGATATTTTCGTTAACAGGTCTTCAAGATCTGACTGGGACCGCCGGGTGAGCGGATCGGTAGCTCGTTTTTTATTTTTCTCTTCAATCTTGTTGATAAATTCCTCAACGGTACGAAGAGTTGTTTCGGCATCCGCTATTTTTTTCAGGATATAATCCCTTTTCTGGGATTCTGTGTTTATACGCTCGGCAATTGCCCGTTCATCAGATGGTGATTTTGACTCTTTTGCTTTGGTCCAGTAAATATCGATCTCTTTTTCTACGGCAGTAATCCTCTCGTGAAGGTTTTTAATCTCCTGCTCGCACCGGATCCTGTCAGACTGAAGGTCTTCATAATTGAGCAGGTCAAGAGGATTTTTCGTAAAAAAATATTTGATTCTCTGGAGAACCATCTGATTAAACCTCTTTATCTTCGAGACTCTTGTCAAAAGAAATTGCTTTCTGGGCATCCTCAATCGGGAGCACACCTTTCTGGACACTTGTTATGGCATCAATAATTTGTTTAACCGATTCATCTTCTTCAGATCCTTTATATTCGTCCAGGCCACTTTCGAGGGTGTCATTGACCAAATCCACAATACCTTCAAAATTTTTACCGATGAGATTGATATGGCCCATGACATCGATGAGTTTTTCTGAATCCATCGAGATAAGTTTGGTCCATAAATCACTCTGTCTTAATTCTTTTTCATATTTTTTTAATAATAAGAGATTCGTGATCGCTACACTCATTTTTGAGTATCTCATGAAAAAATTATATTGCTGCTCAACCTCGAGGCTAATCCGTTTGATTTCGTGAGCATGCACTTTTATCATCAAAGGGCTCGCCGAGACAGCCGTGTTGAACAATCGTGCTTTTTCCTTTTCGAGTTTTGAAATGGTTTTAGTGCTGGTATCCATTTTGGTTTTTAAGCGGATTTTCTCTAATTCCAAATCTTTCGACTTTATTCTTTCAAAGGGGGTTCCGAATACCGCATCAACAATCGTCATTCATTTCCTCTCATGTAGCCGGTTAATATTAGATTTATATAATCATTCTCCTGTTTATACACTTTTGGGGTTCTGTTTTTACCTGAGGTTGACCGGCCCGGGCTTCTGACGGGAAAAATCAGTCATCGTTGGCAGATGCCCCGGTCCTGGCGCTTGAATGATTGTAAAACGGACAGGAGAGATAAAGGATTAAGCGTACGAAACAACGTAAATCTTTATAGAAATAACAAAAACAGAAAAGCGACGCCCAGGTCGGAATTCGAATCCGAGTCGATTGCGTGACAGGCAATCATGATAGGCCGCTACACTACCTGGGCATTTGATACAGTATATCCCGCCTCCCGGATTCGGACCGGGGACATCGCGGTAGCCGCGCAGTTGCCGATACCGGCAAACCATACTACAGCCGCGCACTCTACCAGGCTGAGTTAAGGCGGGGCACTGCCTAATAATGTAGGGGTAGTTTCGTATTAAACGTATCGTAGCCCCGCTCGATTTGCTGGCGAAAAACAGAGAAGAAACAAAATCTGGTGCAGTGACCCCTTTAAATAATCCGGGGGCGTAGTGAATAAGCATGGCTCGCAAGGATTTTGCGGGGGATCGTCTTCTTCACGGACAGCCGTGCGCATGAAGACGTGACCGTTTTTGACACAACGCTCCGGGATGGAGAACAGACCCCGGGGATAGCGTTCACCTTTGAACAGAAAATCGAAATTGCCCGACAGCTATCAGCCATCGGTGTCCACACCATCGAAGCAGGGTTCCCTGCATCGTCGACCGCGGAAAAAGAGACCGTCGCTGCCATCAAAAAGCTCGGGCTTGAGACCAACATCTGCGGACTTGCCAGATCAGTCAAAGCCGACGTCGATGCCTGCATTGACTGCGACGTTGATATGATCCACGTGTTCATTCCCACATCAGACATCCAGCGGGAAAACACTATCAACAAGACCCGGGAACAGGTCCTCGAAATAACCGGTGAAATCATCGGGTACGCAAGAGATCATGTCAGCAGGTGCATGTTCTCGCCCATGGACGCAACCCGGACGGAACCAGATTATCTGGTCGAAGTCTGCCGGGCAGCAAAAAAAGCCGGGGCAACCATCATCAACATCCCGGACACCGTCGGGGTCATCGCACCCTCCGGGATGAAGGCGCTTATGACCCGACTTGCAAAAGAAGTGGATTGCCCTCTTGACGTCCACTGCCACAACGATTTCGGTCTTGCCGTGGCAAACACCGTCGCGGCCGTTGAAGCCGGTGCCTCCCAGGTACAGGTCACCGTGAACGGTCTTGGCGAACGAGCCGGTAACGCCGATCTTGCCCAGACAGTTATGATCCTGGAATCCATCTATGGCGTCAACACCGGCATCAAAAAGGAACGCCTCGTTGAGACTTCGCGGCTCATCTCGCGGTTCTCGGGAATCGGCATTGCCCCCACCCAACCGGTCGTCGGGGAAAATGTCTTCTCGCACGAAAGCGGGATCCACACGCAGGGTGTCCTCAAGCGGTCTGATACCTTTGAACCCGGTATTATGACCCCGGAGATGGTCGGGCACCGGCGGAGACTGACGCTGGGTAAACACGTGGGCCGGCATGCCGTCAGGCAGATGCTCGCTGAAACGCATATCGAACCGGATGACACCCAACTCGATATTATTGTCGAGAAGGTCAAGGCAATTGCAAGCAAAGGAAAACGCGTCACCGACGCCGACCTGTACGAGATCGCCGGGAGTGTCATGGGTACGGGCGTCGGGAAAAAGGTGTTCCGGCTCGATGACATCGCGATTATGACCGGCAACCACGTCATCCCCACAGCAAGCGTCCGGGCTCAAGTCAACGGCACCGAGCATGTCTTCTCCAGTGTGGGAAACGGCCCGGTTGATGCTGCCCTCAAGGCAATCGTCGGGATCATCCCGGCCCGTATCCAGCTGACCGAGTTCCACATCGAAGCGATCAGCGGAGGTTCGGACGCGATATGCCACGTGACCATTGCTGTCGCAGACGAACATGGGAAGATCTATGATGCGAGCGGCAGTGGCGACGATATTGTGCTTGCCTCGGTCGATGCTTTAGTAAACGCGATCAACCTGACCAGCAGGGAATAACTATTCCCTGTTTTTCTACGAAACAGAGTTCTCTTAAAAAAAGTTAGTTCTTCCATAACAGGAAGATCACACCGCACAGGCCGATTGCACCAAGGACTGGTACTGCATCAAGCCCGGTCTTCGGGGCATTGGTCGGCATAGGAGGGATAGTATCGATACAGCGGCGGTTAACGGTTGTCTGCTTTGTCGGCTTCTGGATCGAGTTTAACGTGGGCATCCGGGTGGAATTTCCGGCAACCTGCGTGAGGCTGGAACCAGTTCACCTGCTGGTACAGCTGTGCAATAGAGGCCAATTTCTTGAACTTCTTATCTGTGAGATATAATGGTCGCGTTCGTGCTTTTGAAGGTCATGAAAGACAGCTCTGTAGAATTCCTCAACCACGATCAGAACAGCAAAAGAAATCATCAATTTTGAGAGGTTATAGAGGATCACTTTAACTTTGATTTCCTTGATCAGGAGCCAGTATTTTAGAGCCTTGATGGATTTGCCGAACTTACGCTTCATGACGGAGAATACAGTTTCGACCTTGTTTCTCTGATGATATTCTTCCTGATCAAATGACAAGGAGAGTCTTCTTCGGTAATACCCGAAGATACGTTTCCGTTTTCTATCTCGAACGGGGATGAGCGAACAGGAGTTAAGGGTATCCCGGATCAACCGGTGGATCTCTTCAGAATCGTCTCCTTTGTCCATAAGATAGAGGTCAGAATGCCTAGTTCTATGGCACGGTTTCAGGAGTGTTTTGGCGTGAAGAATATCTTAGACCGGATGCTGAGAGATCTTCAGACCGGTGATAATCTGTTGATCAATATTAACCGAGATCGAGGTTTTCAGGAACTGTTTTCTCGTTTTACCGGTTCTCCAAGAATAATAGTGGCTGGCGTACGAGCTAGTGAAACCGGATGAATCGATAGCGGTACAAGGGATTCTCTCACCCCAGTCGAAGAACCTGTTCATGAGTCTGTTCAGCAACCGGGTGAATGTCGAGGATCGGATCCGCTGACAGAACTTATGAATCGTTGTGAAATGGGGTACTTCGTCAAGACCAATTTTCTCTCGAAGGGAGTCCATGATCTCTGTGAGTTCTATGGTATCCCGGTAGTCTTCAGACAGGTACTCTTTCAGGAGAAGAAGGATGAGTAACTGGTGCTGGGTATAGGTCTTTTTTGAGAATTTCGACGAGTAGAGTGGTATGCGGGAATCTTTGATCAATCCGGACGATAATTCAAGAAACCTGATATACCGGTTCGTTGATTTTTTTTATGGTCTCCTTACAATTTGTGCACACAATACGGTAAGGAGACACTGTACCTTAGATCTTTCGGTCATCGGTACAAGACTGTTTTAGATCAGGATTTCTACAGAGCCGATATATGCCCTATATATCAGAAAGAACTATCAACGGCAGGGTATCGGACACATGCTTGTCAGATCCATAGTGGAAAAACTTAATGAACTAGATTTACGATCTATGCTCATCCGGGTACTCGAAGATAATACGAATAGCGGGTTCTATGAAAATCTTGGGGAAATACCATTTGCATCCCGGACCACAGGAATTGGAGAGGCAAGGCTTGCGTTAATTGCGTATGGCTGGCAGGATTTCAATAAAATAGCCTTGTAGAGGCCACACTTTTGAAGGAAACGGTTCCTTTCACAAGAAATAGAATACCGGCAAATCAGTACTTCACAACAAAATTGGGTCCCATTCATTTTTGGGACTTGCTGTTTAAACCGTACCTTTAACTATTGTCAATATGATCTGTTTATATTATGGTGAAAATTAAATGAAAGAGGGGTTGCTCACGGACCGGCAAAAGGAGGTGCTAAGGTATCGGAAGATGGGGATGACCCAGCAGCAGATAGCAGATATCATACATACGTCAAAAGCAAACGTCTGCACCATAGAAAAATCTGCGATGGACAATATTGAGCATGCAAAAGAAACCCTCCATTTTTTCCATACTCTGGATGCACGCCACATCAGTTCTCTGAAGGCAGGATCCGATCTCTTCGACTCAGTACCTTTCATCTTTGAGGAGGTAAGGAAAATCGGCATAACCGTGGCCGCTGATACGATGAGCATTATCAACCGGCTGCGTGCCGAGATGCCAAAACGTATCCATGGCAGGCTTATCCAGCAGGACATAGAAGTTTTCTTAAAAGACGATGGGACATTGGAATTCGGATGACTGCTTCCGTTCATGGGTAATTGACTTCGAAAAGGTACCGTCCTTTATACCCGCGATCTTGACCGGATCTATTAGAGGAATGCTTGAAGGTTTAAAAAAATTAATGCTTTTCCGTTTGTTCCTCTTTTGGTTGATCATTTTCCGTCTCTATTTCACATTCTTCTCCGTCTTCAGCGTCATCATCTTTATCTTCAGTCTCGCTTTTTTCTGAGACCAGATAAAAAATCACTAACGTTATTATAATCGCTACGCCTGCGTTAATACAAAAAGCTTCTATGCCAATGGCACTGGCAAATCCACCGTTAAAGACAAACGCTGTAATCGGAAAGTATACGGCCATAAGGACGAAAAACATCCCAAGAATTAAACCTAAATCCCTTTTTTTCATGTGTGTTTATTTGTTGTTTCAAAATATACAAGTTGGGTCGGATAAGAGAACAAGAATAAACAGCTTTATCGAAGAGCACCATGGAACGAAATGTCATCAGGTACCTGCACGTGAGATTTTGAGACCGTAAACCCTTGTGCACAAGAGGGTTTTGAAACAACGGGAAAAAAAGGTTATGCCGCGTTCGGGGCACTTTTACCTTCAATTGCGGCCTTAATCTGGGTCTGGAGCTGCTCAAATTTACCCTGCAGCATTGTCTCCTGTTTTTCCAAGGACTTAATCCTGAGTTCAAGAGTCTCCACTTTCTCTGTAAGATTCTTGGTTACGTGTTCTTTTGGTTTCTGCACCATGACTGTTCCGATGCTTATAAACATCGGCGTGTCATCGGCTGAGTCCTTTACTTCTTCCTCAGCTCTTTTTGCCTCGCGGACTGCCATTTCGTACTGGGCCTTTTGCTGGACAACGGTCTGGAGCTGCTGCTGGACCTGCTGGAGCATGGCAAGCTGGTTCTGAACTTTGGGGGATAGGTTCTGCATAATCTTCCTATCACGTTTCATCTGCCAGCATTAAAAATGATTCCGCACACCGGCGGCTGCTGATACTTTTCAGGCAATCTCCTGCATTTCCTCGGCAATACTCACAAGACGCAGAAACATGTTGAGTGCAGCCCGTAGCGCCGCAATATCCTGTGCCTCGACCTGCAGCACAAGCGTATCTGTTCCTTCAACCCAGCACCGGGTTGACGATCGCAGGTTTAACTCATCACTAAGCTCGGGAAGAAGCGAACGGTAGATCATATCCGCATGAACGATCGTGAACCGGAAAACAGCTTCATGCAGCACAGATATACCTCGAAAGGTAATTGGAAAAATGAGAATAAAAAGGAGTTGCCAATATTATTGGGCTTTGAGCTCTTTTATTGCTGCGCCACGTTCTTTGAAAAGGATTCGGTGACCGCAGTAGGGACACCGGACATTAACGTCGATCTCTACCTTTTGTTTGCACCGTGCACACTTGTAACTGCTTGCCATTTATGAAGCCCCCGGTTACTGCTTCTTTTCTTCAACGACAACACCGGAGCGTTCTATCGCTCGGAGAGCTACTTTGAGTGTAGGGGTCTGGGGCTGGTATGCACCGCCGGCAAACTTGTACCCGCATTTCCGGCATCCCCAGATCCCGGTTCCCTTGCGCTGCAGGGACTCGGTGTCGCACCGGGGGCACCGGTGTACTGCCCGTGATACTTTTTCCATTTCGGCGACTCGCTTACGCACGAATCTTCCATACCTGCAGCCGAAACGCCCTGCACTACCGGTTACTTTTCCTTTTGCTGAATGATCGGAGCCTTTTGCCATGATTGATATCCACCGAATTGACTTTCTATATTTGTCCTGTCGACTAATATACTTGATTGAGGATCTTGACCTGACCTTCGCCTTTGCTGAGCTTGTTTATGAGATCATAGAATTCGACCTGGATTCCGGCAGGGATACGCACGACGCAGACCCATGAACCGTCCTTCTGCCATTCATCTTTTTCCATAGTGCTTGCCGCCGCAATATCACCGTATGCGCGGGCCGCGTGATCGGGCGGGATCCTGATAGCAAGCCGGAGTTCCTCGAACCGGATGGGAAGGATAGGCCGCAGTGCTTTTACAACCTCTTTGACCTGTTCGTCGACATGCTTGAACGGATCAATGTTAACCCTGGCCTCTTCCATGGCCATCTCTATCCGGTGCGGCGGGTGTGGGTGGCCGGTCTGGGGATTGACCGCGTTACGGGCAATGAAATTGATAACCTTACGGCGCTTTTCCTCGGTCATCTCTTTACGCTGGTCAGCAGTCAGGTGGATCTCGCCTTTTTCGATGATCCTTTTTGCCACCGTTGCAAAATCCGTGGTGTGGAACACTTTTTCCAGGGACTCATCAGATGCCCGGGTAGCTTTCGATGAATTCCCGAATACGTTGAGGGCAGCGACAGCATCTTCTATATTGATGTTTTCACCCTGCCGTATCCGGGCTGCCAAGTGGGGTTCGACCAGTATTTCGAACTTTTCCCCGTGGCTTTCAAGCCGTGCTACGACTGCCTGCTCAAGGTTGATCATATCGGATCACTGTTTGAACTGACCGACGTACGAGGCGACTTCTTCTTTTGTCATCTTCCGGAACGCTTTTGCCTCGGATTCGACGATACCCATCTCTACGGTATCAACGTCAAATTTGCCTTCCGTCGCCGAGTGCAGGGCCTTGAGACCAAGGAGAATGGCATCCTTGATCGAAAGACTTGCATTATATTCTTCCTCGAAGACCTTCATGGCAGCGGGTCTTCCGATCCCGATGCCGGTTGCTTTGTACTCAAGGAGCGTGCCGGACGGATCGGTCTCGAAAAGCCGGCACTCGCCATCGCTTACCCCAGCGATCAAAAGGGCTGTACCGTAGGGGCGGATGCCGCCGTACTGGGTAAGGGTCTGCATATGGTCGCAGAGTTTCTTTGCGAGAGCTTCAACCTCGATCCGCTCATCATAGGAAACCCGGTTGATCTGGCACTCGATCCGGGCCCGGTCTACGAGAGCCCGTGCATCACCGACAAGGCCTGAAGAAGCGACACCGATGTGGTCGTCGATCTTGAAAATCTTCTCAATCGATGATGATTCAAGCAGCTTGGAGCTGACGCGCTTATCGACAATAAGCACGACCCCCCCCTGAGCCTTAATCCCTACTGCGGTTGTCCCGCGCTTTACTGCTTCCCGGGCATATTCTACCTGGTACAGCCTGCCATCGGGCGAAAAAACAGTGATCGCCCGGTCATAGCCCATCTGATATTGTGGTTGCATGAATAATCTCCAGATCTTCTGTTGTTAAGAACAATCGGCGTGTATTTTTAAATCCCTTTTCTAAGACATCAACCTTGTGACCGTACCACTGCACGACCTCAATGGGGGCCACATCAAACTGGAGAGTGGACGGGGCAGCATCCTCCTTTTTCGGGGCCGGTGCCTGAATTGCCGTTACCCGTTCCCGCAGGCTCTCGATTGTCCCGGAGATCGCAAGGACCCGGAGAGCCACCGGGGCATCCCGGCAGGTTGTAAGCGTGGAAAGTGCAATGACAAACTCACGTTCGGCACCCCGGCGGCAGCGCAGGAGCGCGTGCTCCCCTTCCACGGCAATCACCGACGGCTGCATAGCGGCTGCCGACATATCCCCGAACAATGAGACCACCGCTTCGTATACTGCATAATACAGGTCTTTTGCCTCCGGGTTTGTACCAGACGGATCTATACGAGCGAGCAGGTACCGTCGTTTTTCCCGGAGTGTTGGCGGGCGGACACTCATCGTATCACCTTAACGGCCATATCCTCAGCTGCAGTCACCCGGCTCACACCGGCAAGTGCCTTTTCGACATCGATCTCGTCCATACCAAAGAGTGAGCACAGACCGGTGACTTCTCGCACAGTCCGTAGGCCAAGAACCGACTGTGCCGATGATGAGATAGTAATAGGGAACTCAAACCTGCGGTACAGAACCATCAGATCGATGTAACGGTGGATCGCTTTCTGCCGGAAATGACCGCGGCCGAAGATAAGCGGAAAGAGATTGATATCGATAGCGGTTGTGTTATCAGCCGCCATTTTGGCAGCCACGTGATCGAATGCCTTTTTATCCGCACAACTGATGTCCCGCAGGATATGGACGCCGGCAGTTCCAACGATGGCCCGGTTAAAACCATTGTCTCCGGCCCTGACGCTCACGATGGCACTGGAACCCTTGCTTTTTTTTACCCGGGCCTGTACCTCCCTTGCCGGTATCCCAGTAAGGAAAATACCCGGAATCACATCGATGCCATGGATGTTGGCTGCAGGTGCGTCTGCGACCACGATACTATCGAACCCGCACATATGCGCCTCGAGCGCAAGCCGGCGGACCGATGAGTCACCTACAGGATACGAGTAGACGCAGGCATCGGTGATCTTCATGAAGGTATCCTTAGTGGGAAAAAAGAATAAGATTATTTGCCTTGGTTCGCATGGGACCGGATGCTCGGGCGGGTCTTTTCGGTACCCCGTCCCCGGGTCCTCATGCCACGACCCTTGCGACCTGCGGAAGTCTTTCCGCGTTCTGCACGGCCGCGGTGGGTGGGGTTTCCGACCCAGGCCAGATTTGCATCACTCTGGATTACCGGATGATGGCCATCAACAAGGATAACCTCGTAATATTTCAGCTTGCCATCCTGACCAACCCAGTACGAATTGAGAACTTCCATATTCGGGTACCGGCTAGATGCACGTTCTTCGGCTATGCGCTGGATGCTTTTTCCGGGGGTGCTCCGGTTCTTACCCATCCGGGCTGACCGGCGTGCCCTGACATACCGGGAGACCCGGCGGCCACCGCGGCGGACCTGGACACGGACAACAACGATACCTTGTTTAGCTTTATACCCAAGTGACCGTGCGCGGTCGATACGGGTCGGACGCTCGAGACGCGTTACACTCCCTTCACGGCGCCACTCCTGCATCCGGTTCCAGAGCAGTTCTTTCACATAGGATTTTTCAGGGCGTGCCCATGCGTCCCTAACATACGCATACATCGATTTAACCATTGTATTAACACCTCAAGGTTCGGCCCGGACGGGCTACATTCCTTTCAACGGGACAATATCCCGTAGTCCTATAGAATAGGTTAGTAGGGATATTAAATTAATCGAAGGCCCGACCATTTTTATAGCGAACCTTTGCGCTTCTCGACTACATGAATATCGTTGATCCGGGTCTCGGGGTACTGGCCATTCTCATCCTTTTCTGTCGACTTAACCATGTCCCAGATGGTCAGGAGCGCGACCGAAACACCGGTCAGGGCTTCCATTTCCACGCCGGTTTTCCCGGTAGACTTCGTGGTAACCGTTGCCTCGATGTACATATCACATGCATTGAAGTCCACGGTAATGGCACCAAGCAGGATGGTATGACACATCGGAATAATCCGAGGTGTTTCTTTGACCGCAAGCGTTGCAGCAACCCGGGCCGTTGCAAGCACATTTCCTTTGACGACGGTTCCTTCCCTTATGGCAGCAAGCGTTGCCGGCCGCAGGTAAATCCGGCCGGTAGCCACTGCCTCCCGCACGACATCTGATTTCGCACTGATATCCACCATCTGTGCCTTTCCATCTACAATATGGGTAAATTCGACCATTACCGTTTTCTCCTGAATAATACTTCCGGGATGCAGTCCATGAGATCGGAAGCGAGCATCCCTTCGCCCCGGTGTCCGGCTACCTGTTCTCCCGCTTTTCCGGTCACGTACGCGGCAATGCAGCCCGCCTCAAATGCAGGTAGGTGACAGAGAAGCGCACCGCACACACCGGCAAGAATATCACCGGTCCCACCAACGCTCATGGCAGGGTCACCGGTCCGGTTGAACCGCGTGCGACGGCCATCTGATATTACATCTACTGGCCCCTTGAGAAGGATTGTCCCGCCAAGGGTCGCTGCCGCTTTCTGTGCTTCCCGGGCCCTCCCGCATGCATCCGCGGCATCTTCAGGAAGCCTGACACCGGTAATTCGGGCAAATTCCCCAGCATGGGGAGTGTAGATCGTCTCATCGCAGGCGCCCGGGAGCGGGAGCCGGAGTGCATCAGCGTCGAACACTGCCTTTTTACAGTGCGGGGCAACGGCACGGACCGTGTCATGGCTTGCAGTACCAATTCCGTTCCCGCAGATGACGACATCAGCACACACTGCAAGCGCGATGAGCTGGTCTGTATGTTCTTTACCAATCCGGTCTCCGGTGAGGCGTTCGTAGATGAGGTCTGGAACCGGTTCAAAGACCGGGGAGGCTATCCGGACAATATCGGCACCTGCGCGAAGGGCTGCAAGACCTGCGAGGTACGGCGCTCCCTGGTACGGCCCGCCCCCTATTACAAGAACCGTACCTCCTGCCCCTTTATGACTGGTGCTTTTCCGGGCCGGGATAAGCGTGAGATCCCCGGGGCCGGTGCAGATCTCTGCTTCGATTGGAATCCCGATATCCACCACATCAGAGCCCGAGACTTTGGCTCGGTGGAATGCACAGATATGAGTAACTTGCATACCCGGGGTGGGAACATCGGCTGAAACGATCTTTGCCCCGGACGCGTTTGCCATCCCCGTACAGGTAGCAAGAGGTTCTTTTAATGCCTCTTGCCCCCCTGTCCCAAGCAAGGCATCGACAATGACTTCTGCCTTTACAAACAGGGGAGCAAGGGCACGCAGGTCATCGGTCGACACAAACGGGTGAAGCGATACCCGGCAGCCGCGAAGGGCTGCGAGCTGGTGGGCGCAGGAAGGTGGGCGCTTTCCGGCATCAAGATAACAAACGGCTGTTTCAACACCGTGCTGGAGGTACCGGGCAGCGACCATGCCGTCCCCACCATTATTTCCGCTGCCGCAGAGAATAAGGACCGAGGCCGGGTGTAGCGCAAGAACTGACCCCGCAAGGGCTTTCCCGGCGCTTTCCATGAGCTGGAGACCGGAAACACCAAGTGCCTGCGCGTTTTCGTCAACTGCGCGCATCCGCTCCGGCGTAATCATGCCAGTTTCGAGAAAAGATGGTGCACATTCACTGAGGTCAGGCCGCATATACTACACTTCATCTGTAAGAACTCCATAAATAATAGACAATGGGTTTCAGCGATGATGTGAAAGCAGCTGCCGAACAAATTACGGCTGCACGCGGGATTACCATCATCTCCCATATCGATGCAGACGGTATTTCCTGTGAAGCTATCCTTTCCCAGGCGATCACCCGGCAGGGAATACCCTGCCGTTCTGTTTTTGTCCGGCAGCTTGAGCCATTGACCATGCCCCAAGTCCCGGAAGATGCGACGCTCAAGGTATTTGCCGATATGGGAGCAGGACACCAGGCTCTTATTGCCGGCCGGGGCCTGAAAGAAAAAGATGTACTTATTGTCGACCATCACGTAAGCCAGCCCGGAGATATCGTTTATCCGCAGGCAAACTGCCTTCCCTATGGGTATACCAAGATGAGCGCTGCCGGGGTCGCCTACTTTATCGCAAAAGCTATGGATGATGCCAATATCGATCTGGCAAAGCTTGCAGTGATAGGTAATGTGGGAGATATGATGGCCCGGGAGACCTGCGGCCTTGTCGGGCCTGCGAGAGAGCAGATCGTGGAAGATGGCATCCGGCACGGCTCAGTGCAGGTCTGCAAAAAAGACCTTAACTGCTACGGGACCGCCACGCGACCTGTTCACCTCTCGCTTACCTACAACGACGATCCTTTTATCAAAGGCATAAGCAACAACCCTGAAGGTGCAAAACAGTTCCTCAAAAAACTGTGTATCGTCCAGCAGAGCCCGGACGGGCGATGGTATGTCTGGGAGGACCTTTCTGATGAGAATCGGCGCCGTATTATCTCTGCTCTTGCCGAGCAGCTCATCGCAAACGGTGATCGTGTTGACCGGCTCCTTGCCGAGACCTACCGGTTCCCGGACGAGATCCCCAGAACGCCTCTGCGGAATGCCCAGGAATACTCGACGCTCCTTAACGCATGTGGCCGGTGGACAAAACCGGCGGTTGGAAGCGCTATCCTCAAGGGTGACCGGGGAATAGCATATCGGGAAGCAGAACATATGCTCGGCAACCACCGGTCAATTATCCGGAACCTTCTGAAGTATATCATTGAGACTGGGGTGCGGGAGCTCGATTATGTCCAGTATATCCATGTGGGAGGAAGATTTCCGGATACCATTGTCGGTATTGGGGCGGGCATGGCCCTTTCAAAGGTCAACAGCCAGAAGCCTATCCTGATTATGTGTGAAGTGCCTGAGGACAAGAACCTGACCAAGGTATCGATGCGCACAACCGAGCGGGTCATTGAACGGGGCGTCGATCTCCAGAAAGCAATAAGCGATGCTTCGGCTGAATATGGCGGCGGGGGAGGGGGACATAAGATCGCGGCAGGAGCGTTTATCCCCAAACCCGCAGAACAGGAGTTTGTCAATCGTGTCAACAGGATACTCGGAGAACAGTTCGCTTCGCAGGGTGCAGGCAATCGCTGATTATCAGTTCGGGAGCCTTTGCGGGACCGGGCTTTTCCCCGAGGGCTGCGAGTTCCTGCTGTCGACGACTGGAAGGGTTCGCCAGATCCTATACGGTGGCGTGCGGCTTGCAACCATCCGGGCTTCTGACGGCAGGCTTACGTTAGGTATAGAAGGGGCACGACGGCTCCAGGCCTTCCTTTCTCCACCCGGTTACCGGGTGGTAATCCGGGACGATGTCGCTGAGTTTGTGGCACAGGGAAAAAATGCATTTGCGAAACATGTGGTCGCGGCAGATCCGCAAATCCGCGTGGGTGATGATGTTCTCGTAGTATCCAGCGGCGATCGGCTCCTTGCCTGTGGCGCAGCACTCCTTTCGGGTGCGGAGATGCTCGCATTTAATTATGGTGCAGCGGTAAGAGTACGGCAGGGTAGTGAAAAAAATGCTTCCGGGAAACATCAATCCACGTCAGATGAAAGCGATGATGAAGAAGCTCGGCATGCAGGTCGAGCCGATTGAAGACGTCGAAAGTATCGTAATAAAGACGCCGAAGGGCAATTGGGTGTTCGGGCCTGTTGAAGTAACGGCGATGACTATGCAGGGTGCAACCACATACCAGATTGTGGGAACGCCGAAATTTGAAGAAGCGGTCGTTGAAATCCCTGCAGAGGACATCGCCATGGTCGCTGAACAGGCGCAGGTGCCCGTAGAAAAAGCTAATGAAGCACTGGTCGCGACAAAAGGCGATATTGCCGAAGCGATCCTGAAACTCTCCTCGCCATGATCGGCGAGGGGGACCGCGTCCTTTTAGTCGGTGAAGGGCGGGAATTTTTTACCAGGGCGGGCCCGGGTAAACTCTCTACTGACAAGGGCCAGATTGAGCTTGCCGGCCTTGTCGGTACAGAGCCCGGCACTATAATTACCACCCACACTGGGGCGCGGTTCGTGGTTCGGATACCTAGGCCCACCGATTTTTTCGTGTACGGTAAACGGTCCGGCGCACCGATGCTCCCCAAAGACATAGGCCTTGTGATTGCCTATACCGGCATGAACCGTAACGATGATGTCCTCGATGCAGGGACGGGAAGCGGAGTCGCGGCGATCTATTTTGGCGGAATCGCGGCGCACGTGAAGACCTACGAAATCAGGCCTGAGTTCTCGGCGCTTGCGTTAAAGAATATCAAAGAAGCAAAACTCGAAAACGTCGAGGCCGTTGCTGGTGATGTTCTCACCGCTGAAGGGATATACGACGTCATTCATCTCGACATGCAGATTGCTGCAGACCATGTGTATTTTGCGCATGACCATCTTCGGGCGGGAGGATACCTTGCCTGCTATACACCGTTCCTCGAACAGATGGGTATTGTCGTCGATGCGGCACAGGCACGGTTCCCCGAAGTCCATACGCACGAGCTTATCGAGCGGGAGATGACCCGGTCCAAACGGGGGACGCGCCCCTCGACGAGCGTGAGCCATTCGGGATACATTACGATAGCTAGGAAGTAGACACCGCCAAGTTCATTTCCGTTACCCGGTTTAAAAAACCATGGATTTCCTGACCTTCATTTTCATTGGCATCGGTCTTTCGATGGACTGCTTTGCGATCACGCTTATGATCGGGGCAACCACAAAAGTCCCGCCCCTTTCAGCTGCATTGATAATTGCACTCTGTTTTGGTGTATTCCAGGCTGGCATGACCATGATTGGCTGGTTTGCCGGGGTCAGTCTCACAAATTTTCTTGCCAGCTTTGGTACGCTAATCGCTTTTCTGCTACTCACCTTTATCGGTGTAAAGATGATTATTGACGGGTTTAATCAGGATAAGAAAAGTATCGAATTAATTCAGCCGCTATCAGTGATTATGCTATCAATCGCGACAAGTATTGATGCACTACCAGCAGGAATGTCATTTGGTATCCTTCAATATCCTGTTCTGATTCCAGCGTTGATCATTGGGATTGTCGCGTTCACATGCTCTTTCATCGGCGTTATGGCAGGAAAACGATTTGAACGAGTTTTTGACAATAAATCCGATATCATTGGCGGTGTCATCCTGATCCTGATGGGCATTAGAATTTTTACCGGGATCCTCCCGGGATAATATTCCTTAATTTTCGGGAGAAACTACACTATTGTTCCAAGTAGATCCGTAAGATGGAAAAAGGTGACGTATTAAGAGGAATTTTCAGTCTTGTTAGTGATTGCAAAAACGCAATGTTCATCGCCCTTTGACCGGCACTTAATCTCTTTTGCCTGCACCTTGATACCAAAGGATCCTTCGATGATGCCCGCAAGAAGCCCAGCGGTACAGAAGCAAACGTTTTTACCGGTATTACCAAATGATTCTGACTCGACCGTATGGGTAAGCGTCATGGTCTTTGTCTTTGTGGCTTCATTCCATTCCGTTTTAAGGATACTGAACCATCCCATCTGGGAGTAGAAGGCAAATGCCATATCTGAGAGGATATTAGGTTTGTCGATCCCCATCTTCTTGTAATGCTCGACATTTTCTTTGCCCATCTCCATATATGCGCGGTAATTGACACCGCCCGCCGGCATCTCGCCCATCGTCTTTTTTAAGGAATTCATCATCGAGGTGAAAATGAAGCGTGGCATCATGACAACGGGATCATCGATCAGCTTTATCGTGCCCGCAAGGGGTTTGTGCTCGATATATTCTGTTATGGCCGAATCGCCTTTTACAATTGCCTGTGCCTTGAACTTCCAGCTGGATTCGACCTGGTCGGCAACAAACTCACAGGCATCATCCCCTTTGGCATGACACTTAGTCTCGATGCAGAACCAGTTCTTACCTGTTGCCGCAAAAAGGATACCCTCAATCCAGCCCTGGTGGATACCACAGACCGCCATGTTCCAGTCTTTCATAATCTGCGATTCAAAGGTCTGTTTTGTACGTAACCGGATCCGTTTGTCACTCTGTTCAACAAGCTCAAACGGAGCTCCCCAACCCTGCTGGTGTTGGAGTTTGAACACAAGCATCAGAAATTCGGCTGGGGAAAGGTTCAGGTCCAGTTTTTTTAACAGGTTGTTAAGCCCTACCGATCCCATACCCACTGAACGGAAAAGTTTCCTGACTGCCTGCACGGCAAGCTTCTTGTCAAGATTGCTTTCATACATCTCATAAATTGCTTTTACTAGGTAATTCGGGTTGCTTGCCGTTTTAACGCCAAAAACCGAATATGAGCCAGCGACAGGATCCAGTTCGATGTAAGGCCGGATATCCTTTTCTCCTTTAAGAAAAGCTTCAAAATCCTCTCGTCCAATCTTCATAAACGATATTCTGGTATAATCGAATTAAAATATTTCGACTTGAAAGTTATAAAAAAATAACCAGAACGGCAGCGGATGAACTAAATAAAGGAGGTGAAGCTGTACAGAGAAAGACCAGAATCACAATGCGGCTATGATCCGGTCTCTGTTTTTCTTGAGATCGTACCGTATCCTGCCAATATTAGCGGTATCGTCTGCTACAATTGCAATCAATTCATCTTCGGAAAGAGGAGAAAGTAGGATCGGACCTTTTTCGAGCTCGACAAGCATCTGGGCAAGTAGCCCTTTTTCCAGAGACGAGCCCATTGCACCTGATGTGCCAAGACCCGTAGATGCCATGGCTGCGAGGGCTTCTATATCGAATTTCCCAGAAACCGCACTCTCTATAACAAACCCGTCCGTCCCAGCAATAACCGCTGCTGAAACTCCATCAATTTTCAAAAATTCGTTCAAAATCGGTTTTAATAAAGTCTGTGCCATCCCATTACCGCCAGTAAATAATTTTCCTATTATCTTTGTCATACTTATACTTTGGCTTGGACAAAAAACAGGCAGCCAAGGGCTCCGAGAAAATTGCCAACCCTTTTTTTCCACATTACTCTACTTCATAGTGCGATTTCACAAAGAAGCATAGGGCCTTGGATTGACCAATCCGGAGAAACAAACAATGACACTTCATAAAATGCACGTAAATTCGAAACTCTATCATGGAAAGTTGAAGATTCCGCTTGCAATTCACTTGGCAGCTATCCTTTTGTTCATCGCAATTTCCCTGTGGAATGGCCCGGTAGAGGCATATTTTGCGGTATGAATCTGGAGGCTAAAGGAATTATAAAAAGACGAGGGGATGGAGCTCGAACGCAACAGGTGCATGCGATTTGATGTGCTGTATAAGGGCAAGGTCGGGTACAAGGCCTAAGTTCCGGGAAAATTTTTCAGCTTGGACCAGTTTATCAGCGGTATCTGCGTACTTATCCGGAAACTCATCTGCCGTAGTATGGTAGAGTAATGCTTCTGAAAGAAAACATTGGGTAATTCCCCACGTTGAACCGATCTGGCAGAAGATATCAAACGCGTTTGCATATTTTGTATCGATGTCCCGGGGCAGCGCCATGTTGAAATGCCGGTACGCCGTACGTGCCAGTTCACATTCGCCGATAAGCGCCTCGGCAAACCTTTTGAGGCTCCGTATACGTTGGGCAGCCGATTTAGCTTCCTCGTAAAGCCTGGCAGACATGACTACCGGGTTCCCGGGACTGGCCCGGGTCAGTTCCGCCTGTTCCAGCAATAGTGCGGTCCGGCCTCGGAAAAGATCGTTTCGGTAGATCGCTTCTGCGGTAGTATAGCATGCACGGGCCTTTTCAATCTCCCCGGCAAGGCGATGGAGTGTGCCTGTCCTGCGCAGAATATCACCCCGGAGTTCTTCAACATCCGGGTTCTTGTTTGTGGGATCAGCAATTTTGATAAGTTCAAGTGCATGAGAGAACCGGGCCTGAGCACGAGTGGGACCGGTATCACCACTCATCATCTCAATTTCACCTACACCAAACAGGTTCTTTGCTACTGCAAACGAGCCGTATGTATCATTCCGGGTACCTTCAAGGAACGCTTTTTTTGCACCGGTGAAGTCATTGAGGTGCATAAGGATAGTACCGCGTGAGATCCGCGTTTCGGCAAGGATTGCAGAAGGATCAAGATCTCGAGCAACGGCAAGACCAATTCCCATGTTAAAGATCTTCGATGCTGCCTCATACAGGTCAAGACTCAAAAAGAACTGCGCGTACCAGAAAAAGAACCGGGTTTCCTGCTCCAGAGGAGATGCTGTTGCCACAAACCGGATGAAATCCCGGGCAAGCGATCCATCGATGTCGCTTGTTGGGACGCTTCCAAAAAAGATGTCCGCATAGATTCCTTCGATATAGTCATCCATGACCGCTTGGTTGCCGATACTTTTCTGGAACGATTTAAAAGCTGCTGCAATTTCGTAACTGCGTTCCGTTCGTTGGCCGATAGTGGCGATCACCCGGGGCTGGACAGGTTCAGCGGTTCCATGGGCAATTTCACCGAGGAGGATCTTGAGAGCAAGAATCTCCCCGGCCGGGTTGTCCCGGCACCTGATGCTGACGTAGCGGTTAAAGAGCCAATGACGGCGGATGAAATAATACGGGTTTATCCGTTCGCTCGCTGCCCGGGCAAGGATTCCCCGGTTGATCAGCTGATCGAGGCGTTTCCTGAGTGCTGATTCTGATAGGGTTCGGTCTTTTTTCCCGGTTTCCCGCGTTGGCCCTGATGCCGCATGGATACGGGAAAGGATCTGCCGGATCTTCAGGGGGCCGTCATACAATAGGAGGAGGGTCTCTTTTGCGGCAGAAGACAGATCTGGCTCTTCGTTTACCATCCTTTCAAACGTCGCCCGGTCAGGATACATCGTCTTGTTAGACGTTGGTGCACGCCGTGACATATAGGTTCCGGATTAATTTTAAGATTGGTGTGCATCCGGCTTAATGTTGGAAAAAAACGCCCTCATTTTTGCCCAGCTCCTTTTCCTTAAATACTGCCGGGGCGAACCTTGAAAACAGGCCTGGGAAGACACAGGCACACCATAAAGAACGTCTGCACAAGACGTTACCAGAAAGGAACGGGATCGTGCCGGAAGCCCTCTCCCGGCAAGCCTCCTCCAAAGCCCCATACCAGGCAGAACGGCCCCCCGTTCCTTTTAAGCACCATCTTCCTTTAATTGCGTCAATTCCTGATAGGATGGCTGTTTTTGTCACCACGGCCTATTCCCCTATAGATAAACCCGTTTTCTATGAAAACATCGGGGTCGACCATATTTCTCCCGTCCACAATGACGGGATGCTTTTTCCCGGTGAGGATCTTGACCTCTCCGGGATCAAGCGAACGGTACTGGCGGTGACCGGCAAAGATGACAACAGCATCTGCATCTTCTATTGTCTCTTCAAGCGTAGATGTCAGGGTAATACCCGGGGCATGATCAACATACGGATCGTGGACTGTAACCATAGCCCCTGCGGCGATCATGGCGTCGCGGTACGGTTCCGAGGGTGTGTTTCTGGTATCATCGGAATTGGCAAGGAATGCCCAACCAAGGAGGGCAATTTTTGATTCTTTTACCGAAATACATGCCTGATCTAGACCATCGTGCGTGAGCTTAACCAAATGTCGGGGCATGAAATCGTTGATGATCCGTGCAAGCACGAATAGCGATGGCTGGTGTTCCGGGTAATCGAGCGTGTCGTCACCAAGCTGCTGCACGCCACGTTCAAGATGGTAGGTGTCTTTAGTGAGACAATGGCCGCCAACTCCTGCCCCGGGCCAGAGCATTGCCCGGGTGATTCCTTCACCTTTGAGGCTGTCGATGCCTGCTCTTACGTCATAGAAGTTGATTCCCATTGCCTCACAGTAGAGCGCAAGCTGGTTTGCCGCTGCGATCTGAAGGTCCCGGAACGTGTTTTCGGCCGTTTTTGTGACTTCGGCGGCTGTTGCGGTCATAGGAATCACTTTTCCGATAGTAAGAACAGGAGAGTACAGTTCTGCTGCCCGGGCCGTGCTTACCGGGTCGATGCCACCGACTACCCGGTCGTGCTCTCGTATGTTCCGGATTAGCCGGCCTACCATCACGCGTTCAGGGGCATGGGCAAGTGCAAAATCGACACCGGCAACAAGACCGGATTCTTCTTCGAGCATGACACAGGCCGGGCCGGCGGTCGTTCCCGGAGTAATGGTGGATTCAAGGACCACTAGCATACCTGGCCGGAGGTAGCGACCGACGCTCCGGATACCGTCATATAACGCTGAGAAATCCGGGATCAGGTCCTCTTTGTTCTTAAAGGGCGTCTGGATGGAGAGGGTAACAGCGTCAAGACCGGCAATTTTAGTAAAATCGCTCGTGCATGCGAACTTTTTTTCCTTTACTACTTTACCAAGAAGGTCTTCAAGGCCCGGTTCTTCTCCTTTAAGCGGGCTTTCCCCCCGGTTGAGCATCGCAATCTTATATCCTGATGATGGAGAATCCCTCTGGAACCCGTACACGTAAGAAAAAAACGGGGATTCGGCAAAGAGAGCGGCTGCCGGGATACCGACATAGCCCATACCGATGACCCCTATCTTTTTTATGGGACCACGTTTCTCGATCAGCGCCTGGAGCGTCATAACACAACCCCGGGAAGGAAACCGGCTTGGATCTGTTCACTCACAACGAGGTTACGGATTGCCTGTTCAGGGGTAATGGGGAACTGAGTGTGGTTCTTTGCACAGGTAATGAATGTCGCGAGCTCCACTTTAAGGGGTTCAACTTTATTCACAGTTACCTTTTCGATGATGTTTTCCTGGACATATCGTTCGTTTTCGAACTGGTACTGGCCGGGTTTACGATAGATCGTAACCTCCTGGCTCATGAAATCTCCTTCGACTGTGAAGTCCTCTTCCTCGATATAGATCATCCGGATCTTCTTTGACGCTTTGCGGCTTGCCGACAGCGCTACCGGCACACCGTCGCATTCCATAAGTACACTGCACAGGTCACTGTTGCCCACGGAATGGATATTTTTAGGGGTTTTCATAAACGCATTAAGAATGATGTCAATATCATGGATCATCAGGTCTTCCACGACAGAACTTCCCGTGACCCGGGACGATGCCGGGTTGTGCCGTTTCATCTCAATGAACAGGGGTTTTGTGACGATCTTTTTTATCTCTGAAATGATTGGGTTAAATCGCTCGATGTGGCCAACACCTATAGTGATACCTATCGGGGCACCGACTATAAGCGTTTGTGCCTCTGCGGCAGTGGCACAGATCGGTTTTTCGATAAACGCATGTTTTCTAGCAAGGAAGACCTGCCGGGCCACTGCCGCATGGAAAGGTGTTGGCACACAGATGCTCACCGCGTCAACGTGGTTAAGCAGGTCATCTACCGTTTTATACACCGTAGCACCGTGTTGGGTGCCGATAGCGGTGGCTGCCTGCATATTTACATCACAGACCCCGAGATGACCTACGCTTTTGAGTTCTGAGTAGACTCGGACATGATTTCTTCCCATAGATCCGACGCCTATAACCCCGACATCCATGTTATTTCACCTTGTTTACTGTTTCGCAGACAAACGCAAGATCTTTTGTATCCAGTGATGGGTGTACCGGCAGGGAAAGCACGGAATCTGCAAGCCGTGTCGCTACCGGGCACGTATCGGGTTCTGCAACCGGTGCATATAGGGGCTGCCGGTGGATAGGTATAGGATAATGTACTGCTGATCCGATACCTTTTCCTTTGAGATAATCCATAAACGCGGTCCGCGAAAGGGGAAATGCTTCGGTTAGCCGGACGACGTACTGATGGTATACATGCGAAACATTGTCGGAAACCACGGGCTTTACCAAGCCCTTTGCCGTAAGGTTCGCGGTATAATATTCTGCATTTTTTCTCCGGCGCAGGTTGAATTTGTCCAGTTTTTTAAGTTGGACAATACCGATTGCCGCTGAAATATCGGTCATTCGGTAATTATAGCCAAGGACAGTGTGAAGATATTTCTCGCTTTGGCCATGATTGACGATGAGCCTGAGCCGGTCTGCGGTCAGTTTATCACTAGTCGTAACCATCCCACCTTCACCGGTAATCATATTTTTTGTGGCATAGAACGAGAAACACCCGGCTTTTCCAAAATTGCCCACTTTGACACCACGGTACTGGGCTCCGTGGGCTTGCGCTGCATCTTCTATAAGCACAAGGTTATGCGCTTCGCAGATCTCCTGGACAGTATTGACATCGAAAGGCTGGCCAAAAAGATGGACACCAATAACCGCCTTTGTCTTTGGCGTTATGCGTTCGTTTACCTGGTCGGGACGGATATTGAAAGTCTGCTCGTCCACATCGGCAAAAACAGGCTTTGCACCACACATCGAGACAGCGGTCGCGGTCGCAATAAACGAAAACGCCGGGACAATCACTTCATCTCCGGGACCGATATCGCATGCCAAAAGGGCAGCATGTAGTGCAGCAGTCCCATTGTTGACCGCAACTGCATGAGCTGTACCACAGTACGTGGCAAATTTCTGCTCGAATTCGGCAACTTTTTCTCCCTGTGAGAGCATGCCGGACATTAAAACATCCGATACTGCCGCCACTTCATCAGGCCCAATCACCGGCCGCGCTACTGGTATCTGCATGCTTTTTTCGTTCCCCCTAAAAAAACAAAACGCTTATCAAAGTTAATAGGTATAATCCGATAATATCATTCCTGTAGTGCTATCCTTTGTTCAGGGAAAAACGAAGATAGGTACATTAGGGCGGAACGTTCATATTATCCTGAAGGGAACACCGCGCGGGGGGAGTTACCACGCATCACATAATATCTATCGGGGATTTCGACCGCACTGCGATCGACCGGCTGCTCGATCATGCACAGCAGATCGGGAAAAACAGGTACGATAAAAACGCTCTTGGCGGCAAAATCCTTGCCGTCCTCTTTTTTGAACCAAGTACCCGGACACGCATGTCTTTTGAATCGGCAATGGCCCGCCTTGGAGGGAGTTCCATTGCGGTGAGTAGTGTTGAGGCGTGCTCGATGGCAAAAGGCGAAACCCTTGCCGATACGATACGGGTAGTAAGCGGGTACGCGGACGCGATTGTTATCCGCCACCCCAAGGAGGGCGCAGCCCGGCTTGCAGCGGAATTTGCCACAGTACCGGTGATAAATGCAGGAGACGGCGCAGGCCAGCACCCTTCCCAGACTCTGCTGGATCTCTACACGATCCGCCAGTCAATGCCCATTGACGGGATAGATGTGGCACTTGTGGGCGACCTGCGGTACGGCAGGACTGCCCATTCACTTGCCTCGGCCCTTTCCTTTTACGGTGTCCGGCTGCACACCATCTCCCCGCCGGGCCTTGAACTCCCCCCGGCTCTTGCCGCCGGCCTCCAGGAAAAAGGGATGGAGATTATCGGCCATGCCGATATTGAAGAGGTAATTAACGACGTTGATGTCCTTTATGTTACAAGGATCCAGCGTGAACGGTTCCCGGATTCTACATCGTACTTCAACGTAGCTTCCAGTTACCGGATCACGCCGGAACTCCTTGCCGGGGCAAAGAAAGATCTCATTGTCCTGCACCCACTTCCCCGGGTGGACGAGATCGACCCGCGTCTTGATGCTTCACCTCATGCCAGGTACTTTGAACAATCGAAAAACGGAGTGCCCGTAAGAATGGCGATGCTTCTGGATGTGATGAAATGAAACATATCGCTCCTGCCGATACCAGCGACGATGAAGGCGAAGGCCTCCTTGTCCGGCGCATCAAGAACGGGACCGTTATCGATCATATTGGCGGCGGCGAAGCGCTTAACGTTGTAAAGATCCTCGGCATTTTTGGGACGACAACTGAAGCGCTCACGATAGCGACCAATGTTCCCAGTAAGAACATGGGCATGAAGGATATTGTCAAGATCTCCAATCGGGAACTCTCAAAAGAAGAGGTCGACCGGATCGCTCTCATCTCGCCCAAGGCTACCATCAACATTGTCAGAAACTATAAGGTTTGCGAAAAGAAGGGTGTCGAAATTCCCACGCTTATCGTAGGAAGCGTACGGTGCCCTAATCCCGGCTGTATAACCCGAACTAATGAACCGATACGGAGCAGGTTTGCGGTGCTCCCTGACGGGAAAGGCTTGCGCTGTACCTACTGCGATTCTGTTATCACAAAAGATCTGACCAGTTATATTATCTAACCGGGAAATCCTGGGTTTTTTTATTCCGGCAATGGTGAATGAATCAGGTGGCCGTGGATATCGATCTCGCCACGCCAGATCCGGGTTGAGGAAATCCAGCGGCCGTCTTCTGCAAGCACACAGGTGATCTGGTGAATGTCAACTTTACGCAGATTTCGTTCACGCCGCAGCTTGTTGATCTCCACGGCGACCGGCAAGGTTTCCTCAGATACGACAATAGCATCAAAATCGGTATCCAGTGCCGAACCATACCGGTCGCCCAGCGGCTCGATTTCCCAATGTGTGGCATATTTTTTCTGGAGGGCATGGGTCGCGATGACACCGGTAATAAACGTCTCAAGATCGGCTTTCCGTTCAGTAAACGGGTGAATAGGATGCGTCTTCCGGCTCGCAAACGTATCAGTCGTAAGGCCGATAACCACCTGACCTTCGGGCCCGGCTAGTTCGAATGATCGGGTCAAAAGGCGTTTATGTCCGTCGTGAAGGGGATCAAAGGTGCCCCCTACCATAACCTTCATGCTGTCTGTACGTTAAGTTCCTATGGTATTATGGGTATGGATGCGAAGACCGAGGGCACTCCTCTCTGGTGTGCTCCCAATGCGACAGTAATTGGTAAAGTAACCATTGGCAGGGATATCGGGATCTGGTTTGGGGCGGTCATCCGGGCCGACAAGAACCGGATTGTCATCGGTGACCGGTCGAATATCCAGGACAACTGTGTCGTCCATACCAGCGCGGGTTTCCCAACGACAATAGGGTGCGATGTATCCATAGGGCATGGGGCTATCCTCCACGGATGCAGCATCGGGGACCGGGTACTTATTGGCATGGGCGCTATCGTGTTAAACGGCGCTACGGTCGGGGAATATTCCATCATCGGCGCGGGAGCGGTTGTTACCGAGGGTATGCAGGTCCCACCGGGCTCTGTTGTGCTTGGTGTGCCAGGAAAAGTAATTAAGGAAACCACCGAGGTCCAGCGGGACCATATCGTTGAGAATGCGCAGTCGTACGTCAGGCTTGCCAGGGACTATATCCATGGGTGATGTTGTTGTCATCGGGGCCGGTGTAGCCGGTATTCAGGCTGCGTTGGATCTCGCAAACCATGGCAGTATCGTCCACCTCATTGAGCGCGAACCGACCATCGGCGGCCATATGGCGCAGCTTGACAAGACGTTTCCTACCAACGATTGTTCCATGTGTATTCTCTCGCCAAAAATGGTGGATGTCCAGCGCCATGAAAACATCCGGATCCATACCCTTTCCGAGGTTGTGAGTGTCGAAGGTAAGGAAGGACATTTCCGGGTCGCGGTGCGCGAACACCCACGCTATATCGATATGGTGGCTTGCAACGGCTGTGGTGATTGCATCCAGATCTGCCCAGTTGAGGTCTACAACCGGTTTGATGCCGGGATTGGTGTCCGTAAAGCAATTTACAAGCCCCACGCCCAGGCTGTCCCGGACCGTGTCGTCAAGGATACAGAACATTGTATCGAGTGCGGACTTTGCTATGACGTGTGCGGGCCCCAGGCAATCCTTCGCGAGGACAAAGAAAAAGTGATCGTTATTGATGCCTCAGCGGTTGTTGTGGCTACCGGGTTCGATGTGTTTGATGCCCGGAAGAAAAGCCCTCTTGGGTACCTGAAATTCCCCGATGTGGTTACGAGCCTCGAACTGGAACGGATGATAAACGCAAGCGGGCCGACAGGAGGACAAATCCGGCGTTTAAGTGACGGGCGGGAACCTGAACACATTGTCTTTATCCAGTGCGTGGGATCCCGGGATATGACCCTTGGCCGGCCATGGTGTTCCTGTGTCTGCTGCATGCAGGCAATTAAGAACGCGATGCTCATAAAAGAAAAGCATCCATCAATCGCGGTCACCATTTTGTACATGGACGTCAGGGCATACGGCAAAGGGTACGAGGAATACTACGAGCGGGCAAAATCTGCCGGTGTCCGGTTCCTGCGGGGGATGCCATCTGATGTACGGGCAGATGCAAACGGCCTCGGTATCCAGATAGAGAATACAGAAACTGGCGCAATCGAGATACTCCGTCCGGACCTTGTCGTGCTCTCGGTCGGTATCCAGCCCGTGGACACCACCGCTGCACTCGCGGATATGCTGGGTATCACGCGTGAAGATACCGGCTTCTTCCGGTCGGCTCATGATGCCATGGATCCCATAGGGACGATCCGGCCGGGTATCTATGTGGCCGGGACCGCAGTCTCGCCAAAAGATATTCCAGATAGTGTAGCGTCAGGGGAGTCGGCAGCGATGCGGGCTTTTGTCAGTTCAAAAAAAGCAAAAGCGCGGGGTCGATCCCGGTGAAGGAGACGTTAACGCTCTGGTGGGATGAGACTCTAAGCGGCATCAGGTATATCGACCAGACCCGGCTTCCTGGAACATTTTCTGTTGAGTTATGTACAACTGTCGACCGGCTGATCGCCTCTATCCAGAGACTGGAAATCCGGGGAGCCCCGGCACTTGGCGTTGCCGGGGGGTACGGCGTTGCCCTTGCTGCCGCAACCTGCACCGGACCAACGTTTGAGGTGTTTGTACAGACTGTAAAAGATGAGGCGGGACGTATCCGGACGAGCAGGCCAACAGCGGTCAACCTGAGCTGGGGCATTGACCGGGTGCTTAACCGGGTACTTAAAGAGACCAATATCATATCGGCCCGGGCTGCTGCTCTTGCCGAGGCCCAAGTAATTGCTAACGAGGATACCCGGTGCTGCCATGCTATAGGCACATACGGCGCAGCCCTCCTTCCTGACCGGTGCACGATCCTTACGCACTGCAATGCAGGTGCACTTGCCTGTTCTTCCTGGGGGACAGCATTGGGGGTAATACGGTCTGCTGTTGAGGCAGGAAAAAAGGTACAGGTGATTGCCTGTGAAACCAGGCCTCTCCTGCAGGGCGCTCGGCTTACTGCATGGGAACTTGCCCGGGACGATATAGATGTTACGGTTATTTCCGATTCCATGGCAGCCCATATGATGCGGACCACTACTATCGATGCCGTCATTGTCGGCGCCGACCGTATCACTGGCGATGCCATTTTTAACAAGATCGGGACGTACATGCATGCAGTCTGTGCCCGCCACCATTGCATCCCGTTTTACGTGGCAGCCCCGCTCTCCACGTTTGATGCTCTTCGCAGTGAGTGGGAAGTAACGATCGAGGAACGGGGACGTGATGAGCTCGCAGTATTTGGAGACCATACCATTATCCCGGATGGTGTACCAGTGAGGAACTTTGCGTTCGATGCAACACCTATGGACCTGGTGAGTGCGATTATTACCGAACACGGTATTGTCCGGCCGCCATTTGATATCAGCGCAATCTTATCCCGCACAGGATCCAAGGATAAAGGTTACCTGAAATGACGTTCCCGGATATCGATCTCAGCCCGTTTCATAGCCTGATGTACCTCATCGGTGAAGTGACGATCCTATTTATCATTGGCGCGGTCCTCGTATCGTTTGTCCTTGTGGTTATATCCCTGTACTCTATCAGGAAAGGGCACCTCTATTTCCCCCGGCTCATCAAGGCAGGCAAAGTTTTTCTCGAAGGATTCATGAAAGCATTCTTCCGGCTGGTCGGTCTTGAAGACCGGGAGATGCTGACCTTTTTTATCAAGATCCATAATGCGATGAATGCGAATGCATTCTCTCTGGTGCCACTTGCACAACGCGCGATTTTTGTTCCCCAATGCCTGCGGTCTGCAAAATGCCCGGCACACCTGACTCCGGAGGGGCTTAAATGCGTAAACTGCGGGCAGTGCACCGTGGGAGAAGCCAAGATTCTCTTAGAAAAACTGGGCTACCGTATCTTTGTTATCCCCGGTTCCTCGTTCATCAAACGGATGGTCAAAAAATACCATCCAAAAGCGATAGTCGGCGTTGGCTGCCTGACCGAAGTAAAAGAAGGGATTGACATGGCTGATAAAATCGGCCTTATCTCTATGGGCGTCGTAACCATAAAGGAGGGATGCGTCGAGACGCTCGTTAACTGGCAGGATATCTACGATGTGGCGGTGCTGGGACTTGATCCGGCGTCAGTTCCCGAGGACCTTCATACTTTTTCCGGTTAACTTCCCGCTTTTTATCTTACCGTGGACGACAATGGCATCAGCACTAGTCACGTCGCCGACATGAACATCGGGCCGGATAATCACCTTACCTCCTGCAGTTACCCTGTAGACCACACAATGATCAAGAAGGGTAACATCCCCGGTCGCCACAAGCGGCCCCTTAATCCTCGCATGGGTCCCGATAATGGCACTCCCGCAGGCAACGTCAAGTGCAACACTCGATTTCATGCCCAGTTCAAGCTTCCCGGTGACTACAAGCCGGCCCCAGAAATGAGTCCGGGCAGGCACGATAAAATCGCCGTCAATCCTGACATTGCCTTCGTAATACGCTCCTTTCGGTGCATAAAACGTGCTGCCTTTCCGGATGACGTCTGCCATATTCGTATCAAGGTAAATGAGGCACGACCTAGTGCATAAATGTTGTTGTCAACAGGATGGACCTCTTTTACAGCAGTACCGCAGAGACCGTGAAGACCACAAGGGAGGCAAACATACCAAGCTTCAGCAGGGTAGTTGAACCAGACGCTGTCAGGCTTTCGGGATCTTTACAGCCAAGTGCCTTTCCAGCCGCTGCAAGAATAATAATATCAACAAGCAGTATCCCAAAAAGATACCAGCAGCCCCACCACCGGTAAGGAAGAAAACTTGCCACAACTGCCGCGATGGCACAGGCAAAAGCGAGGATTGCGGTTTTTGGTACGCCGATCCGGATGGGAAGGGTGTCTGCACCCCCGGCTTTATCTCCTTCAATATCTTCAGCATCCTTTAAAAGTTCACGGGCAAGCATCGCAAGGAACGTGATAGCAGCAATGGGAAGCATAACCACAAGCCGTTCCCACCCGGCAAACGCCCCGCCAAAAAGGAAGATGCTTGCCGCAAGATAGGAGACGGCAACATTCCCGAAAAAAGGTGTACTTTTAAGCCGGTATGCGTACGCGACAAGCAAAAGGGCGTTGAAAAGGGCAATCCCCAGGCAGAGTGGTGTCGTGAACCAGCTGACAACCAGACCAAGAAAAAAGAGGGTCCCGGCATATGCAAGTGCCTGTTGTCTCCTGACAGCACCTGCCGGGATAGGGCGTTTCGGGCGGTTAACTGCGTCAATATCAGCATCGAAATAATCGTTGATGACATTCCCTGCTGCAGTGACAAGAATAACCACAGCCATAAGCAGGACAACACCATACACCAGGGTCCCGGTAGCAATAAGGTAAGCGACAGCCGCCGCAAGCCCGGCAACAATCGCGTTTGCCGGCCGGGTAATGGTAAAAAATCCTGCAAGGCCCATATCAGGATCTGGTATCGGGTTGTTCTGATATTAACCTGCGTGGTGCGATTGCCGGGGGCGATCCTTTTTAAAAAAAGTTATGTAAATACCGATGGATCCAGAGTCCATGCGGTCTGGAAACTCACGGGGGTCTCATTTGCGAGCGGTTCTGTGACAAAATAGACGGTAAGGGTTGCTCCTTCTTTTACCATCTCCTGATAGTCACTATCTGAACCTACAACGACGTAATCCCGGCCGGTTCCCTGACTTCCCGGTTCAAGTTCATCTGTTTCGGTGCCCGAGCCGCCATGGGAGACCCCCACACCACCATAGGAAACACCATTTGGACCGGTAACCTTACTAAACAGCTGCAGCATGAACGGCGCAGTTCCTGTATTTACTGTCGTAATAAAAATGTCAATTTCATGGCCGCCCGATTGCGGACGGCTGACCGTAATATGATCGATCGAGGCGTTAAAAACATACGTCCCGTTTGCGAGCGTAGCGACCGTGTCCTGGCCAGGCGCAGGGGGGGCACTCGTGGTACCGGGACCCGGGGTAGTACAGCCGGCAACGAGGAACACACCGATACAGAGCATTGCTAACGTACAAAGAATGACCTTTCTCAATTGTTCACCTCTTGATGTGCTACCGGATATTTTTTGTTTTTTTCCTTAAAAAAATTCATGTAGTCAAGGTACGCGACATCCGTAAAAAAAAGAAGATACCCTACGGGCGAGGGGGGATTTGAACCCCCGACCATTAGCTTAGGAGGCTAACGCTCTATCCGGACTAAGCCACTCGCCCACTGCTCATACCAATTGCAGGGGCATATGTATAAGTTTTGCGCGCTTTAACACTCTCACCGCAATGGACATTATCGAGGCAACAGAAGGAAAAACAACGTTTTTGGTGCCGGTCCAGGACTGCCGTGAACAGTTCCCCCCCGGTACCGCCCCGGTCTTTTTCAACCGCCGCATGGAGCTCAACCGGGATGCCACCATTCTCCTTCTTTCGGTACTCATACCCTCTGATTATGTCGATACCATGGGTGCAACCGGCGTCCGGGGGCTCCGGGTGGCAAACGAAATCGGGATCCCGGTTACCATCAATGACCGGGACCCGGCAACCATGCCCCTGATCCAGGAGAATGTGACCCGGTCCGGGCTTCCGGTGACAGTTATCTGCCGGGACGCCTGTTCGCTCCTTTTTGAGCAGGCATTCGATGCCGTCGACATCGACCCGTTCGGGACACCGGCACCGTTTATCGATGCCGGTATCCGGGGATGCCGGCGTTTCCTCCTCGTGACGGCAACAGATACAGCTCCTCTTTGCGGGGCACATTTAAAAGCCGGCATCCGCCGGTATTTTGCCCGACCGGCCAATACCGGTTACCACGCTGAAGTGGG
>Ga0181517_10000546_pt1 | contig 49105 bp, 36 predicted proteins | sample PEATcosm2014_Bin_31_FD_119748 | JGI IMG/M metagenome (GOLD analysis project Ga0181517, IMG submission 119748) | Peatland microbial communities from MTU Mesocosm Facility, Houghton, MI, USA - PEATcosm2014_Bin01_30_metaG | ecosystem: Environmental > Terrestrial > Soil > Wetlands > Peat | place... | reverse complement strand
GCCGATCCTCGACTGCAAGGGACGGCGGTTCTTCTTCGGGCGGGCGCAGAACCAAACGCCAGTCGACCAAGGCCTGTGGACGAACCTCTTGGCCTACGCCGAATGGATGGGCGCCGACGTCGTGATCGGCCCCGACACCTATGAGACGGCCTGGTGGCACGAAGCCAACGAGTTTTCGCGCCGCTACGCGCCGGAGGTCGAGGACTATCTGTGCTTCGGCCGGCTGGAGATCGGCGACGACTTCATTTTCCTGGGCGACATGAACGTCATGACGACGGCCGCCCGCCCGGTGACCGATCTGACGGCGCAATCCAAGGGCAAGTGGTGCGTCGTCCCGCACTCGAAGATGCAGCTTGAATCGGTGCCTTCGCTCGACCCCGACAAGCCGGCGCGCCAGATCATGACGACGGGCAGTGTCACGACGCCAAAGGTCATCCCGCGCAAGGCGGGCGTGAAGAGCATCTTCGACCACATCATGGGCTTCCTGGTGGTCGAAATCGACGACGAAGGCGTCGTTCACTGCCGCCAGGTCAACGCCGAGGACGACGGCTCGTTCTTCGACCTCGACCACCGGGTCGAGAACGGCGTCGTCACCACCACCAGCGACAGCGTGCGCGGAATCGTCTTCGGCGACGTCCACCGCGCCAAGCTCGACCGGTCGAACGAAGAGGACGTCATCGCGTCGTTCGGATTCGACCCCAAGAGCAACATGTGGGGCGACGAATCACTCGTCACGCACCTGCACCCCAAGGACGTCTATTTCCACGACCTGCACGACGCCGGTCCCGACAATCACCACAACTGGGATGATATCGGCATGGCCGTCGAGCTGGCGGCGCGCCGGATGCACACGGTAGAGGACGAGATACGCGCCGACGGCGAGTTCCTGCGGACGTTCCGCGAGTTCCACCCCGAGCCGGCGATCAAGGTCGTCGAGTCGAACCACGACATAATGTTGGACAGGTGGATCAAGGAGGCCCGGTACCGCGACGGCTTCAATGTGCTGTTCGGCCTGCACCTGGAGAAAGCGCAGTTGACCTGGCGGACACAGGTCGCCAAGGCGCTCGACGCCCGCGAGACGCCGCCCAAGTTCTCGCTGCTCGAATACGCGATCCGCGAATTCCAGCCCGATCTTGCCGACATCGAGTGGCTCTACGACGGCGACTCGCATGTCGTCCTGGACGTCGAACTCGGCCACCACGGCTTCCGCGGCGCAAACGGCGCCCGATCGTCGACCGTCGGCTATTCACGCATGGGTCGCAAGATCATGACCGGAGACCCGCATTCGCCGGCGATTCTCGGGGGCACCTATCGCGTCGGCTGTATGGGCCGCAAGCACGGCTACAATAAGGGCCCGTCCGGATGGTCGGTAACCCACGGCATCCTCTACGAAAACGGCAAGCGGGCGCTGGTGACGATCCAGCACGGCCGCTATTGCCTGAAAGGCTACGGCCGACCGATCTACGGCGTCGGCGAACGGCTCAAGGAAGCCGCTTGACAAGAATCACTGATTTGATTCAGCGCTCGATTCGATGGTCGCAGAACTCGCCCTCGACGCCTATTGGCTGCTGCTCTCCGCGTTGCTGGTGTGCACGCTGGTCAGCATGGGGCGTCGCGGCGGCGGCAAGAAGATGCGCTGATTCATGGCCGGCAAAGAGTTCTTTTTCCCCTTCAAGTGGAACGGTCAGCCCGTCAGGGCTGAACTCGATCGCGATTGGACCGACGAGGAACTCGCCGTCATCAACGATCCTCGCTGGTTCTCGTCTCTCATCCACTACCTGACACTGGGCGGCAACCAAGAGGCGTTCGCTGAGCGCATCCAGGAGATCATCCAATTCTCCAAGCTCAAGCGTGAAGAGGAAGATCGTCGCCGACGGCGGGCGATCGAAGACGAAGCCAATCGCCAGAATCTGTCGCATGAGCGCATGGTCGAGAACCAGCGGCGTCAAAAGGCTGCGCGCAACGCCAAGTGGGCGGAGAAGCTCGGCATTCCCGACGTCGATCAGGCCACGATCAGGTCCTTCTACGGCAAGACCATTCGCGGCGTGACGCTGGGGCACATCCGGGAGATCGGACACACCGCTGGCAGCTACATGCTGATCAGGTTCGACGACTGTCCGTCGCTCAAGCTGATGGACCACAACCAGTGCTGCGAAAGCCGGCACATCACCACCGACGACGACCTGCGCGACCTGGTCGGCTGCAAGCTGCTCAAAATCTCCTTCCGTTCCGGTCGTGGCAGTTCGGAGAACAGTGACGGAGACCCCACCGAGTCGAACGAGACCATGTTCATTGAGATCGCCACGGACAAAGGCTTCGTCACGCTGTGCGCCCATAACGACCACAACGGCTACTACACGGGGTTCGATTTCGAGGCCCATTTCTGCGGAATGACCCGCAGTGATGGATCGTTCTTCGATGACACGGAGGACGAGGACTGATGTTCACCCTTCTCTTCATCGCCCTGGTCATCATCGGGCTGTTCGTCCTGTCCGGCTGCGCAGTCGTCGAGCCGACGCCGGCGGCGACGCCTCAGCCGTCGATCCTGCGTGACGGAGCCGGCGGCGATTCGATCGCTTGGGGGACCGGCCAGGCGCTGCACGTCGCGACGTTCGCCCGCGTCGGTGAGCCGTCCTGCCCGAATCGCAAGCGGCCGGGCATCCTCAGTCTGCTGCCGGCTGAGCATTTCAACCGCTTCGTCATGTCCGCCGGCGTCAACGATGCGCCGGGTCTCTGCGTCCCGAAGATCGCCGCATGGATGAGCGGCCACACCGCGCGCGGCTACTGGCTCGTCGGCTATGGCGCGCCGGAGTCGGCGATGGTCGTCAACAGCGCAGCCGCCTACGGCCAGCGCGTCCTATTTTTCACGCCTGGCCCCGATCGAGTGCACCCGCGATCGTATCCCGAGGTCGCCGGCGCGGTGCGGAGGGCGTGGCAGTGATGCAGCGATTCGAGACCGGCAGCCGACAATACGTCGCGACGCCATACACCGACTATCCCGATCACGACTGGGCGTGGCGCGACGCATGCCGAGCCTGCGCGGCGCTCCGTCGCCAATTCCCCGGCGTAACCTTCTATAGCCCCATCGCCGAGACGCACGGCATCATCGCCATCGGCGCTCTCAACCTCAAGCACGCCGAGTGGCTGGCGGCCGACAAGGCGCACGCCGACGTCTCGGACGGCCTGGTCGTCGTCAAGCTGCCGGGCTGGCACAAGAGCAATGGTGTCGACCAGGAGATCACGTGGTTCTTGGAGACCGGGAAGCCGGTCGTCTACGCGGTGCCGGTGATCTCTGACGATCAGGCGGCGGCCGACGACCACACCGACCCGACGCATTTCGCGCTCAAGCACGCCGGATTCGTCGAAGAACTCCTCTACCACCGCCCGTCGTTCTGCCTGGACGCGATGACGGAGGCGGTGTGTGCGCCGCCGCGCACGGCGCAGGAGGCCGCATGAGCGGAATCCGCCCCTTCACCGTCGACGACTGCCTGAGGGCTGTCGACGCCGTCGCATCGTGGTCGCCGAACCCATCGAGGAAGACCGGCTGCGTCGTCATGCTCAAAGACGGCATCAGCCTGTGGGGTTCCGTCTGGGTGATGCGCTGGTTTCCTTGCGTCGAGTGCGCTCGGGCGATCGCCGGCGTCCACGCCCTCAGTCTCATCTGCTCGGAGCCTGATTGGAGTGAGGCGCGCTACCACTTCCGCGAGGCGCGCACGATCCTCGAAGAGGCGGGCGTCAAGATCAAGTTCCTGGAGAAGCAAGCGTCATAGGAGGGCGTGTCATGCATTGGTTCATCGCTGCATTGCTACTGATCGCCGCCATTCTGGCGTTCGGATTCGCCGCTTTGGCTGGGGCCGATCCGGAAGGGCGCGGCGGCATGTACATGCTCTGCGGGTTCGGAGGAATGGTCGTGTTCTTCATCGGCGCCATCGTGGCCGCATGCTGGTGATGGCCATGAGCAAGTTCAATCCGAACGACTCGATCGGCGCGAAATCGAACGCCGAAATCGCCGCATATCTGCGAGAGATCGGTGATCCGGACGCGACTGATTTCGAGCCTACTGACCTCGCCCGCTACGGATTCGCGCCCGGCATGTACATCCACACGCACTGCCGGGACTGCGGTGACGAGTTTTGGGCCGACAAGCGCGCATGGCGCTGCCAGCGCTGCGCCCAATCAATCTCCGATAAGCTCGCGCGACTCCCACACTACATCGCGATCTGCGGCCATCCCGGCTCCGGCAAGAGCACCGTGCAGGCGATGCTGGCGTCGCACTGGCACATCCAGGCCGTCGACGACGGCGCTGCCTGCCGGGCGATCGGCAGGGCGCACTTCGGCCTCACCATGCACCAGGTCGAGACGCAGGACGGCAAGGCCGAGGTCGTCGAGGTCAACGGGGATTCCCTGATCGTGCGCGACGTCCTTGGGCGGATCGCGCGCGGCCTGGAGAGCGAGTTCGGACCCTGGACGATGCCCTGGCTGGCGACGCGCGGGCTCGACCCGCAAGGGCACTATTCGTTCGCCAGCGTCCGCCGCGACCAGGGCGAATTCTACCACGGGATCGCATGAAGCACCAGCGCTCCTCTTCCCCCAAGCCCCCTCCGAACACGCCGTCGGTCAACGATCGCGTGCGCCTGCGGGGGCGCGGCGGTAGGGGAACGCTGACGTACGTGAGCAATCGGCTGTGGGCGTTCGTTGACTGGGACGCCGCGACGCCAGGCCCGAATATCGTGCACCTGTTCGAACTGGAGGCGGAACGATGACCAACGAAGTCTTAAAGACAGGGCGCGTGTGGCACTACACGGATGAGAAGACTGGAGACGTGAAGGAGATGAAGGAGACCTGCACGCTTCTGCTCAGCCAGGCGATGCACGACGTTATCGAGGCGCGCATCAACCAGATATTCAAGCACGGCTACACGCCTCAGCACGACGCCAAACTCAAAGACGGCGAACTGGCGCGCGCCGGCGCCTGCTATGCGCTCAAGGGCGCCGACGCCGAAATCCAGTTCGGACAATGGCCGTGGGCTGACGACGTGTGGGAGCCGAAGGACCGCCGCACCAACTTGGTCAATGCGGCGGCGCTGATCGTTGCCGAGATCGAGAAGATGGACCACAAGGCGGCCTGATCACGACACCCGCCGCATCTCTGACTGATACGGGCTATCGTAGTCTTCCTCGTCGTCGTATTCCGTCGTCGGGAACGGCGGTCGCGCCGGCCGATTGATCAGCGCGTCGACCTCGCCGCCGTCCAGGTATCGCTGCTCGATCAGCGCCTCAGCGACGCGCTCGATCTCGTCGCGATGGCGCTTGACCAGGCGCGCCGCCCGCTCGGCACACGCGTCCAACATCGCCTCGACCTCAGCCACGACCGTCGGCGTCCGGATTGCGATCTCCGGCGACAGATGGACGAGGCTGGCGCCGACGCCGCCGCGTGAGATCGCCGCCACGGCCATCGTCGTCGCAGTCTCCAGGTCGCCATGTGCGCCGACCGACGGCTCGCCCCTAAACTCGATCTCCGCCGCACGGCCGGCCAGCAGCCCGACGATGCGCGTCTCGACGTCGGCGCGCGTCGCGATCAGCGATCCAACGTCGATACATGCGTGCAGCCGGTCTAGGTCAACGTAATCCAGCTTGATCCGCAGCCGACGCGCGATGACGGCGTGAGCCGCCTCATGGAGCGATATCCACTGCTCGTCGCCAGCCGGCTGTCGCTGGACCGCCGCGCGCGCCACGGCGGCGACATCGCCAGGCGTGACAGGTCGACCGGCCCGGCGCGCCGCCCGGCGGGCGTCCCTGGCCGCCTGAGCGATCTCCGCCGGAGACTTGCCACGGCAGGCGCGCGCCGCCGCAACTAGGTCGTCGTTGGCCGCCGGCGCGCCCAGGTGGTGGCGGATCACGCCAGCCAGATCGGGGATCGTCGGCGTCGGGATGACGATATGGCGGTCGAGGCGGCCGGGGCGCAGCAGCGCAGGGTCGACGTGCTCGGGGCGGTTAGTCGCCGCGACTACGACGACGCCCTGGCGCGGCTCCGCGCCGTCGAGGAAGGCGAGCCACGCATTTATGATCGCGCCGAACCATGAATCGTTGTGCGCGTTGGCTCCGCGCGCGCCGATGCTGTCGATCTCATCAACGAAGACGATGAGCGGGCCGTGCGTCGCCTGCTGACGCCAGGTCGCGAAATGATTCCGCAGTCCGCGCATCATCGCGTCCCCGTTGCTGCCGCCGTCTTGCCAATCGGTGTAGGTCGTGACGACGATCGGCACGCGGCACTCGGCGGCCAACGCGCGAGCAAAGAACGTCTTGCCGCAGCCCGGCGGGCCGCTCAGCAGCACGCCACAGTCGACGTCGGCCCATGCGATCTCGCCCTGTCGATATGCGTGAAGGTCCTCGGCCAGGCGCAAGCCCCAGTCCCTTGCGGCGCCGTAGCCCGACAGATCGCGCAGGCGGGGGTGAAGCAGCTTAGGCTTGCCGTCCTTCTGGTCGACTGGCTCGGCAGCCGGCGGCGGCGCGGCCGCCTTGTCGCGATCGGCGACCCGCTGGTCGGCCAGGCGGCGAAGCTTCGCCAGCGTGTCGCCGATCGGCGCCCGCACGTTGACGAGGTTGATGACGTCGCGCACGACCAGGACGTCGCCGTAGCTGCCGGCGGCGTCTGCATCGTAGGTCAGTCGCATCAGGTCGGCGATCTGCGCGTCGGTGAGGACCTCCGGCAGGACGATCAGGGACACCGCCGAGCGCGGATAGGACTTGGGGATGCCCTGGTCGGGGTCGCCGACGTGCACGACGGCAGCGCCGGCGCCCATGGCCTGGACGATCGCCTTCTCGACTTCGGCAGGTTTGGCCCAGTCGTCGACGAAGACGATCTCGTCCTCGCCGGCCGGCGCGCCGACGCCGCGCGTCTCCAGCGGCTCGATCGTCTCGGCCACCAGGTCCTTGACGTCCTCATTGATATGAATCGACGGCGTGATCAGGTCGAAAACGCTATGCTTGAACGTCGTCTCGGTCACGCCGGCGGCGTCGAGCAGAACGGCGGCGACGGCGCGCGTCGTCGGGCACCAGCCGCGCTGCGCTGTCGTGCGCGCGGCGAAATCGAAGAATTGGGGCAAGGGAGCCTCCTCGGGCTGGAGGCGTTGATAGCAGGCGCGAGTTGCTCGGGATCTAATTTGAACGAAGAAATCAGGGGTATTGCAAGGATTCTCTGATAGACGCAGCGTCCCAAACCAGGAGAAGCCTGTGTCTGCTGCCTGCTATTCCGTCCGCATCCCCGCCGGCTATGTCGACGACGTCTGCCTCGGCGACGATGCGCCGTCGCTCGCGGTGATCAAGCGCCGCCCCGAGAAGAGTCACGCCAGATGGACGCGCGACGAGGCCGAGGCGATGCGCGACTTGCTGTGCGGCCTGCGGCTCGGAGACGCCGAGATCGTGATCCGCGTCAGGCCGGAGTCCAGCTACGCCGACGAGGGCGACGAGCCGCCGTTCAGCGTCAGCAGCGGCCACCGTCCGAAGAATTGTCGATTTTTCGGACAACCCGTTCATGCAATGTAAATGTGGACGAATCGGTCATCTTCTGACCGATTCGCGAATAATTTACAGCCGGTAAGAATTTGGGACATGGTGCTTCGGCTCTCTGAAATCCAAGCGATCGGCGTCATCGCTTGGATTGAACGCCAAAAGCGACGCCGAAATTTCAGGTTCTTTGCCGCCGGCGTCTCAGCTCCAAATTTTGCACGACAGCTCCAAAATCTTCACAGATCGGCTCTTCGGTGCCAAAATCTCCTCGGACGTATCACAATTGGTAGCGCATTTTGTGAAACGGTTTCCCGTTGTCATTCCGCCTTTAACGTATTGATAACCAATCCTCCTGAATCGTCGCGGTTGTCACCCAAGGTCTTGACGGTATTAGCAGCCAATCTGACTTTTAATCAGGGGGTCGTGGGTTCGAGTCCCACCGCGCTCACCAAAGACAATAGAAATTTCAATAAGTTGCGTTAATTACGCTTGCAATGTGTTTGAAATTTCCTTGCGATTTTCGAAATGGTTGTCAAAATTGACTATTTGGAGCCGGTTTCGCTCCATCCCGCGCGTTTGAATTGACCTCCAGCCAGGTCGTCGCATGGTTGCGCCGCGGGTGCAGGCTAGCTAGTGCGGGGTGAATGAGGGCGCGGGGGCGTCTGATGACCAATTCAGAAGGACTCGCGGCGAGTTCGAAGGTTATGTACGCGCTTACAATGCTGGTGGCTCTCGCGTTCATCGGTTGGCGCCCCGACGAGCAGCAGAAGGCTGAATTCGAAAAACACTAATCTGCTTTGCAAAATGGAGAAGGTCTGCTCAAGCTATCCGGACGTAAGGGACGTGTGCGCGACTGCCGGCAGCTTCGATAAGTGCATGGAGGTCAAATACGGAACGCGGGAAAAATACGACGCGACGAAGCTGGCCTGCACAAACGACGGCAAAATCCAGATCGACGAGTCAAAGATTCCCGGCACGTTTTCGTGTTGGGTCGCATGGATCAAGGGGTAGGCGATGGCTGAAGACGAAAAGCCGCCGAAGGATATACCATCTGAATCGGACGGGAAGCCACCTAAGGTCGCGAAGTCCAACCCGAGCAGCAGGTCGGATTCGTCAAGGGAAAAGCGAGTCTATCGCGCTCCTAGACGGTCAAGCCGATCAGAACGCAAAAACACTCGACCTAGCGGAAGGAAGTGACGTCCGCCCTGGCGTCTGGGAACCGAACGTACCCTCTGTCGTCAACCTGGACACGAGTAGGACGACCGTGCTCGTCGACGGCGGAAACCATTTTGTTCCTGTCGATGGTGACCGCGCAACCGAGAACATGGCGGCGAATGGTTCGTGACGGGCATCCGCCTCTGGCTCGGAGCGCGTCGGCGCTGACGCTTCGTGGTTGAACTCATTGGCCGGTTGGCCTTGGAGCAGGCTCCAAACCCGCGCGAGGTTTTGCCTGCTCTCGCCCCTGGCGAGGAAGCTTGTCGTGACGAATGCGATGGAAACCGTCGGCCAGCTGGGACCGTCGCCGCGGCGCCGGCGTCATGGGTGGCCGAGACCGGCTGCATCGCTCCAGACTACGAATCTGGGGGTCGGGAGTTCGAATCTCTCCGGGCGCGCCGACGGCGCGCTCCTGCGGCGCGGTACACACTAACGATTTCCGCTGCCTGTCGGTCGCAGCGACACAACCGAGGGTCCATCCCACTTCGTCGCGTTGGGCGTGAAGATGCGTTTTCGCGAGGGCGACTCAGCCCAGTCGCGATTCGTACTCCCATCCGGTTCGACAATCATTCTTCCTTCGCCAACGCGCGCGCGTTCGTTTGCGGGATGGGATGGCTGTCGCTCGTCGCCGCAGTCCGATGTTCGGCGATCTGGCAGGGGATCTTGTCGAGCCGAATCAGTTCCTCAAAATAGTGGATTGTCTTGATCAATCCTTCTCGCAGTCCCACCGTTGGCGTCCATCCCAAGACATTTCGAGCCCGTTCAATATCCGGCCGCCGTTGCTTCGGATCATCCTTGGGCAAGGGACAAAACACAAGCTTCGATCCCGAACCGGTCAGATCGACGATCGTCTCCGCCAGCCTGCGAATGGTGATCTCAGCGGGATTGCCGATGTTGATTGGGCCGGTTACCTGCGGCGGCGTCGCCATCAGGCGCAACAACGCCTCGACGAGATCGTCCACGTAGCAGAATGAGCGCGTCTGCTCACCGTCTCCGTAAAGCGTGATGCTCTCGTTGCGCAGCGCTTGCATGACGAAATTCGACACGACACGCCCATCGCCGGGATGCATTCGCGGCCCATAGGTATTGAAAATTCGTACGACCTTGGCCGCGAGGCGATGCTGACGAATGTAATCGAACACCAACGTCTCGGCGCAGCGCTTCCCCTCATCGTAGCAGGAACGGGGGCCGATCGGATTGACGTGGCCCCAATATTCTTCCGTCTGCGGATGGACCAAGGGATCGCCGTAAACTTCCGAGGTCGAGGCTTGCAGAAACTTCACTTTCAGGCGCTTGGCGAGGCCGAGCATGTTGATGGCGCCGATGACGCTCGTCTTCGTCGTCTGAACTGAGTCGAATTGGTAATGAATCGGCGACGCTGGGCAAGCAAGATTGTAAATCTCATCGACTTCCACATATAACGGGAATGTCACATCGTGGCGCATGAGTTCAAATCTGTTATCAGACAGCAAATGCTCCACGTTATGTCGGGTCGAGCAAAAGAAATTGTCGACGCACAGGACGTCGTGTCCCTGCTGTAGCAGCCGCTCGCACAAGTGCGACCCAACGAATCCCGATCCTCCCGTCACCAGAATTCGCCTGAAATTCCCCGACAATTTGGCCTCCTTGCACGACTGCGAAAAACAGGTCGCGTTCATCATTGTCGTTGTGCGGGGAGCAGTGCAACTGGATCGCTGTCTCAGCGCACAGCAAACGTGTCCGTCCTAAACGAATTCCGCGCGATTTCCGTGCGACAGGCGGGTCGACCAACATCGTCCAACGTCGAATTCCGTTCGCGCGGCGCAACCCTACGCGTTCCGGACACTCGGGCTCACGATCGCGCGGTTCAAGCGCGCAGGCCTCGGCCGTCTACGACATCGCGCTCGTCAGTGCGGCCTGCTGGGTTTCTGTCATCGCCGAGATTTGCGTCGAAGTGAACCCGGCGATTTGAACTCCGTTCAACGCGCCGATTTCCGTGGTCGTCAAAGCCGCGACAGCGGCGGTCGACAGACCGGCGATCTGCGTCGTCGTCAGGCCGGTGAATTGAGCGGCGGTGAAGCTCGCCAGCACGGTCGAGGCGAGATTGTTGAGCTGAGCCGTCGAAAGCGCGCCGACCTGGGTCGAGGTCAGCGCGCCGAATTGCGACGCCGAGAGCTCGCTGAGTTCGGTGGTCGTCAGATTGACGACTTGAGAGGTCTGAAGCGCGGCGAGCTGCGTTGTCGACAGGGCGACGATCTGGGTCGCGCCCAGCGCTCTCAGCTGAATTCGTTGCAGTTCGTCCACTTGCGTCGCGGTCAGGCCGGCGATCTCGGTCGTCGTCAGCTCGCCGACTTGCGCCGCCGTCAGAGCGCCGAGTTGCGTCGATTGCATTCCGCTGAGCTGAGTGGAGGTCAGGCCGTCGATTTGCGCTGCGGTGAGGCCGGCGACTCCGCTCTCCGACAGCGCCCCGATTTGCGTGGCCGTCAGCGCCGCGAACTGCGTCGTCGTCAACGCCGCCACCTGATCCGAACTCAAGCCGCTGACTTCGGTCGTCGACAGCAGCGCCATCTGGTTCGCGCTGAGGCTGGCGATCTGCGCGGCCGTCAGCGAAGCGACTCCGGTCGCGGAGAGGCTGGCGAACTGTGTCGTCGTCAGCGCCGCGATCTCCGTCGTGGTCAACGCCGAAATGACGGTTGTGGACAGGGCTCTGATTTGAGTGGCGGTCAGCGCCGCGAATTGGGTGGCGGTCAGCGACGCCAGTTCCGTTGGCGTGAGGCCGGCGATCCCAGCCGCCGAGAGCGCCCTGACTTGCGCAGCGCTCATCACGCCGAGTTGAGTGGTCGTCAGCGCCGCAACGTCGGTCGACGTCAACCCGCTGATCTCGGTGGTCGTCAGCTCGGAAAGTTGAGTCGTCGACAGGGCGTCGAGCTGAGTGAGGGCCAGCGCGCCGATCTCAGTCGAGGTCAGGCTGGTGAGCTGGGCGCTGCTGAGCGCCGCCAGTTCGGTGACGGTGAGACCCGCGACTCCGGTCGTCGACAGATTTCCGATCTGCTTCGCCGTCAACGCCGCCAACTGCGCGGGGGTGAGCGCCGCCACCTGATCCGAGGTCAAGCCGGCGACCCCCGTAGTCGACAGCGCGTTGATCTGTGTCGTCGACAAAGACGCGAGTTGAGCCGCATTGAGCGCCGCGACCTGAGTCGAGGTCAGGCCGCTGATCTCGGTGGTTGACAGAAGCGCCATTTGGGCAGTGGTCAGGCTGGCGATCTGGGCCGCTGAAAGCGCGGCGATCCCGGTCGTCGACAGGTTGGCGAACTGCGTTGTGGTCAACGCCGCGATCTCGGCGCTGCTGAGGCCGGAGATCGCCGTCGTCGACAGAGCGGCGACCTGCGTCGAGGTGACGCTTGCCAGTTGCGCCGTCGTCAGGTCGGCGATCTGCGTGGCCGTGAGGCCGGCGACTGCGGTCGCCGTCAGGGAGGCCACGAGCGTGGTGGTCAACGCCTCGATCTGTGCGTCGCTCAAGCTTGCGATCTGAGTAGACGTCAACCCCTGAGCCTGGGTCTGGGTGAGCGACGCGAGGAGCGTCGTCGTCAACGCGCCGACTTGCGTAGTCGACAAGGAGCCGATCAGCGAGGAGGAGAGCGCCGCCAGTTGCGTCGCGCTCAAGGCGGCGACCTGACTGGCCGCTAATCCATCGACGCTCGACGTCGCGAGCGCGGCGATCTGGCTCGTCGACAGCGAATTGAATTCGGTAGATGTCATCGCCGCGAGTTGCGTCTGCGTGAAGCCGGCGATCTCCGTCGTCGTCATCGCGTCGAGCTGAATCGTTGCGAGAACACCGACGTCCGTCGTGGTCAGCGAAGCGATTTGCGTGGCGCTGAAGCCGCGAATTTGCGTCGTGCTCAAGGCGGCGACCTCGGTCGCGGTCAGACCGCTGACGCCGGTCGAGGTCAGGGCGGCCAATTGTGTCGACGAGAGACTGGCGAGTTGGGTTGCGTTCAACGCCGCCACTTGCGTGTCGACAAGCGCCGCCAATTGCGTCGCGCTTAACGCCGCGATCTGGGTCGCCGCCAGAGCCGCGATCTGCGCCGTCGACAGCCCGCTGACGCCCGTCGTCGATAGCGCCGCGATCTGGCTGGTCTGGAGCGCGGCGAGTTGCAACGTCGTCAAGGCGGCCGCCTGCGTCGCCACCAGCCCGGAGACCTCCGTCGTCGTCAACGACGCCGCCTGCGTCGTCGTTAAGGCGGCCGTCTGGGTGGTGTTTAGCGATCCGAATTGCGTGGCGCTCAGGCCGCGGATCTGAGTCGTGGTCAACGACGAGAGCGCCGTCGCCGTCAAGCCGCCGATTCCAGTCGCGGTGAGGCCCGACAACTGGCTCGAAGTCAGGCTCTGAAGCTCCGTGTCGGTCATTGCCGTCACTTGCGTGTCGCCCAGCGCGGCCATCTGCGTCGCGGTCAGCGCGGCCAACTGGGCGATCGACAATGCGGCGATGTTGGTGGTCGACAGGCCGGCGACGCCGCTGGCGGAAAGCGCGGCGAGCTGCGTTGCCTGCAGCGCGGCGAGTTCGTCGACGCTCAATGCGGCGGTCTGCGTCGCGACCAACCCGCCTACCTGCGTGGAAGTCAACGCGGCGAGCTGGTCCGTAGTCAACGCCCCGATCTGGGCGGTGGTCAACGCGCTCATTTGCGTCGAAGCGAGCCCGCGAATCTGGGTCGTCGTCAGAGACGTCAGATCGGCAGAGGTCAATCCGTCGAGGCTCGCCGTCGCGAGACTGCCAAGCTGGCTTGAGGAAAGGCTGGCGAGTTGCGACGTCGACAAGGCCCCAAGCTGCGTATCGGCCAAGGCCGCCAATTGGGTCGAGGTCAAGGCCGCGAGCTGGTTCGCCGCCAGTGCGGCGATCTCCGTCGTCGTTAATCCGCTGACCCCGATGGTCGACAGCGCGGCGATCTGGGTCAACTGCAGCGCAGCCAGCTGGGAGGTCGTCAGCGACGCCACCTGCGTGTCGACCAAGGCGGCGATTTGCGTCGTGGTCAACGCCTCCACCTGTGGGAGGCTCAACGCGGTGAGATCGGTCGCGTTCAGGGAGGCGATCTGCGTGGCCGTCAAGCCGCGAACCTGCGTCGTCGTCAGCGAGGCGAGCGCTGTCGTCGAAAGGCCGCCGATCCCCGCCGTCGAGAGCCCCGCCACCTGCTTGGACGTCAGCCCGGCGAGTTGATCGTCGGTCAGCGCCGAGACCTGCGCGGAGGACAGCGCGCCCATTTGCGTCGAAGTCAGGGCCGCCAACTGTGTCGAGGTCAATTGAGCGATCTCGGCGGTCGTCAGGCCGCTGATCGCGGTCGTCGACAAGGCCGCCACCTGGGTCGCCAGGAGAGCGGCGAGCTGATCGTCCGACAGAGCGCCGATCTGCGTGTCGGCCAAAGCTCCGATCTGTGTGAGCGCCAACTCCGAGAGCTGGCTCGGATCGAGAGCGCTGACGTCCGTCGTGGTGAGCGCCGCAAGCTCCGTGGCGGTGAGGCCCCGGAGCTGGGTGGCGGTGAGGGAGGCGAGGTCGGTCGTCGAAAGACCGGCGACGCCGCTCGCGCCGAGGCCTGAAAGTTGAGTCGACGACAAAGCCGCCAGCTGATCGGCGCTGAGAGCCGCCGTCTGCGCGCTGCTCAACGCGCTCGCCTGCTGCGTCGTGAGCCCGGCGATCTGAGTCGCGCTCAATGCGGCGATTTCGGTGGCGTTGAGGCCGAGGATCGCGGTCGTGGACAGGGACGCGACTTGGGTCGCCTGCAAGGCCCCAATCTGGTCGACGGTCAACGCGCCCGCTTGCGTTTCCGCAAGGGCCGCGATCTGCGTCGACGTCAGGGCGGCGACCTGGTCCGTGGTCAGCATCGCCACTTGGCTTGTCGACAAGCCAGCGATTCCCTTCGTGGAGAGCGCGGCGATCTCGGTTGTCGTGAGCGCGGCGAGCTGGTCGCTCGTCAACGCCGCCGCCTGGGTGTCGACCAAAGCGGCGACCTGCGTGGTTGTCAGGAGGCTGATCTGCGTCGTCGTCAGCGCCTCGACGGCGACCGTCGTCAGCGCCGCCACCTGGCTCGCCGTCAGGCCGCTCATTTGGGTCGTGGAGAACGAGACCAGATCCGTCGTGCTCAGACTGGCGATCGCGCTGGTCGACAAGTTGGCGAGCTGAGATGAGGAGAGGGCGTCGAGCTGATCCGAGGACAGCGCCGCCAGTTGGGTCGCGACCAGGGTCTCCATTTGCGTCGAGGTCAGCGCCGCAAACTGATCGGTCGTCAACGAGGCGATCTCGTCCGTCGAGAGGCCGCTGACTCCGTTGGTCGAGAGCGCCGCCACCTGGGTCGTCGACAATTCGCCAAGCTGCGTTGGACTGAAGGCAGCAATCTGCGTGTCGAGGAGTTCGCCCATTTGCGTGGTCGACAGCGCCGCGAGCTGCGTCGCCGAGAGGGAGGCGACTTCCGCCGCCGTCAGCCCGCCGATCCCGGTCGTCGATAGAGCGGCGATCTGCGTTGCGTTGAACGCGCCGAGTTGTGTCGTCGTCAAGGCCGACATCTGCCAAGAGACGAGCCCGCCGATCCCCGAGGCGCTCAGCGATTCGATCTGATCGGCGCTCAGGGCCGCCAACTGCGTTTCGCCGAGGCTTCCCACTTGCGTGGCGGTCAGAGCCGCGACCTGCGTCGCGGCGAGACCGGTAACCTCGGTGGTCGTGAGACCAGACAGCGCCGCGGAGGAGAACGCGGCGATCTGCGTCGTTTGGACCGCGGCGAGTTGGTCGGCGCTTAACGCCGCAATTTGCGTATCGGCCAACGCGCCGACCTGCGTGGTCGTCAGGGCGGCGATTTGGCTGCTCGCCAGCGCGGCGATTTGGGCCGCCGTCAGGCCCGCGACCCCGGTTGCGGACAGCGCCGCAATCTGGCTGCTTTGAAGCGTCGCCAGCTGCTGCGAGGTGAGATCGGCGACTTGCGCGCCTGTCAACGCTCCCAATTGGGTCGCGCCGAGCGCCGCCAATTGCGTCGGGGTGAGGGCGGTGATTTGCGTCGCATTCAGCGACGCCAATTGAGTCGCCGTCAATCCGTGAACCTGGTTCGCGGCCAACGACGACAGATCCGTGGCGGTGACGCCGACGATCGCGCTGGCCGAAAGGGCCGCGAGCTGAGTGGACGAAAGACTGTCGAGTTGTGACGCCGTCATCGCTGCGGCTTGCGTCGCCGTCATCGCGCCGATCTGCGTCGTCGTCAAATTGGCGATCTGCGAGGCGCTGAGCGAAGCAATGTCGTCGGTCGACAGGCTACCGACCGCGGTAGCGGAAAGCGCCGAGATTTGCGACCCTCGAAGGGCGGCGAGTTGGGAGGACGTCAAGCCGCTGATCTGCGCGGCGCTGAGGCCGCCAACCTGCGCCGAGGTCAACGCCGCCACTTGAGCGGCCGTGAGCGCGGCGAGCTGAGTCGTGCTCAAGGACGCCACTTGCGTCGCTGTCAGGCCGCGGGTTTGGGTCGTCGTCAGGCTGGACATGTCCGCGGCGGTCAGGCCGCTGAGCGCCGTCGTCGAAAGCGCCCCGAGCTGAGTCGAGGAAAACGCCGCGAGCTCGTCCGTCGTCAGCGCCGCCGACTGCGTGGCCGACAAGGCGGCCAATTCGGTCGAGCTCAGCGCGGCGGCCTGCGCGGTGGTCAAAGATGCGATATCGCTCGTCGACAGGCCGGCGACCGCGGCTGCGGAAAGCGCGGCGACCTGGGTCGCTCGCATGACGGCGAGCTGCGTCGCGCTCAGCGCCGCGATCTGCGTGCTGAGCAGCGCCGAAACTTGCGCGGTCTTCAGCGCTGCGATCTGCGACGTCGTCAGGGCGGCGACGGCGTCGCTCGACAAAGCCGCGATCGCGGTGGTCGAAAGCGCCGCGATCACCGAGGTTTGCAGACTGGCGAGGTCAGACGGGGGCAACGCCGCTATCTGCGTCGCCCCCAATGCGCCCAATTGCGTCGACTTGAACCCCGCCAGTTGGGCGAGCGTCAATGAAGCGACTTGGGTCGCAGTCAGCGCGGCCGCCTGCGACGTCGTGAGACCCGCGAGCTGCGACGCCGTCAGATCGGCGAGATCGCTGATCGACAGATCGGCGATGACCGTGGTCGACAATCCCGACAGCTGGGTTGAGGTGAGGCGCCCGATCTGATCGACGCTCAGCGCCGCGACCTGTGTGTCGACGAAGGCCGCGAGCTCGGTTGACGTCAATCCCGAGAGCTGCGTCCCGCTCAGAGCGGCGACATCGTCGGTTGACAGGCCATCGATCGCGGCGGAGTTCAGGTGCGAGAGCTGGGTCGAGGACAGCGCCACGAGCTGGTCGGAGGTCAAGGTCGCAATTTGGGTGTCGGCAAGCGCCGCGACCTGCCTCGTCGTCAGCGCCGCGATCTGCGTCGTGGCGAGCGAACCGACCTGCGTCGTCGTTAGCGCCGCCACCTGGCTCGTGGTCAGGCCCTTCAGTTGCGCAGCCGAAAGCGCGGCGAGATCGTCCACGCTGAGATATGGGATCACGCTCGGCTGTAGGCCGGCCAGGGCGGTCGAAGACAGTTGCGCGAGCTGATCGGTCGACAGCGCTTCCACCTGGTCTTCATCCAGCGCGCTCATCTGCGTCGAGGTCAACGCGGCCGCAGCGGTTGTCGTCAACTCGGCGATTTGGTCTGCCGACAGGCCGGTGACGCCCGTCGTCGAGAGAGCGGCGATCTGCGTCGACTGCAGCGCCTGGAGTTGGTCGGACGTCAGCGCCGCAACCTGGGTGTCGACCAACGCCGCCATCTGCGTCGCCTTCAGCGCGGCGAGCTGCGTCGTCGCCAGCGAGGCGATCTGATCGCTCGACAACCCTCTAATTCCGCTGGTCGAAAGCGCCGCGATTTGGCTGGTTTGCAGCCCGGCGAGCTGGTCGGCGGAGAGGTCGCCAATCTGCGTGCTCGTGAGGCCCGGCACGGCCGTGACGGCCAGCGCGGCGATCTGGGACGTCGTGAGCGTCGCCATCTCGTCGTCGCCGAGCGCGCCGACCTGTTTCGAGGTGAGGGCGGCGATCTGGGTGGCGGACATCGCCGCCACTTCGGTCGTCGTCAGTCCGGATATTCCAGTCGTCGACACCGCAGCGACCTGTCTTGCGCTGAGCGCCGCGAGCTGATCAGTCGTCAGAGCGGCGATTTGCACGCCGCTCAGCCCCGCCATCGCGCTTGTCGAAATCGCGGCAATTTGCGTGGCGGCTAGACTTCCGATCTGGTCTGCGCCGAGACTCGCGAGCTCGGTCGAGGTGAGGCCGGCCGCCTGTTTCGTCGTCAACGCGCCGATCTCGGTCGTCGTCAGGGCGACGATTCCCGTCGAGCCGAGAGCGCCGATCTGCGTGGCGGCGAGGGACGCCAGCTGATCCGCCGACAAGTCTTCGACCGCGGTCGATCCGAGCCCGGCGATCTGAGTCGTCGTCAATTCGGCGATCGTCAACGACTGAACGGTGGTGGCGTCGAGATCGGCGAATTGGGTGGCGGTCAGCCCGCGCGCCTGCGCCATGGTCAAGGCCGAAAGTTGCGTCGTCGTGAAGTTCTCGAGCGTCGTCTCCGTCATGCCGCCGATTTGAGTCGCCGTGATCGCCTTGGCCTGCTTCGTCGTCAGCTGATCGAGCTCGGTCCGCGTGAGCGTGTTGAGCGCGGTCGTCGACAGCGCGGCGATCTGCGTGGCGCTCAGAAGCGCAATCTGAGTGGACGTAAGGGCGTTCATCGACGTCGCGTTCAGGCCGGCGGCCTGGGCTGCGGTCAGCGCGTTGAGCTGTGTCGTCGAGAGCAGCTGGGCGTCGGCTTGGACCAGGAGGTTGATTGAAGTTGTCGACAGCGCGGCGACTTGCGTCGTGGAGAGAGCTGCAATCTGATCTGTCGACAAGTTGTCGAACGCGGTCGAACTGAGGTTGGCGATCTGCGTCGTCGAAAGGTTGGCGACGTTGAGCGCCTGAAGCATGTCCGTCGAAAGATTGGCGAGCTGCGTGGTCGTCAGCCCGCGGGTCTGCGTGGTCGTCAAAGCGCCAAGCTCGGTCGTCGTCAATTCTCCTAACGACGTGGTGGTCAATCCGGCGATTTGCGCTGCGGTGAGCGCGCTTGCCTGCGTCGTCGCGAGCTGATCGAGTTCGGTCTGGGTCAGAGCGTTCAAGGCCGCCGCCGACAGCACGGCGACTTGCGCGGTTGAAAGTGCGGCGACCTGATCGGCGGAAAGGTTGCCAGCCGCCGTCGAGCTGAGGTTCGCAATCTGGGTGGTGGAGAGATTGGCGACGAGGATCGCCTGCAACTGACTCGCGTCCACATAGGTGAACTGCGAGGCGGTCAGCCCTTGCGTCTGGGTCGTGGTCAGGGCGGCGATTTGAGAGGTTGTGATTTCGTCGAGCGAGGTCGTGGTCAGCCCGGCGATCTGAGTCGAGGTCAGCGCCGCGAGCTGGGTCGTCGACAGCAGGTCGATTTCGGTTTGAACCAAGGCGTTGATCGAGGTCGTCGACAGCGTGGCGACCTGCGTCGTACTGAGCGAGGAAATCTGGTCATTCGAAAGATTGCCGAAGGCCGTGGTGCTGAGGTTCGCAATCTGGGTGGTGGTGAGATTGCCGGTGAGGATCGCCTGCAACTGACTCGCATCCATATTGGTGAGCTGCGACGCGGTCAGCCCGTGCGTCTGGGTCGAGGTCAGGGCGGCGATCTGTGTCGTCGTGAGGTCGCTGAGGGAAGTTGTAGACAACCCAGCGATCTGAGTTGAGGTCAGAGCGCCGAGCTGGGTCGTCGAGAGCAGCGCGACGTCGGTTTGGACCAAGGCGTCGATCGAGGTCGTCGACAGCGCCGCGATTTGCGTCGCGCTGAACGAGGAAATCTGCGCCGCCGAAAGATTGCCGAGGGCCGTCGTGCTGAGATTTGTAATCTGGGTGGTCGTGAGACTGGCGACTGGGACGGCCTGCAACAGAGTTGCGTCGATATTCGTGAGTTGCGCGGCGGTCAGCGCGTGCGTCTGGGTTGTCGTCAGGGCGGCGATCTCGTCCGTCGTGAAGTCATCGAGCGAGGTTGTCGTCAACCCGCTGATCTGTGTCGTGGTCAGTGCGTTCAACTGAGTTGTGGAAAATAGTTGGGCTTCGGTCTGAACGATGAGATTGACCGACGTCGTCGAAAGCGCAGCGATTTGCGCGGTCGTCAGGGCGGATATCTGGTCCGACGACAAATTGCCCAACGCGGTCGAGCTGAGTCTGGCGATTTGAGTCGTCGTCAGATCGGTTGCGTCCAACGCCTGCAATAGACTCGCAGTCATGCCGGTGAACTGCGTCGCCGTCAGACCGGCGACTTGCGTGGTCGAAAGCAAGGCGATCTGGTCGGTCGTTAGGCTATTGATCGCCGTCGCCGTCAACGCGCCGATCTGCGTGGTCGCCAGCGACGCGAGTTGGTCGGCGGAGAACTCGTCGAACGTCGTCGCGGTGAGGCTGGCGATCTGGGCTGTGGTGAGCATGGACACCGTCAGCGACTGCGCCAGATCCGGCGTAAGAGAGGCCAGTTGCGTCGATGTGAGGCCGCGCGCCTGGGTGGTCGTCAGGGCGCTGATTTGATCCGCGCTCAGCGTGTTGAGGAGCGTCGTCGACAGACCGGCGATCTGCGCCACGGTGAGGCCGGCGAGTTGGCTGGACGTAAACCCGTCGAGCTCGTCGGCCGAGAGGCTGTTGAGCGCCGCCGTCGAGAGCGACCGGATCTGCGTCGAGGTCAGCGCCGCCAACTGAGCGGACGACAGGTTGCCGACAGTCGTCGGGGTGAAGGCGGCGAGTTGCGCTGTCGTGAGGCCGGTGGTGTCCAGCGACTGCAACGCGGCGGGCGTCAACGCAGCGAGTTGCTTCGAGGTCAGGTCGCCTACTTGAGTGGCCGAGAGGGCGCTCAACTGGTCCGTCGTCAGACCGCCGAGCGCCGTCGTGGTCAGACCGGCGATCTGACCGGCGGTGAGGGCGGCGATCTGCAAAGTCGTTAACGCGCCGAGTTGGGCCGATGTCAGCGAACTGAGGGTGGTCGCGCTCAACCCCGTGATTTCGGTCGGCGTCAGACTCGCGATCGCCGATTCCGGCAGGCTGTCGATCTGCGTCGTGGTCAACGAACCGATCTGCGTCGCGGTCAGATCGTTCACAGAGAGGGCCGACAGCTGCGACGCGCTCAGCGATCTGAGCTGCGTCGCGGCTAGAGCCTGCGCCTGCGCCGTCGTCAGAGCGCTGCACTGGTCGGTCGTCAGACTGTCCAGCGTCGTCGTCGTCATGCCGTGGATTTGGGTCGTGGTCAGCGCGTTCAGCTGGGTCGTCGTTAAGGCCTGAAGCTCCGTCTGGGTGAGTTCATTGATCTCCGTCGTCGTCAGCGCAGCGATCTGCGTCGTGGTGAAAGACGCACTGCCGGCCTGCGCCAGCGCTTCGAACGGCGTCGACAGAAGCCCTGCCAAGGTCGCCGGCGACAGAGCGGCGATCTGGGTCGAGGCCAACGCCTCCAAACTTGTCGTGCTGAATTCGTTGAGTTCCGTAGTGGTCAGCGCGGCGGCTAGCACCGCCGAGAAATCCTCGATGTCGGTTGTGGTGAAACTCTTGATCGTCGTCGCCGACAGGTTTGCGAGCTGCCCCGCGGTCAGGGAAGAGATGAAGCTTGATGCCATGCTCGTCCCTTTCGGTCTCGACCGCCTCAGTCGCGCCGAGCGGCGAGCGAAACGCCGCCGGAACCGGCGGCGCGCGCAACACGAGCGTCGTCAGGCCGGGGATTGGCGCATCGCCGTCGTTCGGCGACCAGCTTCGGTTCGACCTCGACGACTCTACGCGTTACGGTTGTTCCAATCGTTACGGACTGGACGAAGCGCGACCACCGAACGGAGAGGCCAACGCCACCGACGCTCAATGCGCGCCCCGCCTGGCCGTCCCAACTCGTCGTCGGATATTGCCGGACCGAAATCGCGATCATTGGGATTTCCCCTCGCTCAAGCAGACGCGCCTTTCCGCAGACGCGAGTCCGGGGGAAGCGGACACAGGGCGTTGTAGGTTCCCAGTCGATCGCAGTAGGTCCGCCGATAGTCCTCGTCCGCCGCCGGCGCCGCGTTGGTGAGGCTCAGTTCGACGCCGATCTCGTGATAGATCTCGAGGTTGGCGAGGTCGGGGACAGGAAGCCGCCCCTGTTGAAACTCCTCCCACGCGCCTCTGTAGAGGCCTTCGAGGTCGCGCACGAGACGAGGGGTATCGAAAAGCAGGGAGGCGTTTCGCTTCGCCGCTAGCCTTTGCTTGAACTTCAACAGTTGCCCCGAATCCCGACCGAGTTCGATTGCGCGGGCGACGTAACTTTCCGGGTTCGGACAGACGAGCTCGCCGATCCCCGCGGCGTGCGCGAGGCTCGCGCAGACCCTGGAAGCAAAGCTCTTGCCGGGCGTCGTCAGAACAGGCACGCCCATCCAGATTGCGTCGGCCGCGGTCGTGTGGGCGCCATAGGGAAACGTGTCGAGGAAAAGGTCGGCAAGGACATAGCGCGCAAGATGCTCAGGGTTGGCCTTCTTTCGGGCGAAGACGAGCCTCTCCGGTGAAACGCCGCCGCTCTCGGCGAATCCTTTGAGCCGGGCCTCCATGTCGTCCCCGTTGCCGAGCAGCCAGAGCACGCTGTCCGGCGTCTCGCGCAGGATCGTCATCCAACTGTCGAATACGGAAGGAACGATTTTTTGCGCGCCATTGAGGCAGCAATAGACCACTCCCGTTTCCGGCAAGCCTTCATCGCTTCGGGCTGGACGGCGGTCAGAGACCTGTCGCTTGCGGTCGTTCGGTTGATAGCAGGCGAGGCGGAGAACCTTCTCGGAATAATAGATCTCGCTGCCGGGTGGAATAATATGCCCGTCCGCGACGATGTAGTGGTGGTAGGGCGTCGCCATCGTGCCGGGGAAGCCGAACCAGTTGACGACGATCGGCGCCGGACGAAACGCGAAGATCCGCGTTCGCGCGTCCTTGGTGTAACCGTTCAGATCGACCAGAATATCGACTTCGTCGGTCGCAATCTTGGCCGCGGCTTGCTCGTCGCTCATGCCGCTGATGTCCACCCAGGAGTCGACGTTGTCGCGAATCCTCAGTCGAGTGGGATCGACTCGATTGATCCCGCAATAGTAAGCGTAGACGGCGAACTGATCGCGATCGTGCGTCTCGAGGACGTCGGTCATCGCGAAGCCGACCGCGTGCTCTCGCAGGTCTGAAGAGACGTAGCCGATCCTGAGCTTCCCCCACCGCCGGCGCGTCGCAGGAGAATGCCTCGGGATAAGACGCGGGTTGGCGACCGGCTTGATCGTCTCCCGATTGTACTTCCAAGCTCTAGCGAGCTGGAACATCGGGTCGTCGATGAGGTTCGCCAGCGACAACGGCGAGACGCCCGCCATCAATGTCGCCGACGGCACATGATCCCACCCTTCGACTACGGGCCACTTGCATTGTCGCTGCCGCAAGGCGATCCAATGCTGAATGACTTCAGGCTGGGCGGGGGAAAGCTCCAGCGATTGTTTGAGCGTCTCCTCGGCTACGCCGTCCTGCTGGTGGTTTTCGAGAACCCTGCCGAGTTGCTGGAAGGCCGCCAGCTTGTTTCTGACTGCGCCGCCGGTCACCTGTTCCAGGCGCGTGACCAGCGCGCGCCACTGCGCGACGGCCTCGCCAAGCTGACCGGTCTCTTCCAAGAGACGCCCAAGATTGATGTAAGGCTCTTGGAAATTCGGCTCGAGGCGAATGCACTCCCTGGCGGCGTTGATCGCGCCGAACCGATCGCCCGCCTTGGCGAGGGCGACGCTGTAGTTGAAATAGGCGGCGTGCAGCAGCGGATCGTCGGGATTGCAGCCAATCCAATTCTTGTAAAGCGCCGCCGCGACGGCCAGGTCGCCGTCCGATTGCAGTTTCTCCGCAGCCTTGAAAAGCGCTCCAATTGGCAACCGCCGCAGGACGACGAACCGTTCGACGTCGCTCACGATCGCAGCGACGTCTTGTCCCGGAGTGTTCGCGCGCAGCATGATAACAGGCACCAACTGGCAAAATCGCACTGAAAGACCATGGACGCCCGGGACCCGGGGTCGCCTACAGACCCGCCAACGCCCGCAAACACGGCATGACGGACGCCGTCGCAAGGCGAGTTCGGCGATTAATCCGCTTCATCGGCCGAAGCCCAAACGGCACATCGATTCAAACGACGGCCTTTGACCTTTTGCTCGCCAAGTCCCGTGAAAATTGCGGACCGAACGATCGCGGGAAACGTGGCCAGTTGACCTGAGTCGAGACGATTCGGCAATAGCTCTCTGGTCCGCCATTCCTGATAAGAGGTCGCGGGGATTCGGGGTCAACCAGGCCCCGCCGCCAGCGGTCTCGGTTTCGGCGATCGTCGAAGCGATCCGGGGCGACTTGATCGGCTTCTACAGGATCAAGCAGTGTAGTTTGGCTCGGGGCATGGACGCCAATCGGCGTCGTAACGGTCTGACATCGCTGGATGCGGCCCGGTCGCAAGTCGAAGCCGAACTACAGTCAGTGTGGTTGAGCTTCAACGGTGCCTCGGCGTGAACGACTTCTCATCGATTGCTCGGCGCGCTGGGCGTGATGGAAGACGGCTGGCGAATTCCTGATCGCGCTTGGCGAGGTCGTCGAGATAGACGGCGACCAATCGATCGATGTCCTCGCGGGTCAGCGCCAGTTACGAACGCACGATACAAAACACCTCGTCGCAGGCGAGACCGAATCGCCTGCTCAGCGAGTTTCGCTCGAAAAGCGGCAAGGCGCCAAGCGAACGCACGAGTTCGCGGCGCCCGATTCGGGCCATGAGGTCGTCTGGAACGACGCGACGAAAGTGCGCAGCGCCGCCGCGCTGGCGCAGAAGCCTGCCGCATCCCATGCCTGTCTCCGGCCGGGATCGCGCGTCCAGGCGGCGACCGGAATGGACCAGCGAAATGGACCAGTGGGGATCTTTGGGAGTCCGCGGATGCCCAGACCAATCAAAGTCGCAGGAAAATCAAGCGCTTGGCAAAGACATTGGCTGGCGGACCTGGACCCCCAACAACCATCGGGGATTCCCAAGAAACGCCGACGCTTCCGAGCGTCCCGACGAATCAGAATGGACCAGCGATTTGGCTCATGCAACCCAGAAAACGACTCGCTGCGAGAACAGGGGCGGACTGCTTTCCGAGGCGCCGGCGCCGCGGCGATATTGTCGGGCGAACCGGCGCGGCGAGCAAGCAAGTGGCGAGGTACGGGAGTTTGAGAAGGCCTCTTGAGGCGGGCAGGGATCATGCCGCCGGATTGGTCAAACACCGGGCGCGTTTATCTTTGAACGCCATCTTCGCATATGCCAGGTTGACTGCTACCATGCCTTCGGTCCCGGAATGCGCCGACGAATGCCGTCACCATCAGAACATTTCGACGAGATCAGAGCGATGTTTGGGTCGAGTTCTCTTCCGCGCGACCGCCGAACGAAAGTTGCCCGTAGGGCCGCCGTGAGCGGCCTGGACCGCGTGAGTGAGGTCGAACTCATTCGCATGATCTTGGACCGTCGCGTCTTGAGGAAAACGACGCGCCGCCGCAGTGTGTTTCAGCTCCGAATATTGACCAGTTTCGGCCTCCAACGCTGACCCAATCATGCGTCGGAATCAGGCGCAACGATAGAGGCTTGCAAAGCGAGGGACCGGTCCGGGTTGGACGCCGACTTGGGTCAATTTTGCGCGCCGATCGACACATCAGATCGACGAATCCGCGCCGAGGCAGATATTCGGTGCTGCGAGCATCCAGTCCGGTTTCGAGCCGCGCAAGGCCGATGCCGAAGTGCTCATTGACCTCTCTCCGGATTTCTGGACCACGCGAAGCTGCAAAATTCCAACTTAGCCGCCTTGGGCGGGCGGAGGATTTTCCATGAAGACATCACGGTTCAACGGGCAGCGAATCGCGTTCGCGGCGGCGCAGCGGTTCCCGGGCTTCGGTCAGATCGATATTAGGCGTCCGAGCGACGCCTTGTCTTTCGCCGGCGCGCGCGCCTCTCTCAACGATCGCGCGTAGCCTTGCGTCGCGCCGATCAGCGCCTCGACAGTCCTTTTCGATCGCGCGCGATTGGGCTTGGCGAGTTCCTGCAGGATAATGCCGTCGACGCCCGCCAGCATGAAATGTGCGACCGCTTTGCACTCTTCGTCGGTGAGTTCGTCATCGCCCCGCGGCGCTCGACGCAGCAGGTCGTAGTAGATCTGAACATAGGCGTCGTACTGGCGCTCGGCGAGCCAATCCGCCCCTTCGCGCAAGGCGTAGAGCGTCAACTCGTACTGCACGATCTGCAGCACGCGCGTGCGCGCGATCCAGCGCCACGTCGACTGCAGCACCTGACGGATGCAATCGTGGATGTCCTTGCTCGTCTTGACCTCGTCGCGCCGCTCGCGCGTCATCTCGTCGATCATTGAGTCGAGCACGGCGAGCAACAGCGCACTCTTGCTGTCGAAATGGTAATGCAGCGTCGCGAGCTGCACGCCGGCTTCCGTGGCGATCCGGCGCGTGGTGACGCCGAGAACGCCCGTTGCGGATAGCGCGCGCACGGCCCCTTCGATGATCTGCGCCCGCGTGCGGTCGCCCTTCGCCCTGTTCATGCCCGCTCTCATCTCTGTTTCGCAGCCAGGTTGTCAACTGCCTTGCGACGCCTCGCGAAATCGCGTCCGGCAGCTCAAATATTAGCCGCCCAAAATATAGTCATGTGACCAATTTTGGTCACTTGACTGATTCCGCAAACGACACTTAGTCTTCGATCGTCACGTACGCCGCGCCCTGGATTGTCGCCAAGGCGAGACGGTCGGTCAGGAGGACCAGTTGTCCGGCACGAGTATCAGAGCCAACAATCGCCTCACCAAGGATATTGTTTATCCATTCGCCAACGCGAATTATCTCAGTAAACATCCGCCGATGTGTATCGAGGGAGGCGACGACGTCTATGTCTTCGACCACTCCGGCAAGCGCTATATCGATGGACAGGGCGGCTTATGGAATGTCAACGCCGGCCACGGCCGGCGGGAGATCAAGCAGGCGATCGTCGATCAGCTTGACAAGCTCAGCTACTACTCGATGTTCGGCAACACGACGACCGCTCCGGCAGTCGAGCTCGCCGATCTGATGTGCCGGCTCGCCGCGGACGAAGGCATGAAGCGAGTCTTCTTTTCCTCCGGCGGTTCGGAGGCGGTCGAGGCGGCGATCAAGTTGGTCCGTCAGTTCTGGCGGCTTTCGGGACACCCGCAGCGAGTGAAGTTCATCTCGCTGCGCCAAGCGTATCACGGCGTCACGCTCGGCGCGCTGTCGCTCAATGGGCGCACCTCCTATCGGGAGCAGTTCGAGCCGTTGCTGCCCGGCTTCTTTCAGATCGAGACCCCTTACCTCTATCGAAATCCCTTCACCGCCGATCCGATCGAGCTTGGACGTTTGTGCGCTGAGTTGTTGGAGCGCGAAATCGTCTACCAAGGGCCCGACAGCGTCGCGGCGTTCATCGCCGAACCGATCCAGGGCGCCGGCGGCGTCATCGTTCCGCCGCCGAACTTCTGGCCGCTCGTCCGCGAAGTTTGCGACCGCCACAGTGTGCTGCTCATCTCCGACGAGGTGGTCACTGGCTTCGGTCGTTCGGGCAGCCTGTTCGGCTGTCGCGCTTTCGGCGTCAAGCCTGACCTGATGACCTTCGCTAAGGGGGTCAACAGCGGCTACATCCCACTCGGCGCGACAATGATCAATGCGCGCGTCGCCGCCGCCTTCGACTCTGACGACGACAACGAGTTCACCCCGCGCGCCTTTGCACACGGCAACACCTATGCTGGGCATCCGCTCGCCTGCGCCGCGGCGATCGCCAACCTCGGCATCGTCGAGCGCGATGAACTGCCCGCCAACGCCGGCAAAGTCGGGGCGTATTTCCTAGAGCGCCTGAAGGCCATCGCCCCACGCCATCCCAATATCGGCGACGTTCGCGGAATGGGCCTGATGATCGGAATTGAGCTGGTCAAGGACAAAGCGACGAAGCAGCCGTTCGATCTTGCGGAGTGCTTCGGCGCGCGTATTTGGGCGCGCTGCCTCGATGCCGGCGTGCTGATCCGCAATCTCGCCGATACTTTCATCATCTCGCCACCGTTGACCCTCAAGCGGGAGCATGTCGACGTGATGGTCGAGGTGTTCGACCGCGCGATCAGCGCCGTCGAGAGCGAATAGGCGGCGAGACCGCGGCGATCGCTCGCAGCTCTGTCGTGGGTCAGAACAGGAGAGCTAGTAGAATGAGCACGGGATGGGTGTGCCATGAACTCTACATGTGGCACGACACGGGGGCCTCCGCGGGAGTCCTGCCGCCTGGCCTGACCGTTCAGCCGGGCGTTCCTTACGAGAACCCCGAGCCGAAGCGGCGTTTCCGCAACCTGGTCGAAGTCAGTGGGCTGATCGACCATCTCGTTCCGATCAAGCCTCGCTACGCCACGGAGGACGAAGTGGCGCGCGTGCACACGCGCGCGCACATCGAAAAGATCAAGACGATGAGCGCCCGCGGCGGCGGCGATGCAAGCTATCTGTCGCCATTCGGCAGGGGCAGCTTCGAGATCGCCCTGCTCGCGGCAGGCGGAGCGATCACAGCCTTCGACGCGGTGATCAGGGGCGAGGTGTCGAACGCTTATGCGCTCATCCGGCCGCCGGGACATCACGCCCTCCCCGATCTCGGCATGGGCTTCTGCCTGTTCGGCAACGTCGGCGTCGCCATCCGCCACGCTCAGGCGAGCTATGGCCTGAAGCGTATCGTTACGGTCGATTGGGACGTCCACCATGGCAACGGCACACAGGCGATCTTCTACGAAGACCCGAGCGTGCTGACTATTTCGCTGCATCAGGACAACAACTACCCTCCGGAGTCAGGCAGTTGCGAGGAAAACGGCGCCGGACCGGGCGCCGGTTTCAACCTCAACATTCCGCTGCCGCCCGGAAGCGGCAACGGCGCTTATCTCGAGGCGATCCGCCGCGTCGTCCTGCCGGCGCTCGAGCGCTATCGGCCGGAACTGATCGTCGTGCCCAGCGGCTTCGACGCCTCGGCCCTCGATCCGCTGGGAACAATGATGGTGTCGAGCGACGGCTACCGCCAGATGACGCGTCTGCTGCTCAGCGCCGCCGAGCGGCTCACCGGCGGCAAAATCGTAGTGGTGCACGAGGGCGGCTATTCGGAGAGTTACGTTCCGTACTGCGGCCTCGCGGTCGTCGAAGAGCTCTCCGGCTTCAAGACGTCGATCGACGACATTTGGGCGCCGCTGTTGGCCAACTGGGGCCAGCAGGGGCTGCAACCACACCAGGCCGCGGCGATCGACAAGGCTGAACGCCTGGTCGGCAACATTTCCTAGCGCGAGACGATGGAGTTTCAACTATGTTCCGGTCAGAAGCTTGTAAGCCAGAAAGCGCCACCAGCCGCCGTAAGTTTCTCGCCGGCTCCGCAGTCGCCGGCGCAGCGACACTGCTCGCGTCGATGAACGACGGCGCTCGTGCGGCGGGCGCCGCTATCCCCGTCGGCCAAGCCGCGCCGCTGACGGATTTTGCCGCCGCTGACGGCGTCGAGTTCAAGAACGGGTTGACGCTCGCCTGCGAGGAGATCAACGCGCTCGGCGGCATCCTCGGTCGTCCGTTAGAGCCCTATTTCGAAGACACGGTCCAGATGGGTGACGCGACCAACGTCCAGGCCGTCCAGCGCTTGATCGACCGACACTCGGTCCACGCTGTGATCGACGGGTACAACGTCGGTTCCGGAGCCGCTATTCAGGACGTGATCGCCGACGCAGGCATCATCTACATCCACTACGACACCTCGATCGCCCACAACAATTTGATCAAGTCCAACCCGAAGAAATATTTCGGCTCCTTCCAAGGCGACCCCGCGGAAGTCTGGTACGGGCCGGGCCTGCTCGACTTCGTCAAGACTTTGCAGTCGAGCGGCCAATGGAAGGCCGCCAACAACAAGGTAGCGATCATCACCAGCGCCGGCGTCTATAGCGCGAACATCGCCAACGCGGTGAAGGACAAGTCAGGGGAGTATGGCTGGGAGGTGAGCCTGTTCGAGACGGTCACCGTGCCGATCTCAGAATGGGGGCCGACGCTCGCCAAGATCCGCGAGAATCCGCCCGGCCTGATCGTGGTGACGCATTTCTATCCCGCCGACATCGCGCAGTTCATGATCCAGTTCGTCCGCAACCCGACGCCGAGCCTCATCTACATGCAGTACGGCCCGTCGATCCCGGCGTTCCGCGACGTCGGCAAGGAGGCGGTCAACGGCGTCCTATATTCAACGACCATCGCCGCGTTGCAGGACGAAATCGGGACGGCCTTCGAGAAACGCTACAAGGCGAAGTTCGGGCCGAACGCGGGACACCTCTCCGGCGGCCAGACTTATGACGGCTGCTATTTCTGGGCGACGGCGGCCGCGCTCGCAGGCGGGACCGGCGAACCCGGAGACGAAGCACAGAATCGCAAGGTTGCAGACCGGATGCGGTCGTTGATCTTCCGCGGCGTGAACGGCGCAACCCGCTACATTCCGAGCGAACAGACCGCCTACCAATACCCGACCCAGACGAAGGACCCGTCGCTGGGGATGCCTCAGCATTTCCGGCAAATTCAGGACTACACGAAGGAGCCAATGCTCATCGCGCCGGCGCCTTACGGCACCTCCAAGTTCCTGACGCCGCCTTGGATCAAGGCCTAGCGAGCGCGAGGCTCCTATGACCGCCGCCACAGTCCCGATCATCAGTTGCCGCGACGTGACAAAGACGTTCGGGGCTCTGGCGGCGGTGAAGAAACTGAGCTTTGAGGTCGCCGAGGGCGAGACGCTCGGCGTCGGCGGCCCGAACGGCGCCGGCAAAACGACGCTGTTCGACGTCATCTCCGGAATGAATCCGGCGACCAGCGGCGCAATCCATTTTGCCGGCGCGGACATCACGCGCCTGTCGCCGGAGCGCATTTGTCATCGCGGCGTGCTGCGAACGTTCCAGCTCAACGCTGGCTTCGACAGCCTAACTGTCGCGGAGACGGCGCTCGCCGCCGCGCAATTCGGTCGCCAAGACAGCCTTTGGCCACGGCTCGCCTTCAATGCAGCCGCGCGCGCCGCCCGCGACGACGCTCTGGAGCTCGCCGGTCTCTCGGGGCTCAAAGACGCCGCGACCGAGACGCTTCCCGTATTCGAGCGCAAGCTCCTGATGATCGCCAGCGCGCTCGCAGCCGAGCCGAAGCTTCTGCTGCTCGACGAGCCTGCCGGCGGTCTCACCCCGAAAGAGATCGATCAGGTGATCGACGTGGTCGACGCGATCAAGGCGCGCCGCATCACCATCATCCTAATTGAGCACGTAATGCGCTTTCTCGTCCGGGTGTCGTCGAAGGTGATGATCATGGATCACGGTGAGAAGATCTACGAGGGTCCGCCGGAGGGCCTCGCGCGCGACGCCGCGGTGGTCGAGGTCTATCTCGGCGCGGGCGCCGCCGCTGGCCTTCGGTCGCAGTTCAACGGAGGAGACGCCTGAGATGGGCGAACCGCTGTTGGTGATTCACAAGATCTTCTCCGGCTACGCCAATTTGCCGGTGATCGACGGCGTATCGCTTTCGGTCGATGTCGGTCAATTCGTCGCCATCGTCGGCCCCAATGGCCACGGCAAGACGACACTGCTGAAGACGATTTCGGGTTTGATCCCCGTTCGCAGCGGCAACGTTGTCTTCGCCGGCGACGACATCACCAACCAGCGAGCCGACCGCACGGTCGAGGCGGGCCTGGTCCACGTTCCGCAAGGCGATCTGCTTTTCCCTGACATGACTGTGCGCGAGAACCTGCTGATGGGCGCGTACGCGACGGAGCGCGACTCTGACGTCGACGCGCGGCTCGCAGACACATTCGACTTCTTGCCGAAGTTGCGCGACCGCCAGGACCAGATCGCCTCGACGCTCTCGGGCGGCGAACGCAGAATGTGCGGGATCGGGCGTGGGCTGATGGCGGGCGGACGCTTGCTGATGCTCGACGAGCCGTCACTCGGCCTCGCCCCGATCGTCATCGATCAGATCTACGAGCTGATCGACCACCTCAAGGCGACCGGTCGGACGATCCTCCTGGTCGAGGAAAACGCTCAACGTATCTTCGAACGAGTTGACCGCGTCTATCTGCTCGATAACGGCCGGGTCGCATGGGAGGGCGCGGGCGCCGAGCTGATGCGCCGGCGCGAGGTCGTCGACGTCTATTTGGGAGGCTGAAGACGATGGACGTTTGGGTTCAGATCGTCGTTTCGGGTCTCACCCTCGGAGCCCTGTACGCCATTTCGACCGTGGGGCTCTCGCTCGTCTACGGCTCGATGAACATGCTGAACATGGCGCACGGGGGAATTCTCGTCATCGGCGGCTACACGGCCTTCGCGGCGTCGCAGTGGTTCGGAGCGCCGGCGATCGTTTCGATCGTCCTGGCGATGGCGGCTGGCGGACTGGTCGGCCTCCTCATCTTCGTCGTGACCGCCGCGCCTCTGCTCGGATCGAAGAACTTCGAAACCAACATCTTCATCGCGACGATCGGCGTCGGCGCGGTGTTGGAAAACAGCGTGCTTAAGGTCTTCGGACCCTATGTGAAGCCGCAGCCCGTGGCTTTTCCTGGCGTGCTGATGCTGAGCGGCGTCGCAGTGCCCTATCAGAACGTCGCGATTCTCGTCGTCGCCATGGCGATGATGGCGGGCGTCGCGGCGTTGCTGCAGGGCACCCGAACAGGCCGCGCGATCCGCGCGACGTCGCAGAACCGCGACGCCGCTCAACTGATGGGCGTGCACGTGCAGAAGGTCTACGCCCAGGTGTTGACGCTGTCGGGGGCGCTGGCGGCCATTTCTGGCGTGATGATCAGCTCGTTGACTTCGCTCTCGCCGACCATGGGCGGCGATCCGATGCTGAAGGCGTTCATCATCTGCGTGGTCGCTGGTCTTGGCAACACCTACGGCGCAGCCGCCGCGGCGATAGCCATCGGCTTTCTCGAGGCCGGCGCACAATACGCATTTGGAGTCAGATACGGCTTCGCCTCGCTGCTGCTGCTGGTGATCGTCGTCCTCATTTGGCGTCCGTCGGGTCTATTCGGCAAGAGCAGGATCGTGAGGCTATGAGCAAAGCGATGCGAGACCCCGTTGTCGGCGCGGCGTTGCTCGTCTGCGCCGCCGTCGTCCCGTTGGTCTCTCACGACCGCTACATCATCACTCAGTCGACGCTGTTTTTCATTTGGGCGACGGTGGTGACCCAATGGAACCTCGTGTTCGGCGTTGGCGGCATCTTCTCGTTGGCGCAGATGGCGTTGTTCGCGTTCGGCGCCTACGGCACGGCGATGCTCGGCTATTACGGCCATTGGCCGATGTGGTTGGCGATTCCCGTCGCCGCGTTGGCGGCGTCGGCCGCCTCTTTGCTGATCGGCTTGGCGTGCCTGCGCTTGCGCGGACCGTACGTCGCGCTGCTGACCTTGGCGATCGCTCAGGTCCTATATCTGATGATCATCAACGACACCGAGTGTTTCCTATTCAACGAGGGCGGTTGTATGCCGCTTTTCGGCGGCATGCGGGGCATCGGCAGCTTCGGCGACCTCGGATTTCATGCCTGGCTCGGCCCGCGTTACATCATCGGCGATTACTTCGTCGCCCTCGCTCTGCTCGCCGCCGCCTTCGCCTTCTCGATCTGGCTGGCGCGGGGACCGTTCGGTCTCGCCTTCCGCGCGCTGCGCGACAACCCGGGTTACGCACTGTCGCGCGGCGTCAGTAAGTTTCGTTACCAGTTGTGGATCTTCGCGCTGTCGTCGTTCTTCACCGGCTTCGCGGGCGCGATCTACGCAGGGCACTTCAAGTTCGTCGGTCCGACGGTCTTCTCCTTCTCGCTACTGTTGTTCCTCCTGTCGATGATCGTGGTCGGTGGCGTCGGCTCAACCTGGGGGCCGGTCATCGGCGCCGCGCTGCTGATGCTCGCCGACGAAGGCTGGAAAGAGGCCCAAGACTGGCGCGCGTTCGGCATGGGGCTGGTGCTTCCGGCCTTCCTTATTCTGCTCCCAGACGGCGTCGTCGGCCTCTTCAATCGCTTGCAGGCGCGCCGCCGCGCAGCGCCGGCGCACGCTGAGCTCCCTGCGAAGGCGGCCGAGGCGGACCTCTAGCTGTTTCACTCACATTGGCCGCGCGAAGCGCGGCCGCTCACAACGAGGCGCATAGGATGACGAACTCGACTGCCAAGACGAAGCTCGGCGCTCCCCTCGACGACGCCGACGAGATCTGCCGCCTGTCCGCGGCGGCGCTCGCGCGCGCATTCGCTTCGCGCGCCCTTTCTCCGGTCGAGGCGGCGCAAGCGACGCTGGCGCGCGCAGAGGCGATCCAACCGCGCTTCAACGCTTTCACCGAGATCGATCACGAAGGCGCTGTCGCGGCGGCGCGCCGCTCGGAAGCGCGCTGGCGCGCCGGCGCGCCGCTGTCGCCGATCGACGGCGCGCCGACGACGATCAAGGATATTGTCTGGGTGGTAGGCAAGACGATCGGTTCGGGCAGCAAGGCATGCGAGCCGATCGCGCCGACGCGCGACGCGCCGAGCGTCGCGCGGTTGCGTCGAGCCGGCGCCGTCGTTCTCGGTCTGACGACGACGCCGGAGTTCGGCTGGAAAGCGGTGACCGACTCGCCTCGCACTGGCGTCACCAGCAACCCGTGGAACGATGCGCTGACGCCCGGAGGATCGAGCGGTGGAGCGGCGGTCGCCGCGGCCACCGGCGCCGGGGCGCTGCACCTCGGCACGGATGGCGGCGGGTCGATCCGCATCCCCGCCACCTTCGCCGGTGTCGTCGGCTTGAAGCCGACCTTCGGCCAAGTCGCCGCTTATCCGGCGAGCGCCTTCGGCACGCTCGCCCATGTCGGGCCGCTGACGCGCTCGGTCGAGGATGCGAAGCTGATGCTCGACGTGATGGCGGGCCGCGACCCGACCGACTGGAGCCAGCCGCCGGTTCAATATGCTCGGCGGGACCTGCGCCCGCTCGATTTTGGTGGGCTGAGGATCGGCTACTGGCGCACGCCGCCTTGCGGCGCGCTCGACGCCGAGGTCGCAGCGGCGTGCGACGCCGCCGTCAAGCGTCTTGCCGCGGCGGGCGCGGAAATCGAGCCGCTGACGCTGCCCGACGTCGGCCTGCTCGGGTTGTTCAACACGCTGTGGCTCGCCAGCGCCGCGCGGCGCGTTCGCTCCGTCCCCGAACCGCGCCGCTCGCTCATTGATCCCAATCTCATCGATGCGGTCAAGCGCTTCGAGACCGACTCGGCGGTCGACTACGTCGACGCCTCCGTTCGACGCGTCGAGTTCGGCTCGTGGATGGAGGCGCTGTTTGAGCGCTTCGATCTCGTCGTCTCGCCGGCGGTGATGGTTCCCCCCTTCGACAAGGGCCGCGACTTCCCCGTCGGATCAGGGATGAAGATCTGGACCGAATGGGCGGGCTTCAGCTTTCCCGTCAATCTCAGCCAGCAGCCGGCCTGCGTTGTTCCCTGCGCGCGGACGCGCGACGAAAGGCCGATTGGATTGCAGTTCATCGCTGCGCGCGCCGCGGACGATCGGGTCTTGGAGGCGGCGGCGGCCTATGGCGCGCTAGCGGCTTGACGAACGGGGCCGGCGCCAACCCGACCGAGTCTGACGGGAGAGTGAGGGGGAAAATGTGAAGAAGCCGAAGGCGCCCCGATCGACGCAAGGAAGCTCGCGAGACTTCCTGCCGCGGGCGACGGAGCCGCTCACCGACGGCCCGCAGGCAGAATGCCTCTCCCGCGAGTCCTTCGATCCTCCCGCCGAGCAGACGCGCGACCGTTTTCCGGCAGGCGCCGCTCGCCGACGTCGTCGTGTGGCTTCGCAATGGTCGCCACGACTTGCATTTTCGCTGCGGCCAGTCGCGTGGCGACGCCAATCCCTTGGGCCTCGCCGACCGCATGCCGGTTGGTTGCCCCGTGTCCCCTTTTCTTTCGCCATTGCCGGCGGTCGCCGGCCGATGAGGACGCCGACGCCATGACTCTAGCCACTAGTTACAAGCTGAAAAGCTACGCCTGCACGCCGGTTGCGGTCGAACATGACGTCCCGCCGCCGAAGGGACGCGAAGCGCTGGTCAAGATCCGCTGCGCCGGCGTCTGCCATTCCGACGTCTACATCATGGATGGCTACCAGGACCTCGGGAACGGCGAACGCATGGAGTTCGACGGCGTCTTGCCGCTGCCGCTGACCATGGGCCACGAAATCTCGGGCGACGTGGTCGCGGTCGGCCCCGACGCCGATCCGACGCTGGTGGGCGCCCGCCGCCTCGTCTATCCCTGGATCGGCTGCGGCAAGTGCCCGGCGTGCAAGGCCGGCGTGGAGAACCATTGCCAGCAGGCGAAGTCGCTCGGCGTCTTCAGCGACGGCGGCTATTCCGATTATGTGCTCGTCCCCGACCAGCGCTATCTGATCGACATCGAAGGGCTCGACTCGGCCTGGGCGACGACGCTCTCCTGTTCAGGCCTCACCGTCTACAGCGCGATTCGCCAGTTGCAGCCGATCCCGCCCGAGGGCCGCCTCGCGGTGATGGGCGTCGGCGGTCTTGGCCTGATGGCCGTGGCGGTCGCTCGGGCACTCGGCGTCAAGGACGTCGTCGCCTGCGACGTCAACGCCGAGCGGCTGGAGACGGCGCGCAAGATGGGCGCCGCCGAAACGGTCGACGTGCGGCGGCCGGACGCGCTTCAGGCCCTGGTGGCGGCGTCTGGCGAGCGGCTGACCAGCGTGATCGACACGGTCGGACTGCCGTCGACGCTGCAACTGGCGATGGACGCCGTCATCAAAGGCTCGCGCATCGTGCTCATCGGCCTCCAAGGTGGACGGCTCAGCCTGCCGGTGGTCAACCTGCCTTTCAAGGCGCTCGCCATCATCGGCACTTACACCGGATCGCTCGCCGAGTTGCAGGAGGTGGTGGCGCTCGCCAAAGCGGGTGCGATTCCCGCCATGCCGATCTGGACCCGGCCGATGTCGATGGTCGGCGACTCGCTGGAGCGGCTACGCCGCGGCGGTGTCGTCGGCCGCATCATCCTCTCGCCCGACGCGCCGCCCGAGACGGCGACGGCGTGACCTTTCGCGCTCTGGCGGCGGCCGAGCCGGCCGCCGCCACACTTTGACGCCCAATAAAGGAAATTCGCATGACCAAATCCGCCACTCTCGACCTGCTTGGCCCTGACGCCCGCAGTTTCGTCGCCAAGGAAAAGCGTCTCTATATCGGCGGCGCGTGGGTCCCCGCGGCCTCGGGAGAGACGTTCGAAACGATCGATCCTGCGACCGAGGTCGCGTTCGATCGCGTCCCGCTCGGCGCGCCCGTCGACGTTGATCGGGCGGTTGCGGCCGCCCGCTCGGCCTTTGAGGAGGGGCCGTGGGCGAGCATGACCCCCGGCGACCGCAGCAAGCTCGTCTGGCGCCTCGGCGACCTGATCGAGAAACACGCGGATGAAATCGCCGAAATCGAAGCGATCGACAACGGCAAGCCTTGGGCTCAGGCGCGCTTCGGCGACATCGCCTTTTGCCACGAGCTCTTCCACTACATGGCCGGCTGGTGCACAAAGATCAACGGAGAGACCATCACGCTTTCCTCGCCCGCGCCGTTCCACGCCTACACCCTACGCTCGCCGGTCGGCGTCTGCGGCCAGATCGTGCCATGGAACTTCTCGTTCATGATGGCGGTGTGGAAGGTCGCGCCCGCGCTCGCGTCCGGCTGCACGATTGTGCTCAAGCCGGCCAAGCAGACGCCGCTCACCGCGTTACGCCTCGCCGAGCTGGTCGAGGAGGCAGGATTCCCCAAGGGAGTGTTCAACGTCGTCACCGGCTACGGCGACACCGTGGGGACGGCGCTCGCCGCCCACCCCGGCGTCGACAAAGTGGCCTTCACCGGCTCGACCGAGGTCGGGCGGAAAATCATGGCTGCGGCGCAGGGCAACATCAAGAAGGTGTCGCTGGAGCTCGGCGGCAAGTCGCCGATGGTCGTTTTCGCCGACGCCGACCTCGACCTCACGATCAAGGCGGTGGCGTCGGGCATCTTCTACAACATGGGCCAGGTCTGCACGGCCGGAACCCGCCTCTATGTCGAGGACGCCGTGGCGGACGAGGTGATCGACGGGCTCATCCACGAAGCCAAGAGTCTCAAGATCGGCCCGGGCCCCGACCGTGAGACGCAGTTCGGACCGCTCGTCTCCGCCGAACAGTTCGCGCGCGTCGCCGGCTACGTGGAGACAGGGCTCGCCGAGGGCGCGAAGCTTGCGACTGGCGGCGAACGAGTGGGAAACCGCGGCTATTTCCTCGCGCCGACCATCCTCACCGAAACCAATCCTGAGATGACGGTGGTGCGCGAGGAGATCTTCGGCCCGGTGCTGTGCGTCGCGCGTTTCCGTGAAGAGGAAGCGGCGGTGCGCGAGGCCAACAATTCAATCTACGGCCTCGCGGGCAGCGTGTTCACCCGCGACCTGTCGCGCGGACTGAGAGTCGCGGCGCGCCTCAAAGGCGGGACGATCGGCGTCAACACCCACCACGTCGTCGATCCGGCCCTGCCATTCGGCGGATTCAAGCAATCGGGCTGGGGACGCGAAATGGGCCGCGAGGCGATCGAGCTCTACACCGAAGTCAAATCAGTCGGCGTCGCGCTCTGAGGCGCGCTGATCGACGCGCCGAGGCCGGCCGAGCGGGATCCTCGCACAGTTCGCCGGGTCGGGGTTCGGCCGCCCCTTCTTGCTGTCGCATACCGTGAGACCGCCGTCATGCGGAACCTGACCGTTGCCGTAACGCAAATGGCCTGCTCCTCGAGCCGCGAGCGCAACATCGAGCGGGCAAGCCGGCTCGTCGAGGAAGCCGCCGACCGCGGCGCGCAGATCGTCGTGTTGCAGGAGCTGTTTGAGACTCCGTATTTCTGCATCGAGAAGGACGCCGAGCTGCGCAAGGAAGCGACGACGCTCGCCGCCAATCCTGCCGTGGCGGCAATGAAGAAGCTTGCGCGCGGTCGCGGCGTCGTCATTCCCGTCCCGTTCTACGAGGAGGACAATGGCCGGCGCTACAACACGTTAGCGATCATCGACGCCGACGGCGAAATCCTCGGTCGCTACCGCAAGAGCCACATCCCGGACTTTCCGGCCTACGAGGAGGCGTTCTACTTCGCGCCGGGCGACACCGGCCTCGCCGTTTGGGACACCAAGTTCGTCAGGCTCGGCGCAGGCGTCTGCTGGGACCAGTGGTTTCCCGAGACGGCCCGCGTCATGGCGCTGAAAGGCGCGGAGCTGCTCTTGTTTCCGACGGCGATCGGCAGGCCGCTCAATCGGCCCGAGAGCTTGGCGCCGAACTCGAAGCCGCATTGGCAGCTCACGATGCAGGGTCACGCCGCAGCCAACCAGGTGATCGTCGCCGCCTCCAACCGGATCGGTATCGAACGAAGCGAGACGCACGCCACCGAGTTCTATGGCGGCTCCTTCATCGCCAGCGAGACCGGCGTCAAGCTCGTCGAGCTCGGCGAGGATGCGCCGGCGGTCGCGGTGGCGACATTCGATCTCGATCGCGTGGCTGCGTTCCGCAAGCACTGGGGCATTTTCCGTACCCGCCGGCCGGACCTCTACGCGCCGCTACAGACGCAAGTTCCGCCAGAGCATCTACGAATGCGATGAAGCGCTTCGCACTCGCTCATCGCTGTGGTCAACACCCCAAGTGCACGTCTGCGAACACCGCCGGACGCCATCAGCCGACTGCGACAGCCCGCTCCAGCGTTGCTTTGTCGCCGACAATGCGGATGAGGCCGCCGTCGACATCGATAGCTTGGCTACGGCGCAGAGCGACGGCGCGGGGATCGCGGCTCTCAAGCGGCTCGCCGCGATGAGACAATGGCAAGCAATTGACAGTTCAATGCAACTGCAGGAATCATCAGTCGATGGGCGCGTTCGACGCCGCGGCGCGCGTCGGTCGAATTTGGGTCTGCGGCGCGTCGGCTTCTTTCGCCAGTCCAGCGTTCCGACCATTAACGGAGAAGCGTCGCGGCGCGTAACGGCATGGCGAGGAACCCGAAGCACATCGGCGCTCTGCCGCCGCTGACGGCGCTGCGCGCTTTCGACGCCGTCGGGACGACGGGAGGCGTTCGCGCAGCGGCTGCGGCGCTGAACGTCGGCCCGACCGTCGTCTCGCGCCATATCGACAATCTGGAGAAGTGGCTGGGCGTCGCCCTGGTGCGGGCGAAAGGCCGAAGCCTGGAGCTGACCGAGGCTGGGGCGAGGTTCCACGCGCAGATCACCAAGGCGTTCGCCATCATCGCCGAGGCGACCGACGAGGCGACGAAGCCGGCGCGCACGCCGCTCAGGATCTGGTGCACGCCGGGCCTCGCCGTGATGCGCCTTCTTCCGCGTCTGCCGGAGCTGGAGGCGCGGCTGCCGGCGTTTTCGATTCACCTGCGTCCGACGCTCGCCCGGCCCGACCTCAGACATCGCGAGGCTGACGCGGAAATCCTTTATCGCGCTGGCGAGGCGGAAGCGCCGCGCGAAGGCCTGATCGAGATCGAGCTGGCCAAGCCGCGGGTAATGCCGGTGGTTTCGCCGACGTTGGTCGGCGGAGGGACGCGACCGGCGTCCGAACTGGCGCTGTTACTCGAGCTGCCGTGGATCGAGGAACTCTCGAGTGACGAATGGTCCAGCTGGGCCACGAAAGCTGGCCTGTCGATCGACGCGCGCGCGCAGCAACGGCTGGTGGGTGCGCGGCTGTGGCACGCGCATGTCGCGATCGGCGCGGCGCGGCTTGGGCAGGGCGTCGCCCTCGCCAACGAGCTCTTGGTCGACGGCGATTTCAGAGAAGGGCGGCTCGTCGAGATAGGCCGCACCGACGTGCGACTCGGCGCCTACGTGCTTGCCCTGCGCACCGAGGCGCGCGAAGCGCCGGAGATGCGCGAACTCGCCGCTTGGCTCGGCGCGCTAATGACCGCTTCGCGCGCGTCGCCGGTCTCGGAAGAACCGTCGTCGAAAAGGCGACAATTCCGAACAAACTAAGCAATTGTATTCGGCGACGCTCGGCGCAGACTCGGGGCAATTCGAACCGAGGAGACCGAGGTGACGACTTACGCCGAGTCCGGCGCGCGCAGCGCGAAGGCGTCAAGCAACGCCGAGTGGTTCGCCCGCCGTGAAGTCGCTGTGCCGCGCGGCGTGGGCCACTCGACCGCGATCTTCGCCGAACGCGCGCTCAACGCGGAGTTATGGGACATCGAGGGCAAGCGCTATATTGATTTCGTCGGCGGCATTGCTGTGCTCAACACCGGCCATCGCCACCCGAAGGTCATGGCCGCCGTCCGCGAGCAGATGGAGCGGTTCACCCACACCTGCTTCCAAGTGGCGCTGTACGATACCTATGTGCGGCTGGCGGAGCGGCTCAACGCGATCGCGCCGATCGACGGACCGGCGAAGACAATTCTGCTGACGACCGGCTCCGAGGCGACGGAGAACGCGGTGAAGATCGCGCGCGCCGCCACCGGGCGCACCGGCGTCATCTGCTTTACCGGTGCCTTCCATGGCCGCACGTTCATGGCGACCAACATGACCGGCAAGGTTTTGCCCTACAAGCGGCCGTTCGGGCCGGCGCTGCCTGAGGTCTGGCACGCGCCGTTTCCGGCGCCGCAGTTTCATGTCACGGTCGAGGACTCGCTCAAGTACCTCGAGTTCCTGTTCCGCGCCGACATCGATCCCTCGCGCGTGGCGGCGATCGTGATCGAGCCGGTACAGGGCGAGGGCGGCTTCCACATGGCGCCGCCCGAACTGATGACCGCGCTGCGCGCCCTCTGCGACAAGCATGGCATCGTGTTCGTCGCCGACGAGGTGCAGAGCGGCTTCGGCCGCACCGGCAAGATGTTCGCAATGGAGCACTTTGCGGTGAAACCCGACCTCGTCTGCGTGGCGAAGAGCTTGGCCGGCGGCTTCCCGCTGTCGGGGGTGATCGGGCGCGCCGCGCTGATGGACGCCTGCGGGCCGGGCGCGCTTGGCGGCACCTACGCCGGCAATCCGCTCGCCTGCGCCGCCGCGCTGGCGGTGCTCGACGCGTTCGCGGAAGAAAAGCTGCTCGACCGCGCCAACGCCATTGGCGCGCGGCTGAAGGCGCGCCTCGAAGCGATCTGCGCCGCCAACACCAGCCGACCGATCGCCTATATCCGCGGCCCCGGCGCGATGGTCGCCTTCGACCTGGTCAAGGAGCGCGGCGGCGAGGAGCCCGACGCCGAGGGGACGAAGCGGGTGATCGCCCGCGCGGCCGAGCTCGGGCTGGTGCTGCTGTCTTGCGGCGTCTTCGCCAACACCATCCGCATCCTGGTTCCGTTGACCGCCTCGGATTCCGTGGTCGACGAAGGCCTCGATCGCCTCGAAGCGGCCTTGAAGGCATGACGACGAGTGCGCGCGGGATGCGAAGCGAGGGGGCCAGCGCGCAAAAGGACAGGGCCGCCAACGCCGGCTCGGTCGACTCGCCGCCGATCAACAGCGAGCGCCGCTTCTGCGGCGAACGGATCGGCCTCTGGCGACCATTGCGGGGCGCAATCTCGCCGACGAAGAAGCGCCAGGCCGGCTCCTCAATCGCGCCGACCCAATCGGCGCCTTCGGCGAAGTTCGTTTTGTGGTCCTCGGCGGCCATCTCGTCGAAGTCGGCGGCGTCTGTCGGCTCGTTGGCTGACGATCGATTCGGATTTCGGCGCCGAACGCGACGCAGCTCGCGGAAATTTACGCGGTTTGATTCAGCGCGGAGACAACATGTTGTCGTTCTCTTTTGAGACAGCGCCGGCGCTCGTCAACGAGTGGGGCGTCAGCGGCAAATTAGGGGCGCTGGTCGCCTCCCGCTTCTCCGCGCGCTCGGCGCTGATCGTCACCTTCGCCTCCTTCGTTCGCTCCGGTCGGCTCGCTCCGATCGTCGCCAGCCTGGACGATGCCGGCTTTTCCACCCAGATCTTTGACCAGGTCATCGCCGATCCGCCGGAGAGGCTAGTGATCGACGCCGTCGACTTAGCACGCCGCGTCAACGCCGACATCGTGATCGGCCTCGGCGGCGGCTCGTCGCTCGACACCGCCAAATTGGTCGCGGCGCTCGCCCACTCCAGCCAGTCGATCGCCGACATCTACGGCGTCGACAAAGTGAAGGGACCGCGCCTGCCGCTGGTGTTGGCGCCGACGACTGCTGGCACCGGCTCAGAGGTGACCCCGATCTCCGTCATCACCACTGGCGCGTCGACCAAGATGGCCGTGTTGGCCTTGCCGCTCTATCCGGACCTTGCCGTGCTCGACGCCGAATTGACCGTCGGCGTGCCGAAGACGCATACCGCGGCCGGCGGCGTCGACGCCATGGTGCACGCCATCGAGGCCTACACAACGCGCCACAAGAAGAACCCGCTGTCCGACCTCCTGGCGACTGAGGCCCTCCGCATTCTCGCCGCCAATCTCGGGCCGGTCTGCCGCGACGGCGCCGCGCGGCCGGCGCGCGAGGCCATGCTCTACGGTTCGATGTTGGCCGGTCAGGCCTTTGCCAACGCCTCGGTGGCGGCTGTGCATGCGCTCGCCTACCCGCTCGGGGGCCACTTCCATATTTCGCACGGGCTCGCCAACGCCTTGATGCTGATCCCGGTGCTGCGCTTCAATGCGTCGGCCGCCGCGGCTCAATACGCCGAGCTTGCCTCGGCCGTCGGCGTGGCGGAGACGGGTGCCGTCGCCGAGCGCGCCGAGCGATTCATCGCGGCGATCGCGGTGATCGTCGCGGAATCCGGCGCTCCCCGCCGCCTCAGCGAGGCGGGCGTGCCGCGCGACAGCTTGCCAATGTTGGCCGCCGACGCCATGAAGCAGACGCGCCTTCTCGGGAACAATCCTGTGGCGGTGACCGAGGCGGACGCGCTTCGCCTCTATGAGCAGGCTTTCTGACGGCTTTCTGGCGACCAGTCGTCGATTGATCCGAGTTTGGTGGTGGGGCTCTTGACCGCACCAAGTATTCGATGTTTCAATGCCTTAGCGATGTGCCCCACCGCCGGTTCGGCCGAAAGTGGGGCACATCGTTATCCCTTCTTAGCCGGAATAGGCAGGTGCATCGCGTCGCCGGCGAGCTTCTTCTGGCTCGCTTTCTTGCTGTAGTGGGCGGCCAGATCAGCGGTCGTTCACCTGGATATTGCTATCATCTGTTTCTCGCTCGCTCCATTCTCGGCAGCGGTCTTCGCGCCAGCGTTGCGAAGACCATGCGCCGTGCAATGCGGTAGTCCAGCCTCGTCACACCGATTACGGAACCAATTGCCGAAGCCGTCCGACGTGAAGGGCTTGCCTCGCTCTGTGACAAGAACGTGTCCATCTCGATTCGGCTAATCTCTCCTACAGACGACCCCCTTTGTCTGAGATCTTCAACGACCTCATTCTGGCACAGTCGATGCCGCCGGGGGCCGTCCACACCAACAGTTCAATGCGAGAGCAACGATATGAGCAAAAGAGTTGCCCCATTGATAGGGGCCGGCCGGTGGAGGCCCATGAAGTCTTCTGACCTTCCCCAGGTGAATCATATTGCGGATCAGATTCACCTGTCTCTGCCGGAACGACCCGAGGTGTTTACCGACAAATATCAGACGTTTCCAGAGGGAGCCTTCGTTCTGGAGAACGGAGGGGACATTGTTGGATACGGGTTATCCCATCCTTGGGTTATTGGTGATATCCCCCCGCTTGATGAATTTCTTGGATTGCCTCAGTCAGCACCAAATTGTCTCTATCTTCATGATGTCGCAATACTGGACGAGGCACGTGGCCGCGGCTTCGCGCGGGAGTTGATAACTATGATGGTGACCATTGGAATAGCGCATCGCCTACATGCGTTGGCGTTGGTCTCTGTGTACGGAACCAACATGCTCTGGAGACGCTACGGATTTAACGAAATGGAGGACGCCAAGCTAGTAAATAAACTTTCTACCTATGGTGAAAGTGCACACTATATGGTTAAGCGTGTTTAAGGGGAATTCCCGTGCGAATTCCGGTCAGGCAAGTCTTATTTGCACTTTCCAACGTGGCGCCACGCCGACCAAGTCGATGCGACAATAAGCGACATTTTGGGGCGCACTCCGAGCTGTTTTCGGGAGATAGCCTGAAAAAGGAAATTGGCCTGAACGCGATTTGCGCCCGAATGTCCTTCAGAAAGGGTGCGAGCGCCAATGGGCGAGCAGGGCGATGCCGACGAAACGAGCGGCGTCGGCGCTGCCGCCCCACCGTCGCGCAGGTCCAAACTCTCGTCGCTCCGGCGGCCCATCTTTACGCCGCCGTTGACGGCGCCGGTTGGCGGCCCGTCACCCGACGGGCGCCGACTCTGCGCGCGTCGCCAGCGCGGCGTTGGCGGCGGCGATCGACTCGGCGAGCGCGTCGAGGGCGGCGAACGTCTCGGCGTTCGGCGCGCCCTTCGTCAGCACCGGCGCGAAGAACTCGGCCTTGAACTCGCGCAGCATCTCTGCGAGCAGGTCGGTCATCGTCGTTCCCCAACCGTAGGAGCCGATCATCGCCGCGAATCGTGTCTTCGGCGCCAGCGCGTTGGCGAGGATCGCGGCGTAGGCGACGCTCGGATGTGGTCCGGCCAGCACCGTCGGGCTGGCGAAAACGACCGTCGAGGCGTCGACCAACGCCATCGACAGCACGCCCGAATCGAGACCGACCGCGTTGATCGCGCGCACCGGCAGACCCTTCTCCATCAACCTGTCGGTCAGTCGTTCCACCATCGCTGTCGTGCTGTGGTACATCGACGCGTAGACGATCACGACTTCCGGCTTGACGTCGTCCGACGTCCATCGGCGATAGAGGTCGGTGATGACGCTCGGCCGGAAATGAACCGGGCCGTGGCTGGGCGCAAGGATCGCCGGCTCGAGCGCCTCCACCCGCTTCAACGCGCTGCGGCATTGAATGCGGTAAGGCGCCATGATCTCCGCGTAATAACGCTTGGCCGCGACTTCGAATTGGGCTTGGTCGGCGACGGCGAGTTCGGAAGCGGCGAGATGCGCGCCGAGGAAGTCGCAAGGGAAGAAGATCCGGTCCTCTTTGAGGAACACGCCCATCGTCTCCGGCCAATGCACCCACGGCATGAAGACGAATTTCAGCGTCTTATTGCCGAGCGAAAGCTCGCCCCCATCCTTCGCTTCGACGAATGAGCCGCGGTCGAGCGGCATCTGGTCGCACATCATTCGCCAGCAGCGCGCGTTCGCGACGACCTTGGCCTTGGGGAAGAGTTCGAGCACCGCCGGTATCGAACCCGCGTGATCGAGCTCGGCGTGGTTGGCGACGACGTAGTCGATCGTCTCGATGCCGGTCGCTTTCAACGCGGCGATGAACGCTGCGGTCTTGGGCGGGTAGACGGTGTCGATCAGCGCGGTCTTGTCGCCGCCCTTAATCAGGTAGGCGTTGTAGCTGGTGCCGTCGGGCAGGGGGACCAACTCGTCGAACAGCTTGCGGTCCCAGTCGTTGGCGCGCAAGGAAAAGACATTGTCTTTGATCTTGACAGGGATCATGGCCGCCGCCTCTCGATCGAGCCGCGCGCTCGCCACGGGTTGGTTAGCGCGGTTCGCGGTTCGCTTCTGTCGGCTGGCCGACAGGGGCCCACCGGCTCGCGGGCGCGCTAATCCGTTTCGGGGCGTTCGCCGTCGAAGGACTCGATAAAGAGTTCGCGACCTTCCAGAATCTCCGAGTCGGCGGCGGCGCAGTCGGGGCACTCGAATCGGTAGTCGGGCGCTCGCCAGACGGCGCCGCAGGCGCCGCAGCGCGCCTTGGCCGCGATCTCCTCGACATCGAGCTCAGCCCCGTCGGCGAGGCCGCCCTCGGCGAGCGCTTCGAACGCCAGACGAAGCTGACGCGCGTCGATCCCGCGCAGCCGGCCGAGCTTCACGCGCACGCGCGAGACGCGGGCGATCCCATGCGCCTTCGCCTGGTCCTGCAGGATCGACAGCAGCCCGTGCGCCACGCTCATTTCGTGCATCACACGCCTCTCTCGATCGGCCGGCCGCTGCGCTCGGCGGACCGGCGGTCCGATCGACCCTGCGCCATCCTGCCGCATCCTCGCCAGCGAAAGTGTCGGCCAGCCGACAGAACCGCTCCGGCGAAGGGGCTACTTCGATCGCCGAGGGTCGAAACGCGTCCGGAGGAAAGGGCTTCTCTCCATGTTGGACCATCTGCCGATCGCCATGGCGTCGCCGACGACGCTTGCCGCAATAGGGGCGGTCGTTCTGCTTGTCGGCGAGATCGCGGCCCTCCTCAGCCTGCCCAACCTCGCCTGGACGTTCGCGATATCGACCGTCGCCGAGCTCGGCTACGTGCTGATCGGCCTCGGCGTCGGCGGGCCGGCGGGCGACACCGGGGCGCTGATGCACCTCGGCTACCAGGCGGCGATGCGCGGCCTCGTGCTCGCCGCCGGCTGGCATCTGGTCCGCCGCACCGGCTCGGCCAATCTCAATGACCTCGCCGGCAGCGGTCCGCGTATGCCGGTGGCGACGACGCTGTTTGGCTTCGGCGTCTTCTCGGTGATGGGCCTGTCGCCGTTCAAGGGCTCGTTCTCGAAGTTCATTATCCTCTACGCGGCTATCGAACAGGGCCAATGGCTGGTCGCCTTCGCCGGCACGCTCGCGACCATCGTCGCCGCGGTCTATTACATCCTGGTCGTCCAGAAGATCTGCCTCGAGCCGGCCGCTCGATCGGTCGGACTCGCGCCGGCGCCGCGCGCGCCGCTGGCCATCGCCTGGCCGCTGACGGCGCTGACGGTTCTCATCAGCCTGTGGCCGGCGCCGTTCCTGCTGCTCGCCGCGCGCCTGGCCGGTTTCGCCGGCGCCGAAGGCGTGCCGCAATTCGAGACGCCGTGGGCGACGCCCATCCTCGTCCCCTATGTCGGCGGCTTCGCCGTCTACCTCATTGGCCGCGCTTCGGCAAAAGGGCGCGACGTCGCCGCCGTCCTGCTGGCGATCGCCACCGTCGTCGTCGTCGCCTTGGACGGCGGACTCGACCCGGCCTCGCGACTGTTCGCGCTGCTGTTCTCCGGCGTCTGCTGCCTGATGATCGTCTATTCGATCGGCTACATCGGCCGCGCCGCGACCGCCAATCGCTACTACTTCTTCGCCTTCCTGATGACGGGTTCGCTGATCGGCGTCGCGACCGCGCACGAGCTCGGCAACTTCTACGTCTTCTGGGAGCTGATGACCTGGACCTCGTACTTCCTGGTCATCCACGAGCAGACTCCCAAGGCGCTGCGCGCCGGCCTCGTCTACTTCCTGATGTGCGCGGCGGGCGCCTATCTGATGAATTTCGGCATCCTGCTGACGCATGCCCAGATCGGCTCGTTCGAGCTCGCCGCGATCGCCGACAAGGCGGCCGTCATCCCGCCGCTCGCCGGCGCCGCGATCGTCGCCTGCCTGTTCGTCGGCTTCGCGGTGAAGATGGGCCTGGTTCCGCTGCAGAGCTGGCTGCCGCTCGCCCACCCTGAAGCGCCGTCGTCGATCTCCGGCCCGCTGTCGGGGGTGCTGACCAAGGCCGGCCTGCTCGGCATGGTGAAGGTGCTTTCCGTCGCCTTCGGCGCCAGCGCGCTGGCGCGCTATGCGGTCAGCGGCCTCGACGCCAACACCGTGCTGATGATTCTCGGTTGCCTGACGCTGATCTACGGCGAGATTCGCGCCCTGTTCGAGCGCGAGCTCAAGCGCATGCTGGCCTTCTCGACCATCGCCCAGATCGGCGAGATCGCCGCCGTTCTCGGCATCGGCACGGCGCTGGCGAGCGACGCCGCGCTGCTTCACGTCACCAACCACGCAATGATGAAGACGCTGCTCTTCTATGCGGCCGGCGCCTTCATCCTCAGGTCGGGCGGCAAGCGGATCGAGGATCTCGCCGGGCTAGGCCGCGCGATGCCGTTCACCGCCGGTGCCTACGCGCTCGCCAGCTTCGCCATCATGGGCCTGCCGCCGTTCTCCGGCTTCGTCTCGAAGTTCTTCATGATCTACGCGGCGGCGATGGGCGGTCATATCGAGATCGCCGCGCTGATGCTGCTCGGCGGAATCATCGGCGTGGTCTACTACACGCGCGTCGTCAGCTTCCTCTTCTACTACCCCTATAAGGGCGAAAGCGTCCGCGAGGCGTCGGCGCCGATGCTCGTCGCGATGGGCGTGCTCGCCGTCGCGATTCTCGTCGGCGGCTTCGCCCCCGGCTGGCAGCTCAATCTTATCGCCAAGGTCGGCGACCTGACGGCGCTGCGCGGCGCGCTCGCCAGCGGGCCGCTGCCGGGCCTGATCGCCGATTGGCCGGCCGGCGCGACCTTCGCCATCGTCGGCGCAGTCGCTGTGCTGCTCGTCGGTCGGATCTCGGCGGTCTGGGCCGGGCGACTGGCGGTCGCGACGCTGGTCGCGGCGCTC
>Ga0181517_10000540_pt1 | contig 49487 bp, 37 predicted proteins | sample PEATcosm2014_Bin_31_FD_119748 | JGI IMG/M metagenome (GOLD analysis project Ga0181517, IMG submission 119748) | Peatland microbial communities from MTU Mesocosm Facility, Houghton, MI, USA - PEATcosm2014_Bin01_30_metaG | ecosystem: Environmental > Terrestrial > Soil > Wetlands > Peat | place... | reverse complement strand
CCAAGGAAAATGTATCCCTCAGGGGCTAAAGCTCGGCTTCTTTTTGTGGTCGTTTTGCGGCCTGACTGAAGTCATGCCCTTTTACAAAGCTCGCTTCGATGGAGTCGTTGCAGCAGCCTGAGTCGTTCGCTTGCCTTGAAAATTCAAATGCGATTGCCCTGTCGTCATCCTATTGTGACGCGCCATGCCGGGGATCTCAGGCCTCATTTTTCGAGACCCGCGATCCCCGCACCCAATACCTATAAAAGTCTCAGCAACTATAAAAATTAATAGACCCGTCTCTAACTAAAATAAGCCGTCAACGTAAGCACCAGCAGCGTCAGCCCGATCACAATCGCAATGGTCCCGACGACCCGCGAAAAATTAATCAGCCATGTCTGCGGAGCCTCTCCCAGCCGCCCCTCCAGCTTCCCTTCGCGCTTCAGCCGTTCATACTCCAGCGGCCGCTTGAGCTTGAACTCTTCCTCGCTCTCCACACCCGTAAACACCACCATATCCATCGGGAAACTGTCTGGCCGCAGATGCGTATTCACAAAGTGAATTGAAAAAATGAACAGAATCGCCAGCAGCCCTTCTTCGCTGTGGATCACCAGCACCGCATTCAATGCCCACCCCGGCAGAAAGTGCGCAAAAAATGGCGCGAACCACATCGCATATCCCGAAAACCCGATGACGATCATTCCCCAGAACACTGCCCAGTAATCGAACTTCTCCCAATAAGCGTAGCGGTCGAAATTCGGCTTCGGTCCCAGGCCCACAAACCAGCGCAGGTGCCCAAACAGATCCTTCGCATCCTTCCAGTTCGCCACCATCGAGTTCGATCCCCAGAAGACCCCCATCTCGCGATGCACAATGCCGCGCGTGAAAATTTCCTTCAAGTGGATCAGAAACGCAATCGTCAGCACCACCGCGCAGAGCTTGTGAAAGAAGAGAATCGCTCCGAATCCGCCCACGCCCCTGGCCAGCCCGCGCGCCCAAATGCTCTCGCTGAACCGCAGCGGCAGCCCCGTCCCGGCCAGACCGAGAAACGTGGTAAACAACACCGCATGCATGTAGCGCTGCTGGCGTGTAAAGCGCGTGAAAAACCGGCCGCCTGTTTTCGTGGTCGTCGCCACCGTTGGTTCCAAATCAGGCATCTTTTCCTCCATCGGTCGACTTCTTCTTGATCTGGTTGTAGCGTGCGCGGATCAACCACAGGATGGTGTGAATGAGGAAGAACGCAAGCGTGCCAATCAGCAGCACATTCATGAACAGCCTTACAAAATAGAGCGCCGGATTCAGCTTGCGATCGTGCGCATTGGCATGAGGCTGATACTGTACAAAGCTCAGGTTGGCGCCGGCATGGCATTTGCCGCAGGTCGTCACCAGGTTGGCCTTGTTAATCGGCGAGCGCGGATCGGAGGCCGGCAATATCTGGTGCGCTCCGTGGCAATCCCAGCACCGCGCCGTCTCTACATACCCGCCCAGCGAACCCAGTTGCGAGTGGAACGTGTCCCGGTACGTCGATAGCTGATCCTTGTGGCACGAACCGCAGATCGGCGTCGACTGCATGCGGAACGCCGCTTCGGTCGGCTGCAGAATCGCATGCGCCGTGTGGCAGTCCGTGCAGACCGGAGCTTTCAGATTTCCGGCCGCGACGGCTTTTCCGTGAATGCCCATCTCATAGTCGTCGTTGATCTTCGCGTGGCAGCTTCCGCACGTCTTGGGAATGTTCGTCTTGTAGGTCGGGCTCTCAGGATTCGTGTGGCTCAGAATGTGATGCGAGCCATGGCAGCTCTGGCAATTGGCCGCCACCAGCAAGCCTTCGTTACTCAGCGCGAAACCGTGAATCGAGTCCACATACAGCGGATACACACTCGCCAGCCCATGCTTCTTCGCCATGCCTTCGGTGCCGTGGCAGTTGCCGCAGGTCTTGGGAACATTCAGCGGATACACCGCCGAGCGAGAATCCGCCTTGGGAAAAATCGTGTGCGCGTTTCCATGGCAACTCGTGCAGGGATGCTCCGCCGAATCCGCATGAACGCTTCCTGCCAGTCCTTTCGCCTCATCCGCGTGGCAGCTCTTGCACTCCACCTTCGCCACCTGCTCCGGATGCGGATACTCCTTGATGTTCGTGTGGCAATCGTTGCACTGAAGGCTTCCGTGAATGCTCTCGCCAAAGGTCTTCCCATCCACGGCGATGCTGTGCCCGTTCGCATCCTGCATGGTCTGGTCGCCATGGCACGCCAGGCACTCCGATTGCGCATTGAGCCTGCCGGCCGCGAACATCAGCAGCAGCCCGGCCAATCCGGCAACCAAAATCCCGCTGCGCATGAACATCTTCGCCCGGCTTGCCAACGGCTCTTGCAAGATTCTCCGTACCCCTGCGGCTTTGCCCATCCTGCCGTCTTCCTTCTCCGGGAAATAGCGCCTGCGCGCGCCGTCCCCGGCTTGCCTGTTACGAACTCCGGCCCCACAAAGAGAGTCTATCTTTGCTGGGTCCGCACCTTAGAGGTGACGCCTTGGCGGAAAAACCCGCAGTGATAGTAATCACAACTCCAATGCTAGCGAAATCACGGCTTTTGTTTCCAACAGGTGCCGTCCATCACCAACCGCCTTCCGCGACAGTCCTTTACCGCCCAAAGCACACGCGCAAACCCACTCAATATCTCACCCCGCGCCTCTGTCCTTTTTCCATCGCAAAGTGCCGGCCAATCCACCTGTCAAGGTGATGTGGGTCACATGCCAACCTATGCCCGCTAACGCACAATATGAGCGCTGCTTGAGGACATATAAATGGCTACCGTTGCGTTACCTGAGACAAAAACCATGCTCACTCTCCCTGGTGACGCGGTCCGTCAAATCCAGTGGCGCTTTGCCGACCGCTTTGACATCCAGATGCTCGTCCAGTCGGCGCGTACCGTAGCCCGCTCGACCGTCGCTCGCCTGGTTGCCGCCGGGGAGCGCAACACCCACGAGTGGACGCCCGCAAAGGCCGGAATGTTCGAAGCCTTCGATCGCTCCGGCGTTACCGCCGCTTTCATGGAGCCGGAAGAAGGAGGCTTCATCGCCGGTCCCAAGAATCTCGCCCTCTCCCTTGCTGCTTTTGAACTCGCCTGGGTCGATGGCGGCGCGGCCACCGCCAGCCTGGCCAGCTTCCTCGCTCTCGCGCCTATCCACGAGCGCGGCACACAAGAGCAGATCACCCACTACAAGACTCTCGCCGCCCCGCCGCAAGCAGGCGAAGACCGCAAGCCCTGGCGCGGCGCCTTTGCTTTGACCGAGCCCATCCCCTACGTCGGTGTCGACACGGGAATGCTGAGCGGCCGCATCAGCATCGCCGGATGGAAACCCGGCGAAGAGCCCATGCTCCAGGTCGACAAGCGCGGCCGTTTCATCACCGGCATTGCCTTCGCCAACTTCGTCACCGCCGCGGTCATGTCGGAAGATCCCCGCATCAAGGGCAGCTGCGTCATCATCCTCGAAGAAGGCGACCCAGGCTCCTTCGATCGCGGCACGCCCACCAAGAAACTGGTGCACCAGCTCTCCTCGACCGGCGATCCCATCTTTAATTTGAATGTCCCCGCCAACCGCATCGTTGGCGGCTACACCGTCAAGGACGGCGTCATCGTCCCCAACTACAATCACGGCGAAATTATCGAAGCCGTCTTCCGCCGCACCCGCGTTCCCGTCGGCCTGATGACCGCAGCCAAACTGCTTTCCGCCGTCGAGCCCGTCATCCGCTACCAGCGCGAGCGCTTTCGCGGCGCAGAAGGCTCCCGGCCCGGCTCAGTCCGCTACGAGCAAGGCATCCAGCAGCGCGAAGACGCACTGCACCGCCTGGTCGATATCTGGGCCACCGGCGAGGCCGCTGCCTCGCTCGGCTTTGCCGCCGCGCGCCTCTTCGACGCTCTCGACCCTCTGGAAAAACACAAGACCGCCGTCCTCAAGGAGCAAGGCATCCAGGGCGGCCGTGCAGAGATCAAGGCCCTCAAGGAGAGCGAACGGCGCGCCATCCTTCTGCTCTCGCTCAAGCCAAGCGATCCGGGCCGCGCCGAGCTTGAAGCCGATCCGCTGGTTCAGTACGTCCTCATGGACGCTGAAGCCAACGTTCTCTGCCCTGCCACCAAGCTCTGGAACACCGGCCATGGCGCCAACATGATGCGCGAAGCTGTGAGCCTCATGGGCGGCTATGGCATCACAGAGGACTGCCCCGGCTTTTTAGCTAACAAGTGGATGGACGCGCAACTGGAAGCCACCTACGAAGGCCCCGAGGCCGTGCAGCGCCGCCAGCTCACCGTCACCATGACCTCGGAGCTCTTCCTCGCCGAGTTCCGCGCCTGGACTGTGGAAATGCGCCGCATCGCCTCCGACCGCCCCGGTACCGGAGCCTGCACTCTCGCCTCGGCCATGAACCTCTGGCTCTGGACCATCGACTATCTTCACAAGTCCACCGACCCTGAAGGCAACAAGCTTTATCACGGACAGCGCCAGGGCGTGACCTTCGCCCTCGCCGATGCTCTCTGCTGGCTGCTCGCCTCGCGCGCGCAAATTCTCGACGTGCTCGAACTCGAAGCTCAGGGCGCAACCGACGCCGTCGCAGCCGAAGGCCTGGAAGGTACTGTTCAGTTCCTCAGCGACCTCTGCCACACCCAGGCCGCGCAAGCCGCCGGCGAAGTCTCCCGCATCTGCGCCGAGCTGGTCTTCGGCTACAACCGCCATCCCGCCTGGGACGACGAGGACCACAAGAGCTGCTTCCTGTCGAGCGAACTCGAAGCGTATGAAGAGACCATGCCCGGCATTACCGCCATGGCCGTCGACGTCCTCGCCGCCGACGGCACGCACCCGCCTAAAGCCGGCCCCTGCGCCGGCTGCATCGGCTCCGCCGAGTTCCTTCGCCTGCAAAGCAAGTTGACGACCTGCCTCAGCGGCTGCCGCCTCGCCAAAGACCGCGCCGCCGACACCGTCAGCAAGGTAATGATCCCCGAAGCCCTGGATTATCCCGCATGAGCGAAGAAGCCACAACCGAGGTCTCTCCAATCCTCGACAGCGACCGCCAGTCCATGGAAGTCGACATCGCCTGTGTCGGTTTCGGCCCCGCCACCGGCGGCTTCCTCACCACCCTCACCCAGGCCTGGACCCAGAACCCCGCCGACCCCGCCTTTGAAAGCAAAGCCGCTCCCGGAATGCCTCTCCAGGTCCTCTGCTACGAGCGCGCCGACGACCTCGCCTCCGGCGTCAGCGGCGTCGTCACCCAGGCCCGCGGCATCGGCGCAAGTTTCCCCGCCCTCAACCCCGCCGAAATCCCCATGGCCGCCAACGTCACCAGCGAGCGCGTTCTCTACCTCCTCGATCCCATCGGCGCCAGCCGCCGCTCCGCGCTCTTGCGTCTCGGTGATTTCTTCCTTCGTCTCGGCCGCGGCCTGTTCGTGAAAGATCACGCCTTCCAGCTCCCCTGGACGCCTGCCTTCCTTAACAAGCACGGCGGCCTGGTCCTCTCCATCGGCCAGTTCAACCAGTGGGTCGCCTCGCAACTCATGGCCTCCGGCCTCGTCCAGATCTGGCCCGGAACCCCGGTCGCCGCGCCGCTGTTTCAGGGTCAAGCCGTAACCGGCCTCCGCCTCGCCGATCAGGGCGTCGACAAAACCGGCGCGCCGCTAGATGGAAATCTGGCCGGCTTCATGCCCGGCATGGACATCCGCGCCCAACTCACCGTCGTCGGCGATGGGCCTGTCGGCTCTGTTGGCAGAGCACTCAACCAAAACGAGAACGCTCCGAAAGAGTGGGCCTTGGGAATGAAGTTCGTGATCGAACTCCCTGAAGACACACCGCTCGTCCCCGGCGCAGTCTGGCACACCTTCGGCTATCCCGAGCCCGAAATCTTCGGCTTTCTCTACGTCCACCCGGACCGCCTCGTCTCCGTCGGCATCTTCGTACCCTCCTGGCTCAGCGACCCCAGCCGCACCTGCTATCGCTACCTGCAGCACTATATCCAGCACCCCGCCTTGTGGAAGGTCCTCAAAGACGGAACCCTCCGCTCCTGGGGCGCAAAGTCTCTCGAAGAATCCGGCCGCCGCGGCGAACCCGCCCTCACTGGCGACGGCTACGCCCGCATCGGCGAGGGCTCCGGCTCTACCAACATGCTCACCGGCTCCGGCGTCGACGAGGCCTGGACCACCGGCACCGAACTCGGCGAAGCCGTCCTCGAACTCCTCCGTGCCGGCAAACCCTTCACGCAACAAAATCTCGCCGCCACCTACGAAAAACGCCGCCGCGCCAGTTGGGTCGAGCAAGGCGCGCGCGAAGCCGAAAACGCCCGCAACGGCTTCCACAGCGGAATCGTCCGCGGCATGATCGGCATGGCCCTCGCCGGCCTCACCCACGGCCGTCTCTCGCTCAAAGCCCACATTCCTCCGGCCAGCAAGCAGATTCGCCCCTTTGCGCCAAATTCAACAGAGGCACGCCAGTTGAAATATGCGGCAGCGTTGGCCCACTCCGAAGGCCGCTCGCTCCACGACGCCCTGCTCTCCGTCCGCGGCTGGCCGGAGATCCCTTACGACGGCCGTCTCCTCGTCACGCAACAAGATGCGCTCTTAATCGGCGGCAAAGTGCAAGCCATGCCCGGCTTCGCCGACCATGTAGTCTTCCGCGACCCCGCCTTCTGCAAAACCTGCGAAGAGAAGACCTGTGTCGCCATGTGTTCCGGCCAGGCCATCACCGAGGGCCCCGACGGCCAACCCGCCTTCGAGCGCGAGAAGTGCGTCCACTGCGGCGCATGTTTATGGAACTGCGCCAAGGCCCCCTACGGCGCAAACAGCAACGTAGATTTCCGCGCCGGCGCCGGCGGTCTCCACTCCGCGGAAAACTGAGAGTGCGCAAATTGAGATTCTGCGAACGCAGCTCCAGTTATTCGCAATGACGAGGGTTTTCCAAACTGCAATTTCGATAAATAGAAAGACAAGGAAAGAAGAACAATGGCAAATGCACTTCACATCGTAGTTTGCGCCGGAATCTCTCCCGATCCCTTGCAAACCCTCGAGCCCATCACCACCCCCAACGGCCCTGGCCTGAAAAACGAATTAGTCCTCCCCGCCGTGCTTGACCCCTGGGCCGCAAGCGCCCTTTACGAAGCCGCCGCGCTCGCCCCAAAAAATCCCGGCAGCAAACTCTGGCTCGTCTCCCTCGGTCCCAAGGCCAAGCTCCAGCAAGTCATGATGACCGTCGCGCAAAAAGTCCCTTTCGAGCTGGTCCCCATCGACGGCCCCATCGGCGGATTCCCCGACGCGCATTCGACAGCCGCAGCCCTCGCCGACACCATCGCCTCCCTCCCCGGCCTCGACCGCGCCAAGCTCTTGCTCTTCGGCGGATGGGAGTCCGCTACCCGCGGCGCCGGCATCACCCTCCAAATCGTCGGCGAGCGTCTGGGTATCACCGACCAGTTTTACGGCGTCGACCAAATCGACCTCCACGACGACGGTTCTTTCGAAGTTCTTGAGCGCATCGAAGGCGGTCGCCATCAGGTCTCTGTCTGCGCCGGAACCCCGGCCGTCCTCGGGTGGGCCACCGGCAATCTCGCCGAGCCCCGCAACAACCCGCAGGTTGGCATGGCCAATATGCGAACGATTATGCCCGCCCTGCAGAAAGCCAAGCCCGCAACGCTCGCGGCCAACAGTCTGCGTTACGTCTCCGTCAGCCTCCCAAAACAGCAGCGCACCACCCGCGTGGTCAAAGACCTAACCCCCGACCAGATCGCCGCAGAGCTAGTCGAGTGGATCGGAGCCGAATGATGGAATCGATATTAGTACTCACCCACGCGGACGAAACCGGCTCCGCCCTCACCAAAGCCTCCCTTGAAGCCGTTACCGCCGGCCAGGAACTCGCCGGCCGCCTCAGCGCTCCGCTCGCCATCGGCATCGTCTCCTCCGGCCCGATAAATCTGTCCAAAGGTCTGCCGTCCGCAAGACTGCTAGCCGTCTCCGGCGAAGCCTTCGCCCAGCCGCGCTATGCAACTGACGCCGCCGCCTGCGAAGCCCTCTGCCGCGCCGCCGCAGCCACCATCGTTCTCGCCCCCGCAAGCTCCCGTTTCGCTCGCGTCGCCGCCGGAGTCGCCCATCGCCTGAACGGCCTCATCGACACCCACATCACGGCCATCGGCGGAACGGACACCGTCGAAGTCACACGCTGGTTCTATCGCCAGCGCGTCGAAGCCGTCCTCACCCGCGACGCTCGTCCCTGGTTTCTGCTTCTCGACGCCGGCACGCACGCAGCCTACGCCGGCGTCCCTGCCGCAGCTCCCGTAGAAGAAATCAAAGTCGAACTCCCCGCCCAGCGCACCACCGTCACCGGCATCCGCGCCCCCAGGCAGGATGAACAGACTATCCGCCCTGACGCGAAATTACTCTTCGTAGCCGGCGCCGGCTGGACCAAAAAACAGCCCGACGGCCAGATTCACGTCTCTGAAGCGGCAGGCCTGATCCTCGGCTTCCTGCGCGCCGCCAACGCATCGCTCGGCAGCAGCAAATCCCTGGTCGACCAAGGCGGCGAGGGGAACTCCGTTCTTCCATTTCTGACGCATCTCAATCAAATCGGACAGACAGGCGCCACGCCCCGCCATCCCAAGGGCCTCGCCACCTGCTGTCACGGCGAGGAGCCCCACGTCGTCGGCTGGCGCTTCATCGCCGAGCGCCGCGCCATCTCCCTCGACCCCAACTGCGGCTGGACCCGCGGCAAAGCGGATGTAGTCTATGTGGCCGACGCCTTCCCCGTCGTTGCCAAAGTCAACGAACTGCTCGCAAAGGGGAATTAACGAGCAGGGTCTCAACGAAGCTCTGCATCAAGTGCACGACTGATGACGCAGGGAGGCGCCGGACTCGCGGTCGCAATCGGAGCCCCGGACTGAACAGGTTTGAAACGGGACGTTTCTATCAGGGCACGAGTTTACTCGTGCCACAATCGTAACCGTTTGAACGACGGCTTTAGCCGCTGGCCGCCTTTTTCCTTGCCAGGGATGTAAAACAATATGGGTACTCTTCAGACGAATTGACGAGACCGGCCCTCACGGGGTTCTGTGCAATGTACTCGCGATGTGCTTTCAAGCTGGATTCATCGTACACACTCACCTCAGAGAATCCGCGTTGCCAGACCTCTCCCAAATAGCCCAGTTCCTTTTTGAGGCGGTAGGAGAATCGCCCCTTGATGAGCTGCATCGCCTTTTCGATTGTCATCTGGCCGTCTACAGTAATGAGCAGATGAACGTGGTCGGGCATGACGACGAAGTCGTGCAGATGAAGCTCGTGTCGAGCCACGCAGGAACGCAACACCTCGATCATGAGGTTAGCATTACGATCCGATTGGAACACCCGGCGACCCAAATGTGCTCTTGTGGAGGTAAAGAACGTGCGCTTCGCGCGGGCTATTTCTTCCGGGCTGCCGTTTCGCGCCGGCTTTGTCATAGCAGGGGCTAAAGCCCCATCCTTTTCAAAAAACATTCTACGGCACGAGTAAACTCGTGCCCTGATACAAGCCTCTAGAGGATGGGCCTCGCCAACCACGCCGCGAAAGCCTAAGGCCGCGAACCCCTAGCTCCGGCAACACGCGCGCAGCACGCCTAACTCCGCCAACTCCGCTCAAACCTTCAGCTCCGGCGGAATCGCCAATGTCCCCATCATCCGCTCCATCACACCCGCATCGTTCGCAATCGTCGCCAGCAGCTTATCCTTCAGCGCCGCGCGCTTCCCATAGAGCCGCAGCGGTTCCGGCGGATTGTGCAGCAGTTCCTTCCCCACCAACGCGCGCACCACAAACGGCATATACGACGAGTAGTCCCCCTGCATGCTCACAGTCTGCGTCGTGTACGTATCCGGATTGACCTTGCCCCATGACACAGCCTCGGCCGGCTCGCACGACGACAAGCTGCCATCCGTCACCGGCGCAGAAACAATCTGCGCATCGTAGTCATAGCCGCGAATGTTGTCGAGGAAGAAAATCTGCGACAGCGCCGGCTCCGGTTGCAGCGAGTAATTCTTCGGCACGCCACCTCCCAGAATCAGCACCGCCAGCGACTTCGCTTCCGAATTGAACAGTCCCCAGTAGTGATACGCGCAGGACTCGAAAACATCCTCGTGCAGATCGTAATCAAACCCGTATTTGATCTTCCCCAGCTTCTCCAGAGCCCAAAGCTTCACCGAATTCAAAAACATGCTGCCATCCGCCGGCGCACCAATAAACACCGGCAACTCCATCTCGGCGCAAGTGCTCAGTAACCCCGGCCGTACGCCCAGCGCCTTCTCTCGCCTACCGAATTCTTTCCCCAGCAAGTAATTCCGTTCCGTCGTCGTCATCCGCTTTTGAAACTCAAGCCTCTGCAGAATCTCGGTCGCTACAGCATCCTGGTCGAACAATATCTGTTCAGCAAACCCCGTGTCGGCCACGCGAATCACGCCATTCTCGCGCAGCTCGGCATCGTCGCCAAACAGCGCCACTTCCCGTATCGGCCGCTCGCCGCTCTTGCGCAGGCAGTCGTGCCCGTCGTGATAGCAGATCGCATCCGTCACAGTGATATAAGCCGTATTCGCCGCCTTGAGCAGCGGAATCAGCCAAGCCCGATGCTGATCTGAAACAGTAATCGGCCCCGCGCACGTCACCACCAGCGGAATCCGTTTCTCGATCACCTGCTTCATCGCCTCATAAACCCGGCGCAGGTAGGCGCCGCCGAACGCCGGAAGAGCGGCCTCAAATACCTCGCCCAGATCCTTGCATTCGGTCACCGGCTTCCCAGTCACCGGGCCGCCCATCAGCCCGTTCGTCGTGGAGCACTTCCCCATTGCAACCGCCTCCAATTGTGTCCTCTCCAGTATCCAACATCCCCCAACCCGCCCGCTGTTGAAGTCCCTATCCTCCCCGCGGATTAGAGCGGTTTCGATTCAAGTGCTGCCATTTGTAGATCATGCGAGGTGGCATTTTCTTGAGAAAAATGCCACTTGACGTCTACGTTTATGTAAAGAGCAGAATCGAAACCGCTGTAGCATTCAGAATTCATCGTCGCGTCCAACGTGAGGGACGAGCAAAAACACCTGTGCCCCAGATCCCGATTCCGAGACCTGAGGCACAATCACTCAAAACAATTTCTGTTGTGTCAATCGAACCAAGCCACGAAACCAGCTCTCGACCGCTCAGTTCTTACGCATCACCACAAACGGCCCCGGCATCTTCGCGCCGTCTCCGCCCTCAAATGCCGCCCGACCCAGTGAAGGAATCCCAATCTCCCACTGCGGTCCTTCCAGCTCCGGCATCGGCTTTGCCCGGAATAGCTTCTTGCACTGCGCCGCCGTCCACCGCGCCCACCGCTTCGACTTCTTCCGCCGAGCGCTGTCGGTCGAAATTCCCGTCCCCGCATACATCTGCCGGTAGAGCTTCGACAGAAACATGAACGCAATACGCGCCCGCAAAGTCGGCGTGCAGGCCGACCGCTCCCAGATCGAGCTCCAGTTATAGAACCGGTCCCACACCTTCTGCGTCCGCTCCCTGATCTCGTCCGAGCTCATCGTCGGATGCGGCGTAAACATCTTCGGCCGCACATCGGTTGGAATCAGCCAGTACCGCGTAATCGGCACATCGCCCACCATCGTCGGATGCTGCGACTGTTCCTTCTCCCAGCGGCTGAAATCCACTGTCCCCGGAAACGGCGTCATCATCACAAACTGCGCAAATGTCACGCCCGCCTTCAGCGCCATCTCGACTGTCGCATCAAAGGTCGCCGCCCGGTCCGTCGGCAGCCCAAAGATGAACGAGCCAAGCACATGCACTCCGTGCGCTTTGAACGTCTGCAATTGTTTCGCCAGCGCCTCGCCGGAGTAGTTCCAATCCTTGTAAACCGCCTTCAGGCCTTCCGGCGTTACCGCCTCCACGCCCACCAACGCGCCCTTGATGTTGGCCCGCTTCATCGCATCCAGATACTCGCCGTCCTCGCCCGCCTCCATCGTCATCTGGGTGTAGAACACCATGTCCCTGGGCAGCTTGGCCAGCTCTTCCATCAGTTGAAAGCGCTCGTTGCGAATCGTCGTCAGCTCTTCCAGCTTGGCGGTGTTGTGCTGTTCCCGCGCCAGCCGCAAGTCGGTAAATGTCACCGGATAGAAGTTGTCGTCGGCCAGTGCTATAAACCGGAACCCCAGCCGCCGCAGCGCAATAATCTCGTCCACCACGCTTTGAAACTTCCTCTGCCGCGGCTTCTGCCCATCCGTCCGCCACACACTGCAAAATGAGCAGTGCTTCGGACAGCCGCGAATCGTCTGCACCGACGCCCACATATACTTCTCGGGATCCATCAGGTCCCAGCGCGCGGCAAGAAATTCGTCGCCTTCAATCCGTCCGCCAGCGTAAACTCTCTCCGGCTTGCCTGCCAGGCAATCGGTGACAACCTTGCCCCACGCGACATCGCCATCGCCGGTCACCACCGCGTGCGCTTCTCCGCACTCAAAGGCCTCTTCGGGAAACAACGTCGCGTGAATGCCGCCATAGACCACCCACGCCCCGCGCTCGCGCGCCATCCGCCCAACCGCGTATCCGCGCAGCGCATTGCCCGTGTGCACGCTGATGCCCACAATGTCTCCAGGCTGAATCGTTTCGGGCACAATCTGTTCCAGGGACTCGTCGACAAGAATCGGATCGCCCGCCATGCGCGGTGTCGCCGCGGCAAGCACGAATAACCATCGCGGTGTAATCACCGCCGTGCCAAAAGAATTGTCGCTTGGATTGACAAGATGAACGCTCAACGATTCCAACCTTTCCCGGTGCAGGTGCGGTTGGCCTCACAGCAATTTCAGGGTTGCCGTAACGCGGAAATGGACTGAAGTGGCTTCTTCAACAACCAAAAGCCACGCTGAACCTCAGACTCTGGCAAGTTAATCCTGAGATCGCTCGATTAAGCGTTTCAGTATTTGGGCAAATGAATTGGGAAAAGCCCCCAGCCGCGCAATCGCCGGTGACGAGTCTTCCCCAGTGGAATTCTTCCCCTGGACAGTTCACGTAATTGTACAGGTTCTACGTGAGATTGAATGTTCAATATTGACCACTTACCCTATTTAGAGAAAATATCCGCAAACACTGAGGTGTGAAGGCGCCTCCTATTCACAGCCTCGTTGCGTGCGCAGCAACAAACTACTAACCACTCACCACTGTCCCTCGGCACTCTTCCACCGGAACCGTCACCTGCTCCACAATCTCCAGCCCAAACCCTTCCAGGGCCGGAATGTGCATCGGCGTATTTGACAGCAGCCGGATGCGATGAATACCCAGGTCCGACAAAATCTGACCGCCCAATCCAATCGCCCGCAGTATCCGCCCGCTACGCGCCTGCGATCCTTCGCGCGTCCGCAGTTCCTGGTGCAGTACCAACCGCCCCGTCTCAGACACCAACTCCTCTGCGGGCGCCGCCGTGCCTCCAGGTCCGAAGGCCGCCACAGGATTGCGGTCAATCTCAAATCCCCGCGAAGTGTTATGCAGGTAGAGCACCACCCCGCACCCTTCCTCTGCAATCATCCGCATCGACTGGTCCAGCGTCTCCCGGCAACGGCAATCGGCCGCAAACACATCGCCCGCCGTGCACCGCGTATGCACCCGCACCAGCACAGTGTGCGTGCAAGGCGGCCGCAGCGCAATCTGCCCCGGCAAGTCCCCCTTTGCCGTCACGCTCCCCACCGCCGGCCCCGCATTGAACGCCGCGCACTCCTTGCACAGGTCACCGCGCACCAGCGCAATGTGGCTCTCGCCGCCATTCACTTCGCTCTCGTACGCAATCATGCGGAACTCGCCGAACTTGGTCTGGATGCGGCTTTCGCCCGCGCGCACAATATACCGTTCGTTGCGCAGCCGGTAGCGAATCAGCTCTGCCACCGTGAGAATCAGCAGCCCGTGTTCCTTGCAAAACGGAATCAGGTCCGGAATGCGCGCCATCGCGCCGTCGTCGCGCATGATCTCACAAATCACTCCAGCCGGATTCAGCCCCGCCAGCCTAGCCAGGTCAACCGACGCCTCCGTCTGGCCCGCCCGCACCAGCACCCCGCCCCTGCGCGCCCGCAGCGGAAACACATGTCCCGGCCGCGCCAGGTCGCTGTAGGTCGATCGCGGATCGATCGCGGTCTGAATCGTATGCGCCCGATCCGCGGCCGAGATGCCGGTCGTCACTCCCTCGCGCGCTTCAATTGTCTCGGTAAAAGCAGTCCCGAATCTTGACGAGTTCTGCTGCGTCATCGGAAACAGCCGCAGATGGTCGGCCCGCTCCTCGGTCAGCGCCAGGCAGATCAGTCCCCGCCCAAACTTCGCCATAAAATTGATGGCTTCCGGCGTCACATATTCCGCCGCCAGCGTAAGATCGCCCTCGTTCTCGCGATCCTCGTCATCCACCACCACCACCATCCGCCCCGCGCGAATCTCCGCCACCGCACCCGGTACGTCGGTAAATGGAGCCTCGAAGCTGCGGGGGAAGTTCGGCATGACTACCCTCTATTCTCGCCGATGGCGGCGGGAAAGGGCAAAAAGGGTGCGAGGGGCTATTGAGTCGCAGTTTCTGGGCTGGTGGTAATCCGCTCGGAAGAGCGCCGTGCGACCGAGGAAAGTTCGCCACAAGCCGCCAATTCGGAAACCGCACAATTTTGAGTGCAAACAGCAAAAGCGCCCCGGCGATGCCGGGGCGCTTTTGAGAAGAGAACCAAAAAACGGCCTACAACGTCGATTCGATCTCGAAGCCCCAGGCCTCCAGCAGCGCCTCAGGGATATACTTCGAATTCTTGTTTCGCCGCGCCCATTCCCGTAACCGGGTCGACCGGATGTACTGGTCCGGGGGCAGCTTGAACTCCTTCACAATCTGTTCGAAGGAGGTTACCGTAGGCACCACCGGGCCGATGGGCTCCGGTTTGCCCCAATTAGGATTTCCACGACGCTTTGCCATCGATTTTTTGTCCTTAGGTGAGGAGTGAGTGGTCCGCGCATCCTTGGACGGGGGATGGGGGTTCCAGCAAGTCCATAGGAGTTAACTACAGTTCTATTTTAGGGATATTTTCTCTAAAAATCAATAGAAAAATAGGTTTTCTTGCTCAAAAAAGCCTTCCCAGCGGCCAAACCATGGTAACCTGCTATCTCCCTGTTTTCAGGAGGATTAGTAAGTTCCCTGCTCCAGCCAGTGCCCAAAACGCTGTGCAAATTTGCTCACTCTCGTACCCAACGGCTGGCCAGCGACCACCCGTCAGTGACAGGATACTCTTATGACACCATTTTTGCCTGTCAACGCCCTCAGCCGCCTGCTTCTTGCGGCCGGACTTGCTGGCGGCCTGACCCTGGCCTGCCCTGTCCCGGCACGCGCCGTCGAGATGCGCATCAGCCGCGACGCCATCGAGCGCACCCTCAAGCAGCAGCTCTTCGGCGGTCCCGACGGCCGCTACTACCTCAAAGGTAACCCGCAATCCGCCTGCTACTCCTACGTCGAAGACCCCAAACTCTCCTTTGCACAGGACCGCATCGTGGTCCGCATCAAAACCCACGCCCGCCTCGGAACGTCGCTAAGAGGAACCTGCCTCGGCCTCACCCTCGCGGTTCCTGCCGAGGTCTCGCTGGCGCCCGACGCCGAAGGCGAATCCGTCGGCTTCCGCGACGCCCGCCTTGATCGCATCTCCGACCAGAAGGAGCTCAACTTCCTCCTCAGCCCCTTCCTCAGCCACCAGGTCCCCTCCAGCATGAAGGTCAACGCCGCCGACCTCCTCCGCAAGGCCCTCGAAGGCTCCACCGCCTCCTCCGGCTACAAAGTCGCCCTCGACCGCCTCAAAATCCACTCCATCCAAATCGATGGCGACACCCTGGTCGTAGACGTAGATGGGGACCTCAGCGTAAAGTGACCCCGAATTGACACATCCGCCCGCGACTCACCCCACTCCTAATCAGCCCGCGCACCACTCCCCAAATCTCCCGTTCCTCACCGCCGCAGCCATGGCCTCAATCTCCGGTCCCAGCACCCGATCCGCCTCCAGCCGCGGCACAATCTCCCGCACCACCGTGCAAGCCCGCTCAATCTCCCGGCTCGGCTTAAGCGGCTGCCGAAACTCCACCCCCTGCACCGCGCACATCAGCTCGATCCCCACAATCCGCTCCGCATTCTCCGCAATCTGCCGCAGCTTCAGCGCCCCCGTCATCCCCATCGACACATGATCTTCCTTCCCCCCGCTGGTGGGAATGCTTCCCGTCGACGAAGGTGAGGCAAGCACCTGGCACTCGTTGATCAACGCCGCAGCCACAATCTGCGCGATCATGAATCCCGAAGAAAGCCCGGCATGAGGCGACAAGAACGGCGGCAGTCCTTCGTTTATGTCCGGATTCAGCAGCCGATCGATGCGCCGCTCCATCATCCCCGCCAGGTCGGCCAGCGCCAGCGCCGCGTAATCGAACGCGTACGCCAGAGGAGCCCCATGAAAATTCCCCCCGGAAACGACTGCCGCACCCTCCGGCGTTCCCTTGGGAAACACCAGCGGATTATCCGTAGCCGACCCTGCCTCAACCTGCAGCACCCCGGTCACATGTTCCAGCACATCCCGCACCGCCCCATGCACCTGCGGCATGCAGCGCAGGCAATAGGCGTCCTGAACCCGCGCGTCGTGCTCCCGATGCGCCTCGCGAATTTCCGACTCCTCCATCAGCCATACCAGGTGCGCCGCCGCCGCAATCTGCCCCGCATGAGGCCGCGCCGCCTGAATCCGCGCATCGAAAGCCGCGGGCGTCCCCTTCAACGCCTCCAGAGACATCGCCCCCGCCAAGTCCGCCAGCCGCACCACACGCCTTGCCCGCGCCACCGCCAGCGCTCCCACGGCTGTCATTGCTTGCGTTCCATTCAGCAGCGCCAACCCTTCTTTGGCAGCCAATGCAAGCGGCCGCAACCCCGCCCGCCGCAGCGCCTCGCCGCCCGCCATGCGCTCGCCTTTGTAGAACGCCTCCCCTTCGCCAATCACCACCAGCGCCAGGTGAGCCAGCGGCGCCAAATCCCCGCTCGCACCCACCGACCCCTTCTCCGGGATCACCGGGCTCACCCCTGCATTCAGCAGCGCCACCAGCAACTCCGGCACTGCCGTCCTGCAGCCGCTCAGCCCCTTGGCCAGCACATTGGCCCGCAGCAGCAACATCGCCCGCGCCTCGCCCACCGACAGCGGCTGCCCCACTCCACCCGCGTGGCTGCGCACCAGGTTCGTTTGCAGATCCGCCAGGCTCTCATGCGGAATCCGCACATCCGACAGCTTCCCGAACCCGGTGTTCACCCCATACACCGTCTCGCCCGCCGCCAGAATCTCTTCAATCAGCGCCCGGCTAGTCGCCATGCGCTCCAGCGCCTCAGGCGCAATCTCCACAGGGCGCGCGTCAAGCGCAACCCCCTCAATTTCCGTCAGCGTCAGCGGCTGACCGTCCAGAACTAGAGTTTTCATATGCCCGATGCTAGATCAATGAATCTTCAGACGTAAACCCCACCCCTACCCACTGGTCAGACCACCGGCGTATAATCAGGAGAAAGCCCTACCCTTCGCAATGATAAAATTCGTGCTTTGGAGAGCGTATGTCAGAACCTGTGTGTGATATCGGACTCATCGGCCTTGCCGTTATGGGACAGAACCTTGTCCTCAACATGAACGACCACGGATTCAAGGTCGCCGTCTTCAACCGAACCGTCTCAAAGGTCGACGACTTCATCGCCAATGAAGCCAAGGGAACCCAGGTCGTCGGCGCGCACTCCGTCGAAGAGCTCGCCAGCCTGCTCAAAAGCCCTCGCCGCATCATGCTCATGGTCAAGGCCGGCGACACCGTCGACCAGATGATCGATCACATCCTGCCCACCCTCGAGCCCGGCGACATTATCATCGACGGCGGCAACTCGCTCTATACCGACTCCAACCGCCGCACCAAGGCGCTGGCCGCCAAGGGCATCCTCTTCATCGGCACCGGCGTCTCCGGTGGCGAAGAAGGCGCGCGCCGCGGGCCATCCATTATGCCCGGCGGCAATCCCGCCGCGTGGCCGCACGTCAAGCCCATATTCCAGGCCATCGCCGCCAAGGTCGAGGATGGAACCCCTTGCTGCGACTGGGTCGGCGAAGACGGCGCGGGCCACTTCGTCAAGATGGTCCACAATGGCATCGAGTATGGCGACATGCAGCTCATCTGCGAGGCCTACGACCTGCTCCAGCGCGGCCTCGGACTCACCCCCGACGAGCTCCACGACGTCTTCGCCGACTGGAACAAGGGCGAGCTCGACAGCTACCTCATCGAAATCTCCCGTGACATTTTTGCCAAAAAGGATGACGACGGCCTGCCCCTCGTCGACAAGATTCTCGACACCGCCGGCCAAAAAGGCACCGGCAAGTGGACGGTCATCAGCGCCCTCGACACCGGCCAGCCCGTCACCCTCATTGGCGAGTCGGTCTTCGCGCGCTGCCTCTCGGCCCTCAAGGATGAACGCGTCGCCGCCTCCAAGGTCCTCAAGGGACCCAAGGCCAGACCCGCCACAGGCGACCGCGTTGCCTTCATTGAGAATGTGCGTCGCGCCCTCTACTGCTCCAAGATCGTCTCCTACGCGCAGGGATACATGCTCCTCAAAGCCGCAGCCAAGGAGAATGACTGGAACCTCAACATGGGTGGCATCGCCCTCATGTGGCGTGGTGGATGCATCATCCGCAGCGTGTTCCTGGCCAACATCAAGGCCGCCTTCGACAAGAAGAAGAACCTCGACAATCTGCTCCTCGACAAGTTCTTCTCCCGCGCCGTCAACAAGTACCAGGCCTCCTGGCGCAAGGCAGTCACGGCCGCAATCAAACTCGGCGTACCCACGCCGGCCTTTGCCACCGCGCTCGCCTTCTTCGACGGCTACCGCACCGCGCGCCTGCCGCAGAATTTATTGCAGGCCCAGCGCGACTACTTCGGCGCCCACACTTACGAGCGCGTCGACCAGCCCCGCGGCCAGTTCTCCCACACCAACTGGACCGGCCACGGCGGCCGCGTCTCGTCCTCCACCTACACCGTCTAATTCACGCACCCAAAAAAGGCCAGGCTCCCGACCGGGAACCTGGCCTTTCGTTCTGTAGAGCGTAGCGCCGGGCTCCAGCCCGGCTGTCTTGAGGGACTCCAGGCCCGCACACACGAACCTCAATCTGCTTCGAATTACATCAAATTAAATCACGCGCGCAAATGATCACCGCAGGCTCTGGACCGGCGCCGGATCCATATCCGCGTAATCCTGGTTCTCGCCGCCCATGCCCCAGCAGAAACTATAAGCCCGCGTCCCCACGCCCGCATGAATCGACCAGCCCGGAGACACCGCAATCTCCTTATCGGCCATCACGATGTGCCGCGTCTCATCCGGCGGCCCCATCAAATGCACCACCCGCGCATCCGCGGCCACGTTGAAGTACATATAAATCTCCGAGCGCCGCATGTGCGTATGCGGAGGCATCGTGTTCCAGTTGCTGCCCGCGGCCAGGTGCGTCACGCCCATCACCAGTTGGCAACTGCGCGCTCCCTGCAGATGGATATATTTCGAAATCGTCCGCTTGTTGCACGTCTCCACGCTGCCCAACTCGGTCGGGATGGCCTCTTCCTTCCTGACCAGCGTCACCGGAAACTCAGCGTGCGCCGGATAGCTCAGCAGATAGTAGATCGCCGGCTTCGCTTTGTCCTTGGCCGCAAAGCTCACCTGCTTGCTGCCCTTGCCGATGTAGAGCACGTCAAGGTTGTTAAGCTCGTATCCCTTTCCATCCACGCTCACCGTCCCGGCCCCACCCACATTCAAGACTCCAAGCTCGCGCCGCTCCAGAAAAAACTCCGCCCGCAGTTCCGGATACGTGGGCAGCGTCAGCGCGCTCTCCAGCGGAGCCGCAAAACCAACCACCGCGCGATCCAGATCCACATAATTCAGGCTTATCTTTCCCGGCTCGCAAAGGCCGCTCAGTAAGAAGGTTTCGCGAATCTCCCCGGTTGTCATTCGTGGATAGCGCACCGGATCGGCCATCATTACCGTCTTCATCTTTCTTCCCTTTCACACCTTCGGCGCTCGGTTCATCGCCGCGCCAGGCTATCTTATTGCCTCGCAGCTCCCTGCTGCGCCTTCCGGTCCGGAGGCCGCTCCATGCCCTGCGAGGTCTGCGCCATGCTTAGATGCTCCTCCATCAGTTTCCGCGCTTCCTGCGGCTTGCGAGCACGAATCGCCCGGTAAATCTCCCGATGCATCTCCGCGGATTCGCGCATGTCGGTCGATCGCTCCACAGTCTTGCGCCGCTTGTCGTAGAGCGCCGACGTGATCGTCTCAATCACGCTCGCCAAAATCGGATTCCCCGAGGCTTGCGAGATGATGCGGTGAAACAGCAGGTCGTGAATGAGAAAATCCGATGGGCTCCCCATGGACGCGAACATCTCAGCTACCTCTTCGGCCAACGCCGTGTAATGTTCGTCTTTGCCGCGCTCGGCCGCCAGGGCCGCAATGTTGCTTTCAAGAATGATGCGGGCCTCAAACATTTGCCACGTCTGAAAGCCATGCAGCGCGCCCATCAGGCCCAGCGATCCCTTGCCAAACTCCGGCGGGCCGTCGGCAACAAAGGTGCCCACGCCGTGCCTGACCTTCATGACTCCCATGGCCGCCAGGTAACCGATTCCGGTGCGAAGGCTGGCCCGGCTGATCTTGAGCGTACGGGCAAATTCCCGCTCCGGTGGAATCTTGTCCCCCGGTTGCAGAGTACCGCTTTCGATGAGTGACCGGATGTGGTTAACCACCTGCATGGTGCGGTGGGTATTGGGCTCTACTTGCTTGATCCGCGGCATAAGGGTTTGTCACCTTCCCGGAATTCTGAAAACCCCAATAACATGAGCTTATCATCGCTCCGGCGCCCGCTGCTTGGAATACTCGACCTCTTCGAGGATTTACGGCCTCCACTCCCATGTGTATACTTGTGGTCTGACCTCGACCGGGATCGAGCCGCGCCACCACTATGTTGCCGAGAGGTAAAATGAAGGCCATGCTGCTCCATGAAGATCGTTTGTTTCCTTCCGAGGCCGGTGCCCTCAAAACCGCCAGAGCCCTGTACGCCGAGATCGAGAATCTGCCCATCATTAGCCCCCACGGCCATACCAACGCAGGCTGGTTTGCCAACAACGGCCCCTTCCCTGACCCCGCCACATTGTTCGTGCAGCCCGACCACTATGTCTTCCGCATGCTCTACAGCCAGGGCGTCTCCCTGGACGATCTCGGAATCGGCCAACAGAAGATCGAGGACCCGCGCAAGGTTTGGCGCATCTTCGCCAGCAATTACTACCTCTTCCGCGGCACTCCCTCCCGCCTCTGGCTCGACTACTCCTTTCAGGAGCTCTTCGGCTTTGAGCTGCGTCTGTCGGAAAAGACGGCCGACCTATATTACGACACCATCGCCGAGAAGCTGCAAACCCCCGAATTCCTGCCCCGCGCCCTTTACGAGCGGTTCAACATTGAGGTTCTGTCCACCACCGACTCACCCACCGACTCGCTCAGCGACCACAAGGCCATCCGCGCATCCGGCTGGAAAGCGAGAATCCTGCCTGCCTTCCGCCCCGACTCTGTCGTCGATCCCGAATTCGTGGGATTTGCTGGCCTGATTGCGAAAATGGGCGAGCAGACCGGCGAGGACACCTCTACCTGGATCGGCTACCTCAACGCACTGCGCAAGGCTCGCGCCCGTTTTCGCGAGATGGGCTGCACCTCGACCGACCACGGCCATCCCACCGCGCAAACCGCCGACCTGCCTGCCGCCGAAGCCGCCGCTCTTTTCAGCAAGGCCCTCTCCGGTAAGACCAGTGCCGCGGAGAATGAGCTCTTCCGCGCCCAGATGCTTACCGAGATGGCGCAAATGAGCCTTGAAGACGGCCTCACCATGCAGATTCACCCTGGCAGCGTTCGCAACCACAACCGCAAAGTCTTTGAGCACTACGGCCGCGACATGGGCGCCGACATCCCCGCGCCAACCAACTTCGTGAATGCCCTCCGCCCCCTGCTCGACCGCTTCGGCAACGAGAGCAAACTCACGATTATCCTCTTCATGCTCGACGAGTCCACCATCAGCCGCGAACTCGCTCCCCTGGCCGGCCATTATCCATGCTTGCGCCTTGGACCCCCGTGGTGGTTTCATGACAGTCCTGAGGGCATGATGCGTTTCCGCCAGCAGGCGACGGAGACGGCGGGCTTCTACAACACGGTGGGCTTCAACGACGACACCAGGGCATTTCTATCCATTCCGGCGCGGCACGATGTTGCGCGGCGCATCGATTGCGCTTTCCTCGCCAATCTCGTCGCCCAACACCGCCTTGAAGAAGACGAAGCCTTCGAAGTGGCGCACGAACTGACCTATTCGCTGGTCAAGAAAGCGTACAAGCTGTAAGGAGAAGGACATGGGTTCGTCTCTCGAGATCAAGTCGGATCTCCCGGCCAGCGAACGGATAGGGCGCGTGCGCTGGACCATCTGCGCCATGCTCTTCGCCGCCACCACCATCAACTACATGGATCGCCAGGTTCTGGCGCTTCTCAAGCCAACCCTCATGCAGAGCGTTGCCCATCATGGCATCGGCCTGACCGAAGAAAGCTACGGGACTGTCGTAGCCTTCTTTACGCTCTTCTATGCGATCGGCCAGCTCGGCGCGGGGCGCTTTGTGGATAAAGTCGGCACACGCATCGGCTACATGGTCATCATGGCCGTCTGGAGCCTCTCCGCCATGAGCCATGCGCTGGTCAACTCGGTGCTTGAGCTCGGCATCGCCCGCTCCTTTCTTGGCATTGGCGAATCCGGCAACTTCCCCGCCGCCAACAAGACAAACGCCGAGTGGTTTCCGCAGAAAGAGCGCTCGTTCTCTTTCGGCATCTTCAACTGCGGCGCCAATGTCGGCGTCATCCTGGCCACGCTCCTGGTGCCCATTGCAACCTACCGATTTGGCTGGCACGCCGCCTTCCTGGTTACCGGATTTTTCTCGGCGTCGTGGATCCTTATGTGGTTCTTCAAATACCACAAACCCGCCGAGCATCCCTCGCTCTCCTCCGCCGAACTCGCCTACATCAACCAGGACCCTCCGGAGAAGCGCGGTACCTCCATGCCATGGGTCAAGCTGTTCGGCTTCCGGCAGACCTGGGCCTACGCCATCCCCAAATTCCTCACCGATCCTATCTGGTGGTTTTACCTCTATTGGCTGCCGGGATATTTCAGCGTCAAATTCAATCTGAGCCTTGTGGGTCTCGGGTTGCCGATCCTGATCGTCTACAACGCTTCGGCCATCGGCAGCATCTACGGAGGCTACCTGCCCGAATCCTTCATCCACATCGGGCTTTCGGCCCAGCGCGCGCGCATCGCGGCCATGTTTCTCTGCGCCTCCCTCGTCGTTCCCGTCTTCCTCATCAATTACCTGCATGGGGACAATTTCGGAAAATGGGCCGCGATCGGATTGCTCAGCCTCGCGGCTGCAGCGCACCAGGGCTGGTCGGCTAACCTCTTCACCACGGCTTCGGATATGTTCCCGCGCAGCGCCGTGGGCTCGGTCACCGGCATCGGCACCATGACCGGAGCCGTCGGCGGCTTCCTCCTGGCCAAATTTGCCGGCCACATCCTGCAAATCTCCGGCAGCTATTCGCTCCTTTTCATCATCGCCGCCAGCGTCTATCTCATCTCTCTATTGATCAACGTCCTGCTCGCCCCCGGTCTGAAGAAAGCGGAGTCCGTCGCATGAGTCTCTATTGCTCCACAGGAAGCATCGATACCGATCTGTCCCCTCGGCAGTTGAACGATTTGCTGGTTGAAGCCCTCACCAAGCTCGGCGACCGCAAGAGTATCCTCGCCGTGCCTCCCGACCAGAGCCGCGAACACTCCCGCGCCGGCGAACTCACCGGTTACGTGTACAAGCACTACGGCGACAAGCTCAAAGCCGTGCTGCCCGCCATCGGCACGCATACCCCCATGCGCCCCGATCAGCTCGCGCACATGTTTCCCGCCGTACCGCAAAATCTATTCAAGGTTCACAACTGGCGCACCGACGTCGAGACACTGGGCGAAGTGCCATCGGAGTTCATCCGCGAACAATCGGAAGGCAAGCTCGACTACGCATGGCCCGCGCAGGTCAACAAGCTCATCTCCAACGGCGGATTCGATCTCATTCTCTCTATCGGCCAGGTTGTGCCTCATGAAGTCATCGGCATGGCTAACTTCACCAAGAACATCCTCATCGGCACAGGCGGCCGCGAAGGCATCAACCGCAGCCACTACCTCGGCGCCGTCTACGGCATGGAGCGGATCATGGGACGCGCCCTTAATCCCGTGCGCAACGTGCTCAGCTACGCCTCCGACCACTTCCTGCGACCCCTGCCCATCGTCTACGCGCAGACCGTCGTCGGCCGCAAAGCGGACGGAGGTCTGGCCGTCCGCGGCCTATTCATCGGCGACGACATCGAGTGCTTCCTTCAGGCCGCCGAACTTAGCCTCAAGGTCAACTTCGAAATTCTCGACAAGCAGATCGCCAAGGCCGTCGTCTTCCTCGATCCCAGCGAGTTTCATTCCACCTGGATCGGCAACAAGGCCGTCTACCGCACCCGCATGGCGCTGGCCGACGGCGCCGAGCTCATCATTCTCGCCCCCGGCGTTCACGAATTCGGCGAAGACAAGGGCATCGACGGGCTCATTCGCAAATACGGCTATCGAGGCACGCCCTGCACCCTCAAGGCGGTCAAGGAGAATCCCGACCTCGGCTCCGATCTCAGCGCCGCTGCCCATCTCATTCACGCCTCGTCCGAAGGCCGCTTCAAGATCACGTGGTGCCCCGGCCACCTGACCAGGGAAGAGGTCGAGGGCGTCGGCTTCGGTTACGGCGGCCTGAAAGAGATGACGTCGCGCTACGACCCCCAGAAACTCAACTGCGGCTACAACCAGGTCGATGGCGAGGAAGTCTTCTTCGTCCCCAATCCTGGATTGGGCCTATGGGCCCATCGAAGCCGTCTCTAAGGCGGAAAAACTATGGAGAATCAAAACTTGAAACTCAATAAATACTCGATCGGAACCGGCGACAGATTTGCTCACCAGGCCAAGGCCCAGTTGCAGGCCTGCATCAACGCTCTCTCAAAGGGCATCGAGGTTGTTCCAGTATGGAACAAGTCAAACCGCGAGCACATGATCATCGGCTCCGAGCCGGCCTCTGCGCGCCAGGCCGCCGATGCTGCAGTCAAAGCGCTCAACTGGAAGCTGCCCTATTTCTGCGACGCTGACCACATCACGCCTGCCACCGTCGATCGCTTCCTCGCTCCCTGCGACTTCTTCACCTTCGACGTCGCCGACTTCATCGGCCAGGCCGCCGAGGAGTCCGACATCGACGCATTTGTAAAGCGCCATCCCGAATTGCTCGGCAGCATTCAACTCGCCGGCGTCGATGAGGCCTTCGACATCACCGCGCAAGACCTTCGCCAGGCCGCTCAAAAATTCCTCGCCGCCGTCAAGAAAGCCGGCGAAGTCTATCGCAAAGTCGTCAGCGCCAAAGGCGTCGGCAACTTTATTCCCGAGGTCTCCATGGACGAGACCGATCGCGCCCAGAGCCCCGTCGAGTTGCTCATCATTCTGGCCGCCATCGCCGACGAAGGCATTCCCGTCCAGACCATCGCTCCAAAATTCAGCGGCCGCTTCAACAAAGGCGTCGACTATGTGGGCGACGTAGTCCAGTTCGAGCGCGAATTCTCCCTCGACATCGCCGCCATCGCCTACGCCGTACAACAATTCGGTCTGCCGCAGAATCTCAAGCTCAGCGTTCACTCAGGCAGCGACAAGTTCTCCATCTACCCCGCCATTCACGCCGGCATCACGCGCTTCAACGCCGGCGTGCACCTCAAGACAGCCGGCACCACCTGGCTTGAAGAACTCATCGGCCTTGCCGAAGCCGGCGGCGACGGACTCGCCCTGGCAAAAGAGATTTACGCCGAAGCTTTCGCCCATCGCGAAGAACTCTGCGCGCCCTACGCCACAGTCATCGATATCGATCCGGCCAGGTTACCCTCGCCCGATGAAGTCCGCGGTTGGACCTCGGAGCAATTCACCTCCGCCCTGCGCCACGATCAGTCGGACCCCGCCTACAACGTCAGCCTGCGCCAGTTGCTCCACGTCGGCTTCAAGGTTGCCGCAAAAATGGGCCGCCGCTATCTCGACCTGCTTGAGGCCAACGAACCAGTGATTGCCAAGAACGTGACCGAGAACCTCTACAATCGCCATATTGCCCCCGTCTTCCTGGGGCGTAGCGCTTGAACCGGCTTCGCGGCAATGATGAGTCTCGGTGCTTTGAAAGGGCGCGGTTTTAACCGCACCATCAGTTCGAATAAGAACGATGGGGCTTTGGCCCCCGAGGGGATTCTGGAAATTCTGACGAATCCCTTCAACCTTTCAACTTGAAGACCTTCCCCACGGAGATCGAATGACAACTCAATTTCTAAGCCTTGAAGGCAAAACCGCGGTCGTTACCGGGGGTACCTCCGGCATCGGTCGCGCCCTCAGCCTCGGGCTCGCCGACGCCGGCGCCGACGTCGTCGCCACCGCGCGCCGCCAGCAGGAAGTGGACGACACTGCCGCCGAAATCGAAGCCCGAGGCCGCAAAACCGTTCGCCTCGCCTCCGACGTCTGCAACCGCGCTTCGCTTGAAGTTTTGCTGGCCGCGGTGCTCGATGGTCTCGGCAAAGTCGATATCCTCATCAACTGCGCCGGCAAAATCAAGCGCGCCCCCACGCTGACTTTCCCCGAGGAAGAGTGGACCAGCATTCTCGACACCAATCTCACCGGCACCCTCCGCGCCTGCCAGATCTTCGGCCGGCACATGCTCGACCGCGGCTATGGCCGCATCATCAACATCGCATCGCTCAACAGCTTCGTCGCACTCAGCGAAGTGGCCGCCTACGCCGCCAGCAAGGCCGGCGTCGCCTCCCTCACTCGCTCGCTCGCCGTCGAATGGTCAAAGAAAGGCGTCACCGTAAACGCCATCGCTCCCGGCGTCTTCCGCACCGAACTCAACGCCCAACTCCTCGACTCGACCCCCCGCGGCCAGGAACTCCTCATGCGCACCCCCATGGGCCGCTTCGGGAAAACCGACGAACTGATCGGAGCCGCCGTCTATCTAGCCTCCGACGGTGCTTCCTTTGTCACCGGCCAAACGCTGGTTGTCGACGGCGGCTTCCTCGCCAGCGGCGTCAACCAATAGCCTTCTTCACATTGACAAAAGCATTTTCACAATGGTGTAGAGCAGCTTTGAAGTGTACGGGCTTTAGCCCGTACGTCCAATCCAGAAATAGGAACGAGGGCTTCAGCCCTGGGATTTTGGGGATGACTCCACAGCCTTCACCGGAAGCCGCACAATAAACTTTGTGTTACCCGGCTCCGATTCCACAGCGATCGTCCCACCGAACTTCTGCGTCACAATCCGGTGAACAATTTCCAGCCCAAGCCCGGTGCCCGATCCCTGCGGCTTGGTGGTAAAAAACGCCTCAAAGATTCGCGGCTTCACATCCACCGGAATCCCCGCGCCATGATCCGCGATGCTCACCGCCAGCCAGCCCGGTTCGGTCCCCTTTCCGCCCTCATTCCAGGTGGCAATCTCAATCTGCCCTTTCTCCGGTGAAGCGTCCGCGGCGTTGTCGATCAGGTTCGTCCAAACCTGGCTGAGCGCCGATCCCTTGGTATGAATGATCGACGGGCTCGCCTCGAAGCGCTTCTGCACCCCAATCTGCTTAATGCGCAGCTTGTGCCCCAGAATCGTAAGCGTGCTCTGCAGGCTGTCGTGCACGTCCAGGTCCTTGTTTGGCGATCGCTCGTCGTAGGCGAATTTCTTCACCGCCATCACCAGGTCCGAGACGCGCGTGATGCTCTCTTCAATGGCGCACACCAATGACATGCTTGAAACCAGCGCCTCCAGCCAATTCAGCGCGTCAGAAAAGCTGCCGGCTTCGAAAGCCTCCCGGGCGCAGCGCAGCTCCTCTCGGTCGAAGCCGATCGCCACCAGGGCCGGTCCGATCGTGAATGCGTTTTCCACCCCCTCTGACTGCAGCCACTCCGACATCGCTTCTTCCGCATCCGACTGGTCCACGCTGCTCAATGCAGGCGCGTGGCAGCCTCGAACCGCATGCTCCAGCAGGCTGTGCATGCATTCCAGTTGCAGCTGCGTCTTCGGCTTGCCGGCACTGCGCAGGCTCATTTCCTGCAGACGCTTCAGGTTCTCGCGCAGTTGCGAAGCCGCGCGTTTGGCCGCTGCGCCCGGGTTATGCAGCTCGTGCATCAGCCCCGCCGCCAGCGTCCCCAGCGACACCAGCTTTTCGCGGTGCAGCGCCTCCACCTGGTAGGCCTGCAGACGCTGCGCCATATCCGAGAGCACCACCTTGCGCACCTCAGCGCAGCAGGCCATCAGCTTCCAGAACTCCGGCTCCGTGAACCGCAGCAGCACCGAATCCAGCGTCACGGTAATCAGGAATGGAGAATGGCCTTTGCCCGCCAGAAGCGGGACCTCGCCGAAGCCCTCGCCATCGTGCACGACACCCACCAGGGTCAGCGTTCCGTCCTTCTCCGGCCGTTCAGCCCGTGTCTCACCCTTCAGCAAGAGCCAATAGAAGCTCCACGGCTGCAATGGCTCCACCAGCACCGCACCTTCCTGGGCACTGACGCGTTCCACGCTCTCTACGCCAGCCAGCGCCTCCAGCAGACTCTCGGCGCTGGTCTCGGCAAAGGGATGCGTTTCGCGCAGCGCTTCCACAATCTCCCGTATCGGAACCGATTCGACCGCCAATAATTGTCCGTCTCCGCTCATCGTTGCTGACTCGCCTTCCCTCTAGAATCCCGCCAGGTACTGGTGAACAAACTGCACCGCAATCGATCCCTCGCCCACCGCCGACGCAACGCGCTTCACCGACCCATGGCGCACATCGCCGGCCACAAAAACTCCCGGTACGCTGGACTCCAGCAGAAATGGCTCCCGTTCCTCGCGCCAGCTCTCCGGCAGCTTGCCATCGGTGCTCAGGTCCGGCCCAGCCAGCAGGAATCCCTTATCGTCCCGCAGAATCGAAGGCGGCAGCCAACCCGTTCCCGGCGCCGCGCCGATAAACACAAACAGCGAGGTCGCCGGAACCTGGTATTCTCCCTGCGGCCCGCTCAGTTTCAGTCCCTCAAGCCGCTGTTCGCCCATCGCCTCCAAAACCTGCGTGCGCGGCTCTACCACAACATTGGATGTGCGTTCAATCTCATCGATTAAGTATTTCGACATGGTGGCCGAAAGACCATCGCCCCGAACCAGCATCGTCACCTTTAAAGCGAACTTGGCAAAGTGCAGCGCAGCCTGCCCGGCGGAGTTGGCGCCCCCCACCACAAACACGTCTTCGCCTTTGCAGGACACAGCCTCCACCAGCGCCGCGCCGTAGTAAATCCCCTGCCCGGTCAGCCGATCCGCGCCCGGAATCCCCAGCTTCCGGTATTGCACCCCCGGAGCCAGCAGCACCACGTGCCCTGAAACCTCGCGCCCGTCCGCAAGCTGCACAAACCGGTATTGCCCATCGATGCGCAACCCGGTCGCCCGCTGAGTCACGAATTCGGCGCCGAATCTGGTAGCCTGCGTGTGCGCCCGCCGCCCCAGTTCGGCCCCCGTCACGCCGGACGGAAATCCAAGGTAGTTCTCAATCCTCGAAGAGGAGCCGGCCTGGCCGCCCGGCGCCTGGGGCTCAATCACCAGGGTGCGCAACCCCTCGCTCGCGCCATAAACCGCGGCCGCCAGCCCCGCCGGGCCCGCGCCTACGACCACCATGTCGTAGAACTCCTGGGCCGCCTGCACCCTCAGCCCCACCCGCTTCGCCAATGCCTCGGGCTCCGGATCCACCAGGGCGCTCCCATCGGCAAACAGCACCACCGGCAAATGGCTCGGGTCCAGCCCCGCATCCGTCAGCAGCTTCAGAGACTCCTCATTACCGACAGCGTCCAGCCACTTGTAAGGCACTTGATTCTGGGAGAGAAAAGTACGCACCCGGTGATCCCTGAGCGACCAGCGGTGCCCAATCACGCGCACTCCCTCAAAGCGAGGCCGGTAGCCCGCCTGCCAGTCTTCCAGCAGGTCGCCCAGCACCGGATAAAGCTTCTCCTCCGGCGGATCCCAGGGCTTGGTCAGGTAATAGTGGATGCGCGCGGTATTGATCGCCCGTATCGCCACCTCGGTGTCGGCATAGGCCGTCAGCAGCACCCGCCGCGCTTCGGGATAGATCGCCATCGCGCGTTCCAGGAACTCCACGCCTGTCATTCCCGGCATGCGCTGGTCGCTCACCAGCAGCGCCACCGGCTCCTGACGTGTCTTCACCTGCGCCAGCGTATCCAGGGCCGCCTGCCCGCTGGCCGCCCGCATGATCCGGTAAGTGGCCCCGTACTGGCGGCGCAGGTCCTGGACAACCGCCTCCAGCACGCTTACGTCGTCATCCACCGCCAACAGAATTGGCCTGGCCATATACCCTCTCACCTTCAGTCTAGTGCGTGATTTTCCTGCCCCGAACCGCGGGTCTCATCTTTTCCGCAATCGTCTTTCCCGGCTCCTCATCCCACAAAGGTTGTAGCCCATTCCCAAAAAAACTCCATAGACATAACCCTCTATTACCGTTCTGATTACTTTAGGAACTCTGACGATTCTTACTGTCGCAGATTTGGGCATTTGCAGGTTTGTTACCTTATTGCCGATACAGCCCAAAGCGGAGAGAATAAAGTCCGATTTCAGGTCTTGGTTTCCGGTGACGATCGAAACAAGTGTCCGTGAGGTAGCCGGCCATTCCGAAGGGTGTTCGAGCAAATGAGGCACATGTCATGAACAAACTTATTCTGGCCGATTCGCAGGCTATCTTCCGCGCAGGCACCGCCAAGGTCCTGGCCATGAACGAGGATTTGCGCATCATCGCTCAGTGCACCGATCTGGATCGCATGTACCACGCCATCACCACCTTCCCCAATTCCATCGTCCTGTTTGCCGCTTCCATGCGCCCCGATCTGACACGCCTCCACATGCTGCTTGAAACCATGGGAAGCCGCGGCATTGTCATCGCGGAAAACAACGAGCCCGCAAGCGATTACATTCAGCAAGGTTTTCGCGGAGTGGTCTTTCGCAACGTCACGGGCGCTGCAATGGTCGACTGCGTTCATCGCGTCGCCGCCGGCGATACCTGGATCCCTCCCCAGCTCATGCTTACCGATTCGCCCGAGGAGGATATGGTCGGCACCCGTGTCCGCGACCGCCTCACCCCCAAGGAAATGCGCATTGTCGCGCTTATCGCCCAGGGTTGCAAGAATCGCGAGATTGCCCTCCGCCTGAAAACTACCGAGCAGGTTATCAAGAACTATCTGCGCTCCATCTATGACAAGACCGGCGTCAGCGACCGCCTCGAGTTAGCGCTGTTTACCATCCACCACCGCGTCCTTGCCCAGGCAGCCGCCGAAGTAGGCAGCAAGATCGACGCCGAAGAAAGGTCCGCGCCCTCCGCCGTCGCGTAGCCGCGCAGATCCCGCTCAGGACAGTGCGACCCGCACGTCGGCTAGAGTCACCATCAGGGTCATTGGTTCAAGCGGACTTGGATCGAAGCCGAGAGTCAGATAGAAGTTCTTTGCGTCTTCTGAGATTGCGTGAACCACAATTCCGCGAATTCCGATCACATCGGCCGCCTGCACAACGCGCTGCGCGGCGTCCCTGAATAAAACGCGGCCGATACCGTGCCCCTGCCAACTCCGATCCACGGCCAGACGCGCCAGCACGGCTACGGGAATCGGATTCGGCATATTCCGCCTGAATCGGCCCGGAGCGCTTTCCACCATCACCACCCCGGAAGCCAGCGCATAATAGCCAACCACGCGCGTGTCCTCGCAAACTACGTAGGTGCGTGAAGCGCCGCTCGCATTGTTGGCGCGCGCCCGCCGCTTCAGCCAATCGTCGAGGGTGGCTTCGCCGGAATAGAAGCCCTCCAATTCGTGCGCTCCCACCAGCGGCTCAGGCTGCCGCAGATGGCTTACTTCTCCCACGGCGCGATGGCCTTCATCGAACGCCGCAACCGGGCATTCGGCTGCGGCGCCGCATCGAGCCGGGCCAGAAACTCCGCATAAGCCTTGGGATTGACCGAAAAGACCGTCCGATCCATCAGCGCATCCTCGGCCGCATGGCGAGCCGCAGTCAGCACGAAGTCCGTGCGATTTTTGCCGGTAAGCTCTGCCGCGCGGTCAATCAATCCGCGCAATTCGGGTTTGATCCGCAGGTTTAGCGTCTCGCGGCCGCTCTTGGCGGTTTGAAGAACCGGCATTTTGATCTTCTCCTCTGAAAAGACCAGCATATCATATCGTAATGACCTTGTCATTACAGATTGCCTAACTCCCCGCCTTGACATTCCGATAATGTCGAAGAATGGCCCTCCCCCCTGGCGTGTCGACGCCTAGACTTGCCCCTCTCCTCTGCCCACCCTCGTAGATGATCAGGTTTCCATCACTCTTGGCTCCTCGCTTAAAGCCCCAATCCTCTATCTTCCGCGTGACAATCAGGGTACGTTTCTTTGCGACAGCATCCTGCACCAACGATTCCTGCACAAATCTCACTGCCATTTGGGCAGAAGGCAGTTTCTTGATGAGAGAATGGGCACCAAACGAGGACGAATGATATGGAACCAGTTCGACACAGGCGACTCGGCTTGACAAATCGCGCAGAGCCTTGAAGTAGCTCCCATTGAAGTGTGTGCGGGAAATCTTAAAAGCAACGTCGTGAAGTTTCTTCTCCCACCACTCAAATCCGCTCCACCAGCATAACTGAGGGTCCAATCCTAAGAATGGAAACCGTTGCCCACTGAATGACTGTCGGAGGCTATCTTCTAAGCGCCTCCGAAAGGGTTCATAGAAAGCTGGCGATTTCGTCTCTCCCCAATAGTCAGTGTGCGAGAGTCCAGGGTTGAGAAGCAGGATGACTATTTCGGCCCGTCTAAGATCGCCCAAATAAGGGACTGGCAGCAGAGATAGATGGAGTTGGCGGTCTTTGGAGTCGCCAAATCGCGTACTGGCAATGAAGGAATCGAAATTTGATGGCTCAGCGATTTTTGATTGGCCGTACTTCTCAATAAGGCAGGGAAGATCGTCAGGGTGTGCGTAGGGTGGGGTGGTTGGCAGGGGTCGCAGGAATCGCCGCCAGAAGCTGATGAGTTCCTTAGGCATAGAGGCCCTCCCCCTTTAGAAGGATGGGGTTCATCATACTTCCCCCTTCCTAAAGCTGCTTCCCGCTGCCCCCCTACAGCTTCTCCGCCACGCTCTTGGCCTGCGTAAATAAATATAGATAATCCGGGCCGCCGGCCTTCGAATCCGTCCCGCTCATGTTGAACCCGCCAAACGGATGCGCCCCCACCATCGCGCCGGTGCACTTGCGATTGAAGTAGAGATTGCCCACATGAAACTCCCGCCGCGCCCGGTTCAGCTTCTCCCGGTCGGTCGAGTAGATCGATCCTGTCAGCCCATACTCGGTGTTGTTGGCCACCTTCAGACCCTCTTCGAAGCTCTCTACCTTGATCACCGCCAGCACCGGCCCAAAAATCTCCTCCTGCGCCAGCGCCGCGTCCGGAGCCACGTCGGCAAACACGGTCGGCTCCAGAAAATAGCCGCCCTCCGCCGTCGCCGGCGCACTGCCGCCCGCAACCAGCCGGCTTTCCTTCTTCCCCGCCTCTACGTAGCCAAGCATCGAAGCCAGCGCGCCCTTGTTGATCACCGGCCCCAGGTTGTGGTTCGCCGCCGGATCGCCCACCGTCAACTTTGCGACCCGCTCCCGCAGCCGCTCCACAAACACGTCGTAGACAGGAGCCTCGACAATCGCCCGCGAGCACGCCGAGCACTTCTGCCCGCTGAATCCAAATGCCGAAGCCGTCACGCCTTCGACCGCGGCGTCAAGGTCCGCATCCGCGCACACCAGGATCGAATCTTTCCCGCCCATCTCCAGAATCGTCCGCTTGATCCAGATCTGGCCCGGCCGGGCCTTGGCCGCCCGCTCGTGGATCTCCAACCCCACCGCCTTCGAGCCCGTGAATGCAATAAACCGCGTCCGTGGATCCTCGACAATTGCATTGCCAAACGTGGCGCCTGAGCCGGGGCAGAAGTTCACTACGCCATCCGGCATGCCCGCCTCTTCAAGCACCTCCACAAATTTCGCCGCAATGGTCGGCGCATCGCTCGACGGCTTCAGAATCACTGTGTTCCCCGTTACGATTGACGCCGCAGTCATCCCCGCCATAATCGCAAACGGAAAATTCCATGGCGGAATCACCGCGCCCACTCCCAGCGGAATGTAGATCAGCTCATCGCGCTCGCCGGGATACTGGATGGGCGTCGCCGCCGCGGCCAACCGCAAAGCCTCGCGCGCATAGAACTCCAGAAAATCGATCGTCTCGCCCACATCGGCGTCGGCCTCGGCCCAGTTCTTCCCCACCTCATACGTGAGCCATGCCATAAACTCGAACTTGCGCCCGCGGACGATCTGCGCCGCATGCAATAAGAGCGAAGCTCGTTCCTCGGCCGGCACACTTCTCCAAAACTCAAAAGCACGGAGGGCCGCGGATATCGACTTCTCCGCGTGCTCCGCGCCGGCCTTCTGGTGCACGCCCACCACCTGCGCGGGCCGCGCCGGGTTGGTCGAGCGAATCTTGTCGGCGGTCTTCAGCCGTTGTCCGCCAATAATGAGGTCGTATTCGCGCCCCAGTTGCGACGCCACCAGTTCCAGCGCGCTCTTCATCGCGCGCGCATTTTCTGGCGTCTTGAAGTCAGTGAAAGGCTCGTTCGCAAACCCGCCCCGAGGCGAGCGCAGGTGAATTGAATTGGATGCAATCACAGTCGTCATAGCAGCATTAGTTTAGTTCAATCGCTTCCGCGCCGCCACACCGCTGACCTGTGTCTCTACTTGTTCGCATCACATTCCTTACCATTGCACAGCGCGCCCGTAATGCCCTTGCCTTCAGTGACGGTGTAGATGCGGTCCACTGCGGGCAGTTTCACCGTCTCTTTGGCGCCGAAAGGCCAGTGAATCTCAAGGCTGCCGGCAGCTAAAGCGTCGCCCAGCCCAAAGTGCACCCGAAAGTCATTCGATGACAGATAGCTTCCACCACTGAGCACATCTCCGCGTTGCCGGATTCCAGCCGCATCCAGATAAAGAGTGGCTCCAACGGCGTCGCGCGGACTCTTCGGACCTCCGATCAGCTTCACCTCCACCCAGTGATGCCGATCGACGTTCACGTTGCGAAGCAGCAACGGAACTCCATCCATATTATTGACCACTACATCGATCTTGCCGTCGTTGAAGATGTCGCCAAAAGCAGCGCCGCGGCCCACAGAGACTCGAGCCAACCCGGTCCCTTCCACGGCGGGAACGAGTTCGAACTTCCCATTCTTCAGATTGTGATAGAGCAGCGGCCGCTGGGCATAGCTTTGCCCCCACTCCGGGTGCTGATCCACTTGCGGGTACACATGGCCGTTGATCACAAGCAGATCTTTCCACCCGTCGTTGTCGTAATCCAGGAATCCATCGGCAAAGCCTACAAATGGTATCGACGACCTGGCGATTCCCGCCTGGTAACTGACATCGGTAAAGGCCCCGGTCCCGTCGTTCTGGAAGAGAACGTTGTAGTCGTCTGCAAAATCGGTGTTGACCACGGACAGGTGTCCGTTGTTCTGGTAGTCTCCAACCGCTATGCCCATGTTCGCGATTTCCCGGCCATCTTCATTCAGTGCGTAGCCGCTGATGTAACTGTCGTCCTCAAACGTCCCGTCCCCCTTATTCATATAGAGATAGTTGGGTGTGGAATCATTTGCCACCAGCAGGTCAGGTTTCCCGTCGTTATTTACATCCGCAAAAAGAGCGCCGAGACCGTAATATCCGTTGGGATCGTCGACCCCCAGTTTCTTGCTCACGTCGGTAAAGGTCCCGTCTCCGTTGTTATGAAACAGATGGTCGTGCTCGCCCTTCAAGCCGCGCGGTCCGCACATGACTTCGATGCCGCGATATTGGCAACGTCCGTAACCAACCGCTTTCGATCCGGAGATCGGAGGATTGGCCAGGTCGATCTGCGCGTAGCCGTCTACAAAAAGATCGAGACGCCCATCGCCATCGTAGTCGCCGAAGGTTGCGCCGGCAGACCACGTGCCGATGGTTACCCCGGCCTGTTCGGCAACGTCGGTAAATGTGCCGTCGCGATTATTGCGATACAAGCGATTCTTGCCGTAGTTGGTGACGTAAAGATCCGGCCAGCCGTCATTGTTGAAATCGCCCACTGCACAGCCGTAACCCCACCTGTCGTTCGCCACTCCGGCGCTTTCGGTCACATTCGTGAATGTGCCGTCGTGGTTGTTGTGAAAAAGCGCCGCGTGCGGTGGCGTTTCCTTGCCATCGAGCGCATCGTAAGTCGAACCGTTGACAAGAAAAATATCCAGCCAGCCGTCATTGTCATAGTCCAGCAAACACACTCCCGGTCCCTTGGCCTCGAGAATCAGCCGCTTTTCTGCGGTGCCCGCTTTGTGATGCCAACTGGTCAGCCCCGCGGCTGCCGCCACATCCTGAAAAACGATCGGGCCGCTCTTCACAAAACCACCCGCAGTGATTGGGCGGTGTTGATCGTCGTATTGAGCCTGCTGCGGCCCAGCGGTCGCCATGCCGAGGCTATGGGACGATTGTGGTTCGCCCTTCGAGGCCGCGGCGGAAGCGGATGCGGGTTGGCTGGCCTGAGAAAGCGCCTGCAAATGAAAGCCGCACACTGCCGCCAGAACCATTAGCGAAGCAAGAACCCGGGAAACAGCGACCCTCGTACGAAAGCTGCGGCTCTTTCGCAATCGGCGATACGAAATCGAACTATATCTCACTCTTTGCTTTACCCCTCAGATACTCAGATACATCGAGCGCCGGCATCCCCGCCCGCGAAAACCGCCTTCAGCCGTTGCTTGAAATCCGCTTATGCAGTGCCGATCAAAAACCTCTGTCTGGGCGGCGATGCGCTCTTGACGATTTTACGGCAAGACAGGAGGGGGACGTTCGGATGTTTGATTTCGCCAGCAACCCATCCAGGGCTCGCAAGGCTCAACGGACGCGCGCCTCTCCAGTAGGCTGAAAGGCGATTCCCGAGATCGGACTTCCTGAAGCAAGAACATCCCTCATTTGCTCGGAATTTGCGCCCCCGCGAACAGCAGCCTGTTCCAGCAGCCGCAGCGCGTCCGCGGGAGCGGTTCCTGCGGCGAGCCGGAAGATCCACGGAATATTCGCCGAGGTCAGCGACTTGTCTTCGCTCAATGCCACCACTGGGACAAAGCACTTGAGCGCCAACTGTTCCGCCAGATGACTCGAATCCCGATCCAGCGCCACGATCGCCAGCGCATGCTCATCCATCAATGCGTGAACCAATTGCGTTGAGGCTGCACCCCAGTTCTGACCGCTGTCCACTGGCAGCAGCGTCCACTGGCGTCCACTTCCAGTACCATCGCGCAGCGCCTTAAGAACCCCGGCCGATTGCGCAGTCTCCTTTGCATTCGGTCCGAATAGAACCACGCGCACCGGTCCTTCCGGTGGATCGGCAGGCCTGGGCCCCGCGTAGTTCACTCCATCCTCGCCCACGCGCGCGTAGGGCGTCGGCGGCGCGGCCAACGGCAGGTTCGCGCCGGCGGAGGGCTGCGCGGCGGTGTGCTTCTCCATCGTCGCAACTCGATAGGTGATTGCGCCGTTATGCACTGTGCCCAAATACATCGGCGCAACATTCTTCTGGTTGGGGTCGAAGATCATGTGTCCGGTAACGCCGTCGTATTGCTCAATGTCGGCCAGCGCATCGTGAATGCGCGCGCGGTTCAGGCCGGCTTTGCAAATGGAGTCGAGCAGTGCATTCATCGAGTCAAATGCCAGTGACGCGAACTGTTCCGGCTGCTCATGGAAGCGGTCTTCGAAGCGGCGATTGAAATCGAGCCAGCGTGGATCTTTGCGCGTGGGATCGTACGGAAAAACTGCCTCGAACCCTTCCGCCGCGGGTCCTGCCTGATCCAGCAACTCGGGACCCAGCGTGCGATAGGAGCCAAAAACGCGCTGTTTCATTCCCATTGCGCGCATCTGCTTAAGTATCCGCGCCGCGGGAATCTCATCCGTCCATAAAATGATCGCGTCGGCGCGAGAGTCCTGTATGACCTGCAACTGCCGCGAAAAATCCATGTCGCCGGGTAGAAACTTCTGCTCAATCACCACCGGGTGTCCCAAGCGCCGCGATGCATCGCGAAACTTAGATACCCCAAAGCGGCCGTAACGGTTGTTCACGCGTAGAATCGCAACCCGCTTTAGTCCAAGCTCGGTAAAGATACGCCGGGCCAGCGTATAACTCTGCACGCGATCGTCCTGAATGTCGGTGAAGAACCAGGGAATATAGGTTTCAGGGATGGTGGGATCCGTTGAAGCCGAATTAACCACGGGAATCTCCGCCTTGAGCGCGACGCGGAGAACGATGTGGGTCGACTCGGAACTGATAGAGCCAAAGATGGCCCAGTCCTGGTCGTCATAAATCATCTTTACTGCTTCGTCCGAAGCCGATCCCCAGATCGTCGGATCGGTAGGCCGATCATCGCCGTAAACAGTATTCGCCTGCCAGTTGTCGTAGTCGTTGTGAAGCATCAGGCGAAATGGCTTGCCGCCATAGCCGCCGCGTGCATTGGCCTCTTCAACCGCCAATTGCGCGCCGTGCAACATGCGCAGGCCGAACTTCTGGTCCGGGTTGTGTTCAACGGGTCCGAAGAAGCCGATGCGTACCTCGGTAAGGTTCTTCGGTTCCGGCAGATCGCGGCCCGCCCCCACGTAAATATTCGGATGGGTGTAGTTGAGATCGTAGGGTGATGTGAACTTTGCATAAGGGCTAAGGTCCTTGGGCTCTCCCGCATAGGGCTCGACATCGCGATCCCGCGGCGGCGCGGGCGGATGCGCTCCGCACTCGCAGACGTGACCGGCCGCGCTCGACCCGGAACTCGGGCTCGCGCTCTGGCCACAGACGGAAACCGCACCGCACGCGGCCCACAAACTCACTGCGGCCAGCAACCATGCATTCCGCATTGCCCTTACTCCTCGCCGGCCGCAGCCTTGTCGGTACGGAACATGGCGATAGCCTCAATCTCAATCAGCAACTCCGGCCGGCAGAGGATGGCCTGAATGCCGGTCGACGCCGGCAGCGGGTCGAGTCCCTGCTGCTTGAAGAACTCAGTCCGCTCCTCGTTGAAGGCCTCGTAGTCGCGCTCGATGTCGCGCAGGTAACAGGTTGTGCGCACAATGTCGTGCCAAGTGCATCCCTCGCTCTCCAGCAATCCGGTGATGTTGGCAAACGTGCGCTGCAATTGCGCGCGGAAGTCGCCGATGTGAACGCTGACGCCGCTCTCGTCGATCGATGCCGTGCCCGAGATCAGCAGAATCGTCAGACCGTTCAAGTCGATTCTCATGCCGCGCGAGAATGAACTTGGCTTGGCATACGCGAATGCCTCGTTGAGTACGTTGTGGTTGGTCATAGCACGCTTCTTGACCGGCGCTTTCGCTATGGTTTCGAGAATTTCCGCAATTGTGCTCATTAGTTTTTCTCCTTCACTTCGGTGGGATTGCCTTGATGTTGAAATATTCCATGGCTCAGCCCCTTGGCCGTCGCCACCCAGATGTCACTGCCCTGAAAATCGATTCCCAGCATGTAGTTGTGCGCCGGCGCCGTCGTTACCGGAATGGAAGTTACGCGCCCCTGTGCGTCGCGCACCGTCATCTCCGGTTTGCCATCGGTAAGCGACGGACGATAGACAGCCCAGTTTGTACCATCGTAATAAGCCAGTCCCTTGTCGGTACAGAACCAGGCGCGATTGGCATCTACGCCCTTGACGAAATTGGTAAAGTTCGACGGCAGCCCGCTGTCCTTGGTCAGAAAATTGTGCCAATAGCGGCCATCGTAGCGGCTGTCGCCGAAGTATGTCGCCGCCCACACGATTTTGTCCACATAACTGACCGAGGAAACAATCTCGTGGATCAGTCCCTGGTCCTTGAAGAGAACCAGCTCCGTCTCGCCGTCCGGATCCTCGTATTTGTCCCAGCGTCCGGTAGTCTGGTCGAGTTCCAGCAGCCCGCTGCCCCATACGGCAAAATAGACCTTGTCCGCGGCTGCGGAAACTCCATAAACCCAAATCTCAATCATCGGCGTGTTGCGCTCGTTATAGAGCGACCATTGACCGGTGTGCTGGTTCAAGCTGCAGGCGCCTGCCGCGGTGGCCACCCATACGTTGTCGCCCTCGACGGAAACGCCGTAGACCACGTCGTTGCTCAGCCCCGAATTCAACTGCGTATAGCTTTCAATGCGCCCGGCCGAGATGCGGCTCAAACCACCCATGGTTCCAGCCCACACGTCACCGGTGCGCTTGTCAAGTGCCAGCGAGAGAACCGCTCGATGCGCCAGCCCGTCTTTGGTCGTATAGGTTTTCCATGCGTGATTCTCGTAGACCGCGAGGCCATTCTCCGTTCCCGCCCAAATGCGGTCTCCATCCACCAGAACCGCGTAGACGTGATTGTCGGGCAGGCCGTTCTGCGTCGTGAAATTCTCAAACCGGAAGAGCGGCATCTGCGGCGCCGCCAAACGATGAGGCCGTTGCGCAGTCGCCGCCACGTTTTTTGCCGGTGTTTTTTGTGCTGCAATTCCTTGAGGAACAGCCAGCCACAGGCAGGCCACAACTGCCAGCATCTCCCACGCCCTGTTGTGCACGCTCTTCATCATCGCGTCCTCAGATATTCAATCAAGTCGTTGAGTTCGTCTTTTGTCAGGTCGTTGGTGCGGCCGTGCTTATCCTCGGGGTTGTATACGGTCCATATCTCTTCCAGCGTGCGCGCCGAGCCGTCGTGCAGATAGGGCGCGGTGAGCGCGGTGTTGGTCAATTGCGGCGTATCGAGAAGACCTGAATTATCGGTCGGCTTCTTTGTGCCCACATCGAAGGACTTCTGGCTGGTGCCCTTTGGGCCGCTGTGGCAATAGGAACAGCGGTTGGTCTCTGGAATCGGCTTGCCGAATCTGTCGACCGCGCGCTCAAAGAGCGCCTTGCCGCGCTCCTGGCTCGGCGTAAGTTCGCCGTCCGGCAGACGCCAGCGATTGGGCCGCGCGGGAAGACCGCGCATGTAGAGCGCCAGGTCCGCGAGAACGCGGCCGTCATACTGCTCGGAGCGCCAGAAATACATCTCCGTGCGCGGTCCGCATTCGGTGGGTATGTCGGGATTGCCGCCATTCCACTTGAAGGGCTCCGTGCCTTTCAGGTCTTCGATCAGCCGGTTGTCGACAATGTCGCGCCCGAATCCATCCGGCTCCAGGTCCCACTGCAATCCATCGAAGGTGGAATCGATATGGCAGCTTGCGCAGCCGATCTGCCCCTGAAACGAGTAGCGCGCCGTGTAGAAGGTTTGTTCGCCGCGGCGCAGGGCGCTCACAACCTTTGGTCCATCGAGGGCTACGGTGGAAGTCACCCGGTTTGTGCGCGGATCGATGATGCTGATTGTGTCTTCGAGCCGATTGGCAACATAGAGTCTGTGGCCATCGGGACTGAATGCCAGTCCACGCGGATTGTGCCCCACCGGAATGCGCGTCACGATGTAATTTGCGCTCGCCGAAAGGTCATTGGCAAACGATCCTGAGGCCGGGCGCGGGCGTGTGTGGACGAAGCGAAGCAACCGCGCCACATCGATGGCCAGCACGCACTCCGACCCGCCTGCCGTAACGTAGAGCCGCGATTTATCCGGCGAAATCGCTACGCCGAAGGGCTGCGATGCGTAGCGTTCCAATTCGTCCAGCGGAATCTCGACGGGCTTACCCACATCGGCGCCGAACAGCGTAAGCGTATAAGCAAAAGCTCCTCCATGCTCAAGATGCGCCAGGGGAATTAGATTTTTGGGATGATACTCGGCCGCCGCGCCCAGGCGGCCATCGGCCGAGAGAGCAAGATGAAAGACGCCCGCGACGCCGGGGAGCGGCATGCGCTCGACAACCATGGCGCGCTCCGTATCGATCACCGTGATCTCCGATGCAGGCGCAGTGCGATGCGGCGTCGCATTGGGATACACGTGGGTGGCGTAGATCCGTTTGCCGTCGGGCGAGAGCGTAAGGTAACTGGCCCCGCGGCCGGCCAGCAGGCGCTTCTTTTCAACGCCGGTGCGCGCATCGAGAACGGCGATGTCGTTCGAGATTCGGTTGGCAACAAAAATCTGATTGCCGGCCCGATCTTCGACCACGCCGGAGGGTTCCGCGCCAACATTCCAGGTTGCAATCACGGCCAGCGCGCTTGTGTCGATTACCGACAGCGTATCGTCCCAGGAGTTGGTCACAAAGAGCCGGTCGCCGCTGACGGAAAGCGCCATGCCCCGCGGCACGTGTCCTACGGGGATCGCTTTGACCGCCGCATAGGTTCGCGCATCCAGAACACGCACCTCTTCGGTCTGCTGGCAAAGCACGTAGAGCCGCGCTCCATCGGGCGAGAGCTGTAATTCAAGCGGCGAAGCATACACCAGCGGAAGAGGCGAGGCGGCGCGCTCGTCCGCCTTTACCGGGCGGCGCAGTGCCGGCCACAGCGCAAGAGCCACCAGCAGCATGACCGCGAACGGCCCGCTTATCCGACTCATGCTTCGAGCCAACTGCTCCGCCGTGAATTTCATTACTTAGTCTCCTCGACGGTAAGAACGCGATCGGCCGCGAGTTTCTCCAGCGTTTGTTCGTGCCCGCTCGGCCAGCGAACAACGAGCTTGTCAACGGTGGTTGCCGGGCCCAAGCCAAAGTGCAGGCGGCCGTCGTTTTGGGAGAGATAACCTGAAGCCGCCACGCGCTCCGCCGTCTGCCGTTTGCCTGCGGCGAAGACCTCGACCCGCGCGCCGATGCCGTCGCGATTGCTCTTTGTGCCCACCAGCTTGATCTCAATCCAGTGGCCTGTATCGGTCGATACATTTTCGAGCAGCGTTCCCCCGGCGCCCAGGTTCACGAGATATGCGCCGACTTTGCCGTCGTTTTCATAATCGGCAAAACATGCGCCGCGAGCCACCGTGCGATTGCTCAACACCTGGCCGGCCTGGCGCGAAACGTCCTCGAATTTTCCGTTTCCAAGCCCGCGAAACAGCGTGTGCTCCTGCGGGATCAGATGGATCAACCCGCCGTGAAAGATCAGGATATCCAATTGGCCGTCGTTGTCGAAGTCGTAGACGCCCGTTCCCCAACTCACGTATTGCGCGTTCGCCTGTGAGATGCCGTTGGAGGCGCCCATGTCTTCAAAGCCATTGGACCCGGTGTTGTGCAGGAAGCGGTTGTAGTGGCCATCGGTCACCCACAAGTCGAGCAGCCCGCGGCCTTCGAAATCCGCGAAGACCGGTCCCATGGACGAAGTTGCCTCGCCATTCTGGCCGAAGGCCGTATCGGTATCGTTCGCAATCTCTTCAAAGGTGCCGTCGTGCTTGTTGTGAAACAGAAAGTTTTCCGTGCGGTCGTTGGCAACGTAAATATCGTCCCAGCCATCGTTGTCGAAGTCCGCGGCGGTCACTCCCATGGTGCGGCCTACATAGGCGCCGATGCCCGACTTGTCCGTCACATCGGTAAACGTTCCGTCGCAGTTATTGTGAAACAGCATGTTGGTTTCGCCCGCATAGTCGAGCGGCCCAGGGTAGTTATCCGCGGCGTAGAAAGCGTGATAGGTGGGGTCGAATTTGACGTAGCGGCCCACAAACAGATCCAGACATCCGTCCTTGTCGTAATCGAGCCAGGTAGAACTGATCGCCCATCCATTCACCTTGATGCCGGCCTTTGCCGTCACATCCGTGAAGTGGCCGTTGCCGTCGTTGTGATAGAGAACCACCTTGCCGTAGCCGGTGACCAGCAGGTCTTCGAAACCGTCGTTGTCGTAATCGCCGGCCGTAACCGCGACGGAGTACATGTCCGGATCGAGTCCCGACTTTTCCGTTACATCGGTAAAATGCCCGTTGCCATCGTTGCGATAGAGATGATTGTGGGGCAGCGGATTCGGCTTGTCCTTCAGCGGAAAGGGATGCATCGAGTCGTCGAGCGGGCGCCCGTTGACCACGTAAAGCGACTGCCGGCCCGAGTTGTCGTAGTCGAACCAGACGCAGCCCGCGCCCGTTCCCTCGAGCAGCGAACCCAATTGGCGGGACCCAAAACTATGCGTAAAGCGAATTCCCGCCTTGTCGGAGGCGTCTTCAAAGCGGATGCTGGAATGAAGAGACGCCTGCGGCGCGGCTGTCCCTGCCTGCGCCGCGGAAGCTGTTCGCGCGAAGAAGAGTGCGCAAAAAATCAGTAGGAATATACGCTTCATATCAATTGCCTCCCGGCGCATTGGTCTGCGATTGGCTAACGGCCTTTGCGCCGGTTAAATCCAGGGGAACGGCCGTCCGCATCAAAACATCCGGTACGCGATTTTCAGACGCGCGCTCGGGCCCGGTGTGGCAGCCTGTACAGATGCGCTGTTCGCCGCTGCGAATCCAGAACCATCCGTGCTCCTGGCGCACGACTGCCCCTTTTGCATTAAGCAATGCGAATCGAATGGGCCTGTCGCCAGGTACCTGCACAAAAAAGGATCCATCGGCCTCTACAGGTGCAGTGCCATTCGCAACTGCGCGGCCTTGCGCGTCCATCGTCTCCAGCCGCACCGATGCGGGCACAGTCCGCAAATCGCCCTCACGCGACAGGCGCGAGTCCAGAGCAAGCAGATTGGCGTAGCTCCATGGGTGCAGCGCGCTCGGATGATGGTGTGGCCGGGTGCGCGGCGCAACCAGTACCGGATCGACGAGATTCTCACCGCTCACGGCAAACACTGCTTGCATCGCGAGCGAAGCGGAGTTCGGCAAGTCCGGCCTCGCCAGCTTCAACGCATAATGCGCCGCGGATGAGGCTCGCGAACTTACCACCCAATCTCCTTGCGCCGTCTCCGCAAGGTCTCCGGCGTATTCAGCGTGCGGCGCAACCACTGGAACCTCATGCGCCATCGGCGAAGTGAACCGAGCCAGTGAAGCACCGTGCGTGAAGATCACGTCGCCCGACGCCAACTGCTTGCCGCCCCACCGCGCGCGCCCATGATCGCAACGGTACGACTCAACGCCCGAACCATCTGAGTAGACCAGGAAAAGCTCCGGTGTCGTTCCCGAGCCAAGCGGAAAATTCGCTTCGAACAGAATGCGCCCATCCTGCAGCACATCCTCGGGAATTGCACTTCCCTGCAGGTGAGAAATGGGAAGCAGCGTCTCTCCGGCATCCGCGGCTACAGGCGCCATCATCGAGAGAGAAGCCTTTCCGGCAACCACCAGTCGATAGCCTGTTGAAGTTCGCCCTGCATAAACCAACTGCCCGGCCGGCAGATACAAAGGGCGAATGGCATCGGCCGAGTTAGCGATGAGCCTGCGCACCGAACCATCCGCAAGCGTAAGCTCCCATATCTGCCACGGATCGCTTGCAGCCTGCTTGCCGGCGAAAAGTACTGACTTGCCATCGAACGAAATGTTTGCGTCCGCGCTGGCGGCAAAGCCCTTCACCAGCGGCGCGGCGTTGCCCTGGTGAACAAGCAAAAGTTGTGCGCCTTGTGGAAACCGTTCCTCTCCGCGCAGGACTGCCAGCGGCTCGTAGACAGGCGCGGCGGTGACGACGATGTCTTCATCCAGCGTCTTTGTGACGCCAGGCGCGGAACCGCACACGGGCACCAGCGTGGCAACCATTGCGGCCATCGACAACACGCGGAATCGCAACCTCATCCAACTGCCTCCACGGGATGGATTCCGGCAAAGTCATGCCGATAGGCATCATCTTCACGTGCCGCGCCGTTGCGCAGTGCAATCCACGGCTCAAGCGCCGTCATCATGAATTCGAATTCCGCAAAATCCAGCGACTGTTCGCCATCGCTCAATGCCTTGTCGGGATTGGGATGCACCTCGACAATCAAACCATCCGCCCCGGCGGCGATGCCGATCCGCGCCAGCGCCGGAACCAGGTCGCGATCTCCGCAGGCGTGGCTGGGGTCGGCGATCATCGGAAGACGGCAAATCTGTTTGAGCAGCGCAATTCCGGCAGAGTCGAAGGTATTGCGCAAAGCCGTTTCGAAGGTGCGGATGCCGCGCTCGCAAAGGATGACGTTGGGGTTGCCATTGTCCAGAATCACCTGCGCCGAGCGCAGCATATCCGCAATCGTGGCCACCATGCCGCGCTTGAGCAGAATCGGCCGTCCCGACCGCGCCGCCGCCTCCAGCAACGTGAAGTTCTCCATGCTGCGCGAGCCGATCTGCAAAATGTCGGCATACTCGGCGACCAGGGGAACGTCCTCCTCCGACATCACCTCGGTCACGATGGCCAGACCGGTTTCTTCGCGCGCCTTGGCCAGCAGTTTCAGGGCTTCGACGCCTAGACCTTGGAATGCATAGGGAGAGCTGCGAGGCTTGAATGCGCCCCCGCGCAAAACACGAGCGCCGTTGCGCCGCACATGGTGGGCAATGGCCATCAGCTGGCCCTCGGACTCAACCGAGCAGGGCCCTGCCATGATGGTGAATTCCTCACCCCCAATCGCGAAATCGAGCACCCGCGCCACTGTTCTGTGACCGGATGCGCCGATTAGCACGTCAGGTGTCTCGGCAAAGCGTTCTTGCCAACTTACACGCACCTTGTGCGCTCCATTCTGGGGAAGCGTCAGTGTACCGCCGCCCGCAGTTGCGGCGCATCAACCGAAAGGTGGAGATGGGGGTGTAATACCGCGAGTGCATTTTGACGACCTGAAAGTTGTTAAAGTGAATCAGATCAGCGCAATAGGGGGAGGACAATAGCCGAAAGCCGCATCCACGCAAGCCGCGACGGCCAGCGCCGTCTCGTCCTGGAACGGCCGCGCCACCACCTGCACGCCGATCGGCAATCCCTCCGGCGATTTTCCGACCGGAACCACGGCTGCCGGAGCGGCCAACGCATTGAACCATTGCGTGTAGCGCACGGCGTCAAGGTAGCTCACGGACTGGCCTTCGACACTCCACGTTCGCTCATCATGACGAAAGGCCGGAATGCTGGCAACCGGGCACAGCAACACCGGGAATTCCTTCATTTCGGCCAGGACTCTCGAACGCAGGAGATCCAACTCCGCCCAGGCATTGAGCAATTCTGTAGCGGTGAGCGGCCCGGCCGCTTCGGCAATGGAGAGAAACTCCGCGAAGATGGGGCTCAACCGATCGCGCCTGCCTCGAATCTCGGGCTCGTAGAACATGGCGCCGCATTGCACAAAAAAAGTCCACCAAATCTTGCGTAACTGCTCCAGTGCGCGCGGACGAAAAGGCTCCACGCGGAAACCAGTTTCGCGCAGCGCCTGCGCGGCCGCGCGAACAGCGCTCCGCGTCTCGTCCGTAACCGGAACCAGGCCATCGTCCTCAAAATACCCAACTTTGCAGGCCCGCAACTCATCGAGGGAAGGCGTGCGCAGCGCCACCGGCGGGCTGACGGGATCGCCCGGGTCCTGTCCGGCAAGCGTCCGAAAGAGCAACTGAACGTCGCCCATGGTGCGCGCCAAGGGCCCAATAGCCCCCAGAATCGAGAACGGGCCCACGCACGGGGGCAGATGTCCGCGGCCTGGAATTCGTCCCGGCGTCGGCTTCAGCGAGCAGATGCCCGTAAAGTGCGCCGGCACCCGCACCGAGCCGCCGCTGTCGCTGCCCAGCCCGCCTGCCGAAAGCCCCGCCGCAATGGCCGCCGATTCGCCGCCACTCGATCCGCCCGGCGAACGCTCCAGGTCCCATGGATTGCGCACTCGTCCGTGGAGCAGATTCGCGCTCTCGTACGCCATCAGAAACTCCGGGCAATTGGTCGTGCCCAGAATCAACGCTCCCGCCGCGCGAAGCCGTCCCACCACCACCGCATCTTCCGCCGGAATCTCGTCCTTGTGCAGCAGGCTGCCGATTTCGCACCGATACCCTGCTGTGGCAATCGAAGACTTGATCGTCACCGGCAAACCATGCAGCGCGCCGCGTGGCTCTGTCGCTGCATCGAGATGCCGCGCCTGCGCTCGCACGCGCTCCGCATCGTAGTCCGCGAAAACGTTGAGATCGGGATTCAGCCGCTCGATCTGCCGGATGTGCGCCTCTGCCAGTTCGGTCACTGAGACCTGACCCGCGCGTAGCAACTCCAACTGTCTTTCCGCCGGCGCCAGCACAATCTCGTTCATCGCGGATTTCCAGGTTTCGCTTCAGGCGCCAGATCATCCGATGGCGTAGAGGTCAATAACCGATAGTTGAATCGATACGATCGCACCGGCTCTCCCGAATCGAAGCGGTCGTTCCAGTTCAACTGGTAATCGAGTGTGCTCGCGTTGCTGGGATACGCTTCGCCGTCCGGATACGGATACGCCGACATCCCGTGAAACGGCAGTTGCGCAACGGTAAACGGCGAGGCGTCCCACCAATCCATGTCTTTCACATACCCGTTGGCATAGAAAAAGTAATCGCGCTTCCAGTGAGCCGCCAAGGCCGGCAGCTTGCCGGTGTCGAACTCGGCTCGAATCTCCTCGCCGCTTCCGTAGATCACAAACCGGTCGTCAACGCTATTCAACAAGGCCGTCACGTCCCCCATGTGCGTGTAGTTGCCGCGCTCGCGCTGGAACGGACCGCTCAGGCTTACGCGGTTGTAATCATAGTCGAGATCGCCCGGACTTTTACCTTCAATCTGCGTCGGATAACCGCGGAAGTGCAGCGTTGCCGACGCCAGCGGCAATTCATTGGTCACTGCCCTTGCGTCCTCGCTCTGGTCGATCAGCACCTGGTCCCAATAGATCTGCAGGTTCGTCATCAGCCGGATGCGTCTCGCGCCCGCCGGCAACTTCCCACTGAGATCGACAACGATAGTCCGCTCCAACCCCGCCGGAAATCCGGCTTCGCCCGCTATGCGCTGCCACGTGCCATCGGGCAACTCGGCCTCGACATAAGGAGAGATGGGCTTGATCCCCGCCTGCCAGGCCGCATAAAGCGACGTCGCGCTAAAGTAGTTCACGTATCCGGTCATCAGCAGCCGCAGCGGAGCCGCCGGCTTGAGGGCGCCCAGATCCAGCGTAAGCGCGTGCAGCTTGGCGAAGCCGTCGTAAGGCACCGCCGTAAACCCGCTCGCAAAAACATGATCGCGGCGGCTCAGCTGGGCGAGCACATCGCGCCCTTCGCCGTCCCATGCTCCCAGCGGCAATCGCGTTTCCGCGCTCGCCACCACGCGGCCAGAGGCGAATGGCGGATCGTCGAGGAAGCGCTCGTCGGGATTGACCTCCACATCTTCCGGATGATCGACCGCAAGCAAGCGCAGTTGGTCGATGTAGTTCACCTCTTCCATCGGCTCCATGAAACGCAGGCTCACTTTGCCGTCTACCAGCGCCACGTTTGCGCCGTCAACCTTGATCCACTCTCCCGCATTCGGAATGTTGCGCCGCTGCGGCGTG
>Ga0181517_10000536_pt1 | contig 49743 bp, 42 predicted proteins | sample PEATcosm2014_Bin_31_FD_119748 | JGI IMG/M metagenome (GOLD analysis project Ga0181517, IMG submission 119748) | Peatland microbial communities from MTU Mesocosm Facility, Houghton, MI, USA - PEATcosm2014_Bin01_30_metaG | ecosystem: Environmental > Terrestrial > Soil > Wetlands > Peat | place... | reverse complement strand
TACCCAGGCCAGCCCAATACACGGGTCCAGTCGCTCTCCCTCATGCCAACCAGTGTAGACAAAATCGCCGAATTCCAAAATGCCCGTCAAATCTGGGCCCCTTACAGATTCCTGCGCAGAGCCGTTTTTTTGTGGTCGCCCATCAGGAGCCAACAAACTACCGACCTCCGGTCCGCAGTTGCCGGGTGACGAGTTGGTCAGGCTTCCCGAGGAAAACCTCGCTCGGAAGGTACCGCCGCAACTCGCCGCAGAGGGGGCACTCGACGGCGACCGACTGAAAGGGGAACTCCTCCCGGCCAGAGGGCACGTCGCGACGGCACCGCTTGCAGGTGACCACGAAGTGCCTACGCTCGATGGTGGGGAAGCCGAATGCCATTCCCCGAGTATAGGCGAATTAAAAGCGAAAGTATTCCACAGGCCGGAGCAGCGGTGGACTTCGACCCTGCTCCTCATCGCCAGACAGCGCATTGACACGCAGTTGGGAAAACTGCGTCTCAAACCTCTAATACGTACTCACTTTAGCACTCACTGAATGCGCTACGAAGGGTACTTTTCAGCGTTTTTCGATGCTTCTCAGTTCATTTAAGTTATTGATATTGAACATTTTAATCGCTTTAGGAAACTGCTGCTCTATCCACCTGAGCTACGGGGCCACGTTTAGGATCAATGACTTGCGAGATGCGAGGAATTCGTCAGCCCGCCTTTGGATCGCTCGAACGCTGAACAGCTTCATTCGCCGGCTACCAGCCAAGTGGCAGGGCGAAGTCGCCGAAATCGCTCTGTTTATAGGGTAGCATTCCGAAAGTACCGAGGGCCACGGCTCAGCTGGCAAGCAAATCTCCGCCTGTGGACGAATGGCGGCCAACGGAAGAAATCGCTTCGACAAGGGCGGGAGGCAGCCCTTGCCGCGCGTCTGCGACGGGACCGGCTCGTGCGGCAGGCCGCGACTCTCAGCCTGCCGTGGTTCCTAGCGGTCGGTGCAGGAGTAGCAGGGATCGCACGATGCCTGAATCAACGGAGAATCGGCCAAATCCTGCCCCAGAACCGTAAAGCGGACGGTGGCCATATTCATGAATGTAGGTGTGCGCACACGGACACGCTCCGGGATTTCCGTGCCGTTGGAGGTGATCTGGTACATCACCTCGCCGCGGGGTGCTTCAACGCGGCTGATGGCCGTTCCCGCCGGCACCTTGAAGCGCGCACCAACCGGAGGCGTGGTGTGGATGGGCCCGTCGGGCAGTGTGCTGAGCGCCTGGCGCAGAATACGGCAACTCTCTATCATCTCCAGCGTGTGAACCACAAGGCGTGCGCGCACGTCGCCCGAGCTCTCAACGGGCACATTGAATTCAAAGCGGTCGTAGGCGCAGTAGGGCACGGAACGGCGAATATCCTGACCGATGCCGGACGCACGCGCCAGCGGTCCAACGGCGCCCATAGCCTTGGCCTGCTCCCTGGTCAAGATACCCACCCCTTTACAACGCGACTCCACTGTCCTGTCTTCGAGGAAGATGGGGATGATGGTGCGCGTGATATCGCGCTCCATGGCGTCGAGAATGTTCAAGACGGCTTGCGGATCGGCAATGTCGCGATTGACGCCGCCGATCCGGTTCATGCCATAGTTGACGCGGTTCCCGGAGATAGCCGAAAGCGCGTCCATCACCTCTTCGCGCAGGGTGAAGCAGGCCATGAAGATGGTCTTGAACCCGATGAGCTTGGCCGCTACGCCGGCCCACAGAAAGTGGGAATGCAGCCGCTCCAGTTCGGCAAGAATCACGCGAATATAGAGGGCGCGCTCCGGAGGCTGGGCCCCGTTCAGTTGTTCGACCGCCTGACAGAACGAGAGCGAATGGACATTGGAGCAAATCCCGCAGACGCGCTCCACGAGCGTAATGCCTTGCAGATAGTTGCGGCGTTCGGCCAGATACTCGATACCACGAAAGTTGAAGCCAATGTGCATCACCGCGTCGCGCACCGTTTCGCCGTCGCAAACAAGCTCCAGCTTGTAAGGCTCTTCAAGCGCTGGGTGGTAGGGACCGATGGGAATGCGGAAGCTCACTTGACGACCTCCTTGTGCAGGTTGATGCCGATCGGATCGCCTGCGCGGGTCATCAGGGGTTTGGTGTTTTCGCGCCCGATGAACTCGACGGCAAAATATTCATGCGTCTCGCGCTCCACCCAATCGGCGGCGGGACAGAGATCGGCGATGGTGGCGATGCTTTGCGATGTGGTCATGGTAATGAAAGAGAGAAGCTGGCCGTTCAAGTCCCACTGGTAGTCGAGACGTACTTCCTTGTCGGGGCGCTCCATGGCGGTAACGGCGACAAAGCGTGCCTCCAGCGACACCATATGCACAGCCCTTGCGCGCACATCCGCCGCATCCAGCGTCTTCCACCAGGAACCGTTCTTCCATTCCCAATCGCCGCCCAGGCCCAACTCCCAAAGAGTCGTCAAGAAACTTCCAGATGCCATTGTCATTGCAAATCCCCTTTTTCCGTTGGCTCAACCAGCCGCGGTTTCCGTGCCGGCTGCCGCTATGACCGGTGCAGCTTGTTTCGCTGGCTCGCTCGCCGCTGCTGTCTTATCCGCCACGGCTGCCGGCGCCGGCGCCGGACGCACCGGGCGCTTGCGCACCATATTCAAATCCTGCTTCAGTTCGCCCTGGACGCTGTAAAGCGGCGGCAGTTGCGACTCCATGCCCAGCGTGTGCGGCTTGCAGCGCTCGATGCAGCGCCCGCAGAAGGTGCATTTGCCGGGATCGTAGGACCAGCGATAGTTCTCGCCGCTCCGTGTCACCTCGATTGCGGCCGTGGGACACACATAGGCGCAAAGTCCGCAACCTACGCAGCGTTCTGCATCGTTGACGATCAGGCCGCGATACTGATTGCTCGTGCATTGGTGCTTGTGCGGCAGGCGAAACGACACCGGACCGCGGCGGAGATTTTGATAGATGAGGCGAAAGATATTCACCAGCGATACCCCATATAAATGGCTGAAGAGACGACGAGAATCGCAAGGATCCCAGCCCATTGCCAGTAGAACTTGATGGCGCGCTGCAGCGTGAAGCGCGCCGTGGCCGCCGCGATGGTGGAAAGCAGCAGCACCTCGGCAAAGGAGACCGCCACGAATGAAACGGCGTGGAACCACCAGGGGCCGGTGGCGGGCAGCACCAGCGTGGCCACGAATCCGGTAAGCGCAACCCACTCCAGTCCATGCGCCAGTTCCCACATGGCCAGCGCAGCGCCGGCATACTCGGTGAGCGGACCGGAATAAATTTCCTGCTCCGCGCTCGACGTGGAGAAGGGATTGAGCCGCAATTTGGCGGGGATGCACAACAGAATGCCGAAGACGCCGATCCAGTGGCCGGGATTCCACGACCCGCCCGCAATATCTGCCAGACGAAACGTTCTTTCCGTCACCGCGATGGTCACAATCGAGAGCAGGAAGACCACGTTGTTGGCCACGCTCAGCACCGCCTCGCGAATGGCGCCGATTTCGCCGTAGATGGAGCCGGAGGTGAACCCGGCCAGGATGAAGCAGATCGAAGGCAGTTCGAGCAGCGCCACCAGCAGCACGGCGTCGCCGGAGAAACCCCGGCCGCCGGGAAAGACCGGCAGCATGGCGATGGCGCCAATCATCGAAAGCACTGAGAGCGCCGGCCACAGCCGCAGCAGGTCGGCCTCAATTCCATGCCGCGACGGCGTGCGCTTGCCGATGAGCTTCACGAAATCGTAAAAGGGCTGCAACAGAGGCGGACCGATGCGCCGTTGCATGAGCGCTACGGCCTTGCGCTCGCCCCACACATACAGCCAGGCGGCAGGAATCGCAAAGAGCAGCCCCGGAAACAGAAAGAAGTGAATCAATCCGGAAACGTTCATTTCTGCGGCTCTCCCTTCGTCTTTGCGGAGACTCCGCGTTCGGCCAGGATTTCCGCGGCACGCGCAATGGCATCGATGATGGCATCCGGATGGGGCGGGCAGCCGGGCACATACACATCCACCGGGATATGTTTGCTGAGCGGGCCTGCAATCACCGGACTGCCTGCAAAGACATTGCACGACGCTGGGCAGGAACCAAGTGCAACCACCGCCTTGGGTTCGCATACCTGCGAGTAGACCGTCTTCACCGCCTCCAGCGTGGTGCGCGTGACGGGGCCGGTGATGCAGAGAATGTCGGCGTGACGCGGGCTGCCCTCGAGGTGAATGCCCAACTGCTCCACGTCATAACGCGGCGAAAGACAGGTGATCAGTTCGATATCGCATCCGTTGCAACTGCCGGTATTGAGATGAAACAGAAACGGGCTCTTGCGGCGGCATTTGTTCATCAAGCGCTTGAAAAGGTTCATTGAATCCCCCGCGTCAGGGCCAGCAGCGCATCGGGCCAGAGGCCACCAGCCAGTAGAACAACGATCAAGCCCACCACCGCAAAATGGAGCGGCAGGGTTTCCGGAGTGTACTTCGTAGTGTCTTCCGCATCGCGCGGTCCCCACCAGCAGCGGGTGAAGCAAAGGACATAGGCCAGCAGCGCGAACATCGAAGAGAGGATGAAGCCGGCAAGCAGCCAATGATTCATCTCTGCCGCGGTCTGATAGAGGCGCCATCGTCCAGCAAAACCCAGCAGCGGAGGCACACCCAGCATGGCCAACATGCCGGCCAGGAAACCCGCCGCACTGACCGGGTAACGCGAGGCCAAGCCGCGAGCATCGTTAATGAGCGCGCCATCGGCTTCCGGTGCGCTCAACGAGATGAAGAGCAGCGCCTTGGCAAGCGCATGGACCGTGGCCGCAAAGAGCGCACCGCGCAGCCCCAGTTGGTTGGCCGACGCAATGCCCAACAGCAGGAAGCCCATGTCTTCGATGGTCGAGAGCGCGAGCAGCCGCTTGAGATTGCTTTCCGTGAGCATCAGCAGCGACGCCAAAAGCGAAGTGGCAATCGCCGCCGCAATCCACACGCCATCCGGCGACAGAAGCTCAGGATGCGCGGATGCGGTCAGATAAAACTCGCCGAAGGCCGCGATATCGACCACCGCGACAATCAGGCCCATTGCCAGTGCTGGAACGGCCTCAGCGACAGCAGGCAGCCACAGGAGCAGCGGCACGATCGCCAATTTGAGAACGAATCCGCCCAACAGCAGCGCCCGTGCCCACTCGGCGCTTCCCTGCTGCAATGCAAGCTGGCCGGCGATCAGGCTGGCTGCGGAGAGCGCTACGACAACGGAGTAGATCCATGCCGCGCGTCGCGACCCAGTATGCCAAACCAGCGCCAGAGCGAGAAATGTGGAGGCTTCCAGCAGGATCAGGCGCGGCAGTGGCTGCGTCATCCATAGAGCGGCCATCGCGGCAACTCCGCTCAGCGCCAGCAGTGGCAGCAGCCCGCGCCACGCCTTCTGTGCACCGGCGGCCACCAGCAGCGCAGCAAACGCAACGCCGCAACCAAGACCGAGCAGCACTGGAATTCTCTCAGCGCCTTCGAGTCCAGTCGATTGCGCGACAGCGGGAGCGAACCAGCGCAGCGAGCCGACGAGCGCGACGGTGAGAGCTGCGAGCAAAACGATCAGGCGCTTTTCCGCCCAGGCCATCGCGCGACCCAGCGTGGCGGAGACGGCCTGCAAGCCGCCCCACGCGCTCCGGTAAAGGCGATCGGCATCCGTGTTGCGATAGAACGGCGCCCAGTGCTTCTTCAGAATCACCGAGAACTCGCCCGCCGGAAGACGGCCGGAGCCGGAGATGGATTCGCCGCCCGTGAAGACGCTTGCTCCTCCACCACCGGTTGAGCCACCCACCAACACCACGCCGCCGCCTTCTACCGCCAGGGCGCGCGTTCTGGACATGCCAGCCATGGCGTAAACCAGAGCGCCAACGCCCGCCGAGACAACGGCCAGCATCAGACCACCGGCGGTCCACCAGGATCCGGCATTGGGCGTGAGCCCGAACCAGGAGACTTGCACCGTGGCCAGACCAAGCACCGGCAAAATCGGATTGATGATGCAATTGACGGCCAATTGCGGCGCCAGCCCCAGGACGGCGCTGCCCAGGCCAAACAAGCCGAGCGCCCAAACCATCGTCGGCGGCGACTCATGTGCGCCTTCGGTCTGCGCCGTCGTGGGCCCCAGGAAGACGGAACTTGTTGCCTTCACGCAGGAGAAGACGGTGCCCACGCTGACCACCCATGCGGCAAGCGCCGGGACCACATGTCCCGCTTGCAGCGCCGCGGTGTAAAGCAGCCACTTGCTCGCGAAGCCGCTCATGAAGGGCACGCCCATCATGCTGCCCACGCTGATCAGCCACACGATCGAGGTCTGCGGCATGCGGCGCGCCAGGCCGCCGAGCTGATTCATGTCGCGGGTTCCAGTCGCATGCTGCACGGAGCCGGCCGCAAGGAACAGCCCGCCCTTGAAGATGCTGTGATTCAGGCAATGCAGCAATGCCGCCGCTATGGCCAGCGGCGTGCCGATGCCCAGCCCGGTCACGATGTAACCGATCTGGCTGACGGTGTGGAAGGCCAACATGCGCTTCAGGTCGTGCTGCACCATGGCATAGGCCACGCCCACCACCATAGTGACCGTGCCCGTCCACATCATCACGGAACCCCAGGAGCTGGGCCACTGATTGAAGCAATGCATACGTGCGGCCAGATAAACTCCGGCCTTGACGTAGCATGCGGCATGAAGCAGCGCGCTCACCGGGGTCGGCGCATTCATGGCCTCCGGAATCCAGGTATGCAGCGGAAACTGCACCGACTTAGCCAGCAGCGCTACCAGCATGAGTGCGAAGACGCCGCCAGTGAAGGCCTGCGCCACTGCGGGATCGGTCCACAGCGCGCTGCCTGTGCGGGCATAGATGAGCAGAACCGCCGCCAGCAGTCCGTAGCCCGCGAGGTGAGTCATCAGCAGCACCTTGCGCGCGCCGGCAACCGCTTCCTTTTTCTCGTACCAGAAGCCGACCAGGCTGAAGGAGCAGAGCCCCATCGCTTCCCAGCATAGATAAAGGAAGAACAGATTGGCGCTGTACACCAGCCCCACCATGCCGCAAATGAAGGTGAGCATGAAGGCGTAGAAGCGCGTGGCGGAGCGCTCGTGGGCCATGTAGCCGATGGAGTAAAGCAATACCGCCGAACCCAGAGCCGTGCCCATCAGCGCAAACAGAAGGCTCAGCGCATCCACATGAAAGACCAGCGCCAGCGGCCCGTCCCATGCGAGAGCTCTGTAGTCGATAGGACCGCTCTGCCAGACGCGCACAAATGTGGCCACCACCGCCAGAAAGCTCGGCAGGCAGCATGCGAGCGCCAGCACACCTTTGGCGCGGGATGAGAGAAGCCGCTCCGCAAGAAGCTGCAGAATGACACCGGCCAAAAGCGGCAGTAAGGCCAGCAACACCAGAGTTTCAGAAGCGACCCTCATCGTCCCCTTTCACAGCACAGTTGCGATGTGTATCGAAACACCACGTCTCAATCACCCATTCCCCAAGATATCCGTTCAGAGACAAAGAGTCCCTCACCGCCCAGCACACACTCTCCGGGCGTCCGCACTTCCTTGAGGGAGGGCGGCTGAACCTAATTGGGTCAGCCGCCTTCCCGTTTACTGCTGGGACTTATTTGGCGAGAGCAGCTTCCTCGGCCTTCGCTTCCGCCTTGGCGGGGAGTTTGTCCTTTTCGACCTTTGTTTTCTGAGCCGAAACGGGCTTCTCCGCCGGAACATCGAAATCGATGCGATCTGTCAGTTCCACGAAGGGCCGCCCATAGAAGCTGTCGAGCAGAATCGCCTGCAACTCCTTCATGAGCGGGTAACGGGGATTGGCTCCCGTGCACTGGTCGTCAAAAGCATCGATGGAGACTGCCCTCAGCTGAGCCAGGAAATCGGCCTCGCTCACTCCCGCTTCCTGGATCGAGGCGGGAATCTCCAACTGCTTCTTCAGATCGTCCACCCACTGGATCAGGTTCGCGACCTTCTCGTCCTTGGTCGTTCCGCCTAGTCCGAGATGATCGGCAACCTCGGCATAACGGCACTTGGCCTTGGGCCTGTCGTACTGCGAGAAGGCAGCCTGCTTGGTGGGGTTGTCGTTGGCGTTGTAGCGGATCACGTTGCTGATCAGCAGCGCATTGGCCAGCCCGTGAGGCAGGTGGAACGCAGCGCCGATCTTATGGGCCATGGAGTGGCAGGCGCCCAGAAACGCATTGGCGAACGCGACGCCAGCCAAGGTTGCGGCGTTGTGCACCTTCTCGCGGGCGATCGGGTCCTTGGCGCCGTTCTTGTAAGAGGAGGGCAGATACTCCTTGAGCAGCTTGAGTGCCTGCAGAGCCTGGCCGTCGGTGAACTCGTTGGCCATGATGGACACGTAGGCTTCAAGAGCGTGAACCACCGCATCGATGCCGCCAAAGGCGGTCAACGACTTGGGCAGGTTCATCACCAGGTTGGCGTCGATGATGGCGATGTTCGGCGTCAGCTCATAGTCGGCTATCGGATACTTCTTGCCGGTCGCGTCGTCGGTCACCACGGCAAACGGAGTCACTTCGGAACCGGTGCCGGAAGTGGTCGGGATGGCGATCATCTTGGCCTTGATGCCCATCTTGGGGAACTTGTAGATGCGCTTGCGGATATCCATGAAGCGCAGCGCCAGATCCTCAAAATCGACTTCCGGGTGCTCGTACATCACCCAGGCAATCTTGGCCGCATCCATCGGCGAACCGCCGCCCAAAGCGACGATGACATCCGGCTGGAAGCCATTCATCACCTCCACGCACTTGCGGACCGTTGACAGGTTCGGATCGGCCTTCACCTGAGAAAAGACATCCACTTCCAAACCCAGCTTCTTGAGCGCGTCGATCAGATCGTCGGCATAGCCGTTGCGGAATAGAAAATCGTCTGTGACGATGAGCGCGCGCTTCTTGCCAGCGATCTCCTTCAACGCCTCCGGCACGCAACCGCGGCGGAAGTAGATGGAACTTGGCAGCTTGTGCCACAGCATGTTTTCAGCGCGTTTGGCAACGATCTTCCTATTGAGCAAGTGCTTTGGCCCCACATTCTCCGAAACTGAGTTTCCTCCCCAGCTACCGCAACCCAGCGTAAGGCTGGGCGACAGGCTGAAGTTGTAAAGATCGCCGATGCCGCCGTGCGAAGACGGCGTGTTGATAAGGATGCGCGAGGTCTTCATCTGCGCGCCGAAGTAGTTCACGCGCTCCTTCTGCTGATCCTGATCGGTATAGAGCACGGAGGTATGTCCGATGCCGCCCAGCGCAACCAGCTTGCTGGCAATCGCGACTGCGTCCTTGAAGTCCTTGGCGCGATAGAGACCGAGAATGGTGGAGAGCTTCTCGTGCGCGAACGGCTCCGCCGTGGTGGCGTCCGTCACTTCGCCGATAAGCACCTTGGTTGTGGCCGGAACGCTGATGCCCGCCAGCGCGGCAATCTTCGGCGCGGCTTGGCCGACGATCTTCGCATTCACTCCGCCGTTGACCAGAATGATCGCCCGAACCGCCTCCGTCTCCTTCTTGTTGAGGATGTATCCGCCATGACGCGAAAAGCGGTCGCGGATGGAGTCGTAGATGGCATCGACGGCAATCACTGCCTGCTCTGAGGCGCAAATGACGCCGTTGTCGAAGGTCTTCGACATCAGGATGGAAGCTACGGCGCGGGTCTGATCGGCGGTTTCGTCGATCACCACCGGCGTGTTGCCGGCGCCGACACCGATGGCCGGCGTACCGGAAGAGTACGCGGCGTGCACCATGCCCGGACCGCCCGTGGCCAGGATCAGCTTGACCGCCGAGTGGCGCATCAACTGGTTGGAGAGTTCGACCGTGGGCTCGTCGATCCACCCGATAATGTCTTCAGGAGCGCCAGCGGCTACCGCGGCCTCAAGCACGAGCCGGGCCGCAATGCAAGTACACTTGCGCGCGCGCGGGTGCGGACTGATGATGATGCCGTTGCGCGTCTTCAGGCTGATCAGCGTCTTGAAGATCGCCGTCGAAGTCGGGTTGGTGGTCGGAATAATGCCGCAGATCAGACCCACGGGCTCGGCAATGGTAATGGTGCCCGCCTCGTCGTCCTGGCTGAGAATGCCGCAGGTCTTTTCGTCCTTGTAGCTGTTGTAGATGTACTCCGAAGCAAAGTGATTCTTGATGACCTTATCTTCCACTACGCCCATGCCGGTTTCTTCCACGGCCAACTCGGCCAGAGGAATGCGGGCATCGGCGGCTGCCAGGGCAGCGTTGCGGAAAATGTGGTCGACCTGCTTTTGCGAGAAGCTGGCGAATTTCTGTTGCGCGGCTTTGACGCGATCGACAAGGGCGTCCAGTTCTTCCTTGGTGGCGACTGGATGCCTCTGCTCTTGATTTGCGGTAAGAAATGCCTCGAAATTAGTCATCGTCTCCTTATGATTCCGCGCCTGCCTTCACAGAATTGGAAAGGACTCGCGGCTGGTAGTTTTCCAAACAGCGTTGCGACACAGCTATATTTTGAACCGCAGATAAAACGCCCGTCTGTGACGGGCAACACGAAACAGAAGCGCCCGATGGTTAAGAAGGAAAACTCAAATCGTGCACTTGAGTTCGTATTCTCGCACCATTCTTGCAAGTTGTACCAGGGGAAGAGACCCCCAAAAACTGCCGCTCCGCCTCCCAGAAAAATGAGGCCCATTTCTGCTTCGGCAATCTGCGCGACGCCTGCATCCTCTTTGACCCTGTTTTTCTTGGCCAGTGCGATCTTTCGGCGCTCTCCCTACGCACTGACCATCGGAATGCGGCAGATTCCTCTTGTAACCAAGTGTCCCGGCTGGCTGAAGACGCCGCCAGAGTTCGCGTTGACATAGCCATGTTTGGCTGATATTGTGGCTATGCCACTTTATATCGGGATGCTCAGGAGCTTCTGCGCCGTCTCAGCCTGAGCCTGGAGGTGAACCATGACAATGTCCTTCGATTTCGAAACGATTGCCAAGATGATCGATCACTCGCTGCTCAACCCTTCCCTCACCACGAACGAACTTGAAGAAGGTTGTGCGCTGGCGATTCGTTACAACGTAGCCAGCGTCTGCATCCTTCCTTACTATCTGGCCCGCTGCGCCGAGTTGTTGGCCGGCACAGGGGTCCACGCCAGCACAACCATTGGCTTTCCCCATGGCGCCCACACCACAGTCATCAAGCTGGCCGAAGCCCGCCAGGCGCTCAAGGATGGCGGCCAGGAACTGGATATGGTCATCAACATCAGCAAGGCCCGCAGCGGAGATTGGCAGTATGTGCGGAATGAGATTCAAGCTCTTGCCGAAACCATTCATGCCGGCGGAGCAAAGATCAAAGTGATCTTTGAGAATGCCTACCTCGACGATGCCGCCAAGATTCGCCTGTGTGAGATATGCGGAGAGATTGGCGTCGATTGGGTAAAGACTTCGACCGGGTACGCGCCCACCGGAGCCACTCTTCCAGATCTCGAACTGATGCGCAAGCATTCTCCGGCGCGCGTTCAGGTGAAGGCGGCGGGCGGTATTCGTGACCTGGACACACTCCTCACGGTTCGCGCCATCGGAGTCAGCCGCGTGGGTGCGACGCGCACTGCGGCCATGCTGGAGGAGTGCAGAAAGCGGCTCGGTCTCGATCCGATCGCGCCTTCCGCCGCACCGGCGCAAGTGGGGTACTAGCCGTGGCTCTTGCGGACGCTAAACGGCTCGTTCGCGAGCCCATGTATCAGCAGATGAACGATATCCTGCGCGAGTTGCTGAAGAGCGGGGAGTTCGCGGAAGGAGACCGCTTTCTGACCGAACGGCAGATCGCGGAGCGCTTCCAGGTGAGCCGGCCAACCGCCAATAAGGTCCTTGCTGGAATGGTATCGGAGGGACTGCTTGCGTTTAGAAAAGGAGTGGGCACATTTGTCCGCCCTCCGCGCCTGAACTACGACATTCAGTCCCTGGTCAGCTTTACTGAAAAAGTCAAAGCGGCCGGAAAGTTGCCCAGCACGCGCGTCCTTGAGTTCAAGCGCCTCAAGGCTTCCGAAGCAGAAAACGAAGTTCAGGAGAAATTGCAGTTGGGCGCGAATCAGGAACTGTTCGCCATCGCCAGGTTGCGGCTTGCGGATGGCGTGCCCGTCATCCTTGAAAGAAGATGGATTCCCACGGCGATCTTCCCTGGACTCACGCGGCTGCTGCTGCGCGGCTCCTTCTATGGCCTGTGCCGGAACAAGTACGGACTTGAGATTGCGGAGTCGGACCAGACCATTCGAGCGGTGAAGTTGATGGGGCACGAGGCAAAGGTGCTGGAAGCGCACAGCGGTTCGCCGGCCTTCCTGGTCTCTGCCGTGGGCTACTCGGGACCCAAAGCAGCCTGGTGGGAAAGAACTCTTTACCGGGGAGATGCGTACGAGTTCCACCGCGCGCGATCCTCTCCCGGAAGACTCATTCAGTTCTAGCTTCCCTCGTCCTCCCGTTCTGATGAGGGCATTCTTGCTTTTCCACGCCGTCTGGAATCTAATTCCGTTCGGATGAAAGAACCTGTACAGTCCGTAATTCTGCACTCTGCAATAAAGCCCGCATTGGCCGCAAAGATAACTCTGGCGCTAACCGGATTTTCTGCCGTCATTGGCCAAATCGTGCTCATGCGGGAGCTGATTGTCGTATTCAACGGCAATGAGATTTCGCTGGGAATCCTCTTGGCCACTTGGCTATTCTGGACCGCTGCCGGCAGCAGCCTGAGCAGCGGTTTTCGAGTGCGCGGCGACAACGACCGCCGGATGGCCGCCGCGCTTGAATGCCTGATGGGCGCGAGCCTGATGCCGACGATCTGGGCATTGCGCGCATCAAAGAGCATCTTCCAGACCGTGCCGGGCGAACTGGTCGGGCCGGTGCCGATGTTTCTCACATCGCTGCTGTGCCTGAGCCTGTTTTGCTTTGTCTCAGGAGCGCTCTTTGTAGCCGCAGCCCGGGTGGTCGAGACCGAGTGCTACACTTCGGCTCGCGCAGCTGTCAGTTCCGCATACTTGTTTGAAGCCGCCGGCTCCGCTTGCGGAGGAATCGTGGCGAGCATTGTCTTGCTGCGCTTTCTCGATTCCTTTCAGATCGCAACGCTCGTGGCGCTTCTGAATTTCGGTATGGCGGCTGTTCTCTTGCGGCCGATGAACCGCAAGCAGTTTGCCGTCTTCGCAGCTGTGGCGACAATGTTCGCGATTCCCCTACTGATGTTTGTTGCGCCCTCGCTCGACAGGACCGCGCAGCAGCGCTTGTGGCGCGGCTTTCACCTGCTGGAATCGCGCAACTCGATTTACGGCAACCTGACGGTCACCGAGACCGGCAACATCCGCAGCATCTATGACAACGGCGTGATCCTGGCCAATGCGCCGGACGCGGAAGCCACAGAAGAAGCGGTTCACTACGCGCTTCTAGAGCACCCGGCGCCGAAGAATATCCTTCTGATCGGCGGCGGCGTGAGCGGCAGCATCGGCGAGGCGTTCAAACATCCATCCGTCGAACGAATCGACTACGTCGAACTCGACCCCGCGCTCATCGAAATGGCGCGGCAATATTTTCCTGAAGAGTCCGCGCCTCTGGTTTCGGATCCGCGAGTACACATCCACCTCGCGGATGGCCGTTTCTTTCTGAATTCGACCGGCGGCAAGTACGACGCTATCGTTCTCGATGTGCCGGACCCGCAGACCGCGCAGTTGAACCGCTTCTATACGGCCGAGTTCTTTCAGTCCGCTCGCGAACACCTCGCGCCCGGCGGACTGTTCGCCTTGCAGCTTCGCTCCTCTGAGGACACGATCAGCCCGGACCTGGCCGCGTTTCTTCGCTGCATTCACCACACCCTCAAACAGGTCTTTCCATCCGTCGCCGTCATTCCCGGCGAGACAATCCATTTCTTCGCCGCGATGCAGCCTGACGTTCTGACGGAGAATCCGCAAGTGCTGATTGATCGATTGCAGGCGCGGAAACTGAAGACACAGTATGTTCGCGAATACTTCATTCCCTACCGCATGATGCCCGACCGCATGGCGCAGATCGCCGAGCAACTGCAGCCGCTGGCTTCAACGCCGGTGAATCGCGACTTTGCTCCCATCGCCTATTCCTTCGACGTTCTGCTGTGGAGCGCGCAATTCAAGACGGGCTATTCGGATTGGTTCAGGACCGCTGCGCAAATTCCTTTCACGACGGTCCTTGGCGCGGTGTTGATTCTTTTGTTGCTGGCGGCGGTGCTGCTGGCGCTTGTGCCCGCCCACGAAAGACGTGCCCGTTCCGCGACGGCGTTTTGCACGGCTGCCTCTGGATTCACCCTGATGGCATTCCAGATTTTTCTGCTGCTGGCCTTCCAGTCCATCTATGGCTACGTGTACCACCAGCTTACGATCCTCATCGGTTTGTGCATGGCGGGCATCGCCTGCGGAAGCTGGCTGGGCATGCGGCGCATTCGCTTGAGCGATCGCGCCGCATTGAGCACCATGGCAACGACGCAATTCGCACTCGCCCTTGCAGGCCCCGCTCTGATGATTGCATTTAGCCTTCTGGCGAAGGCCTCGGGAGTGGCGACAACATGGGTCGCGGCGCAATTGGTCTTCCCCGCTCTGGCAGCGCTGACAGGAATGCTGGGCGGCTATCAGTTCCCTGTTGCCACGGAAATCTTCCTTCACGATCCTAACGGTCGGTCGAGGCTGGGCGCGCTCTACGCCATCGATCTCCTGGGCGGATGCGTGGGAGCGCTGCTGCTGAGCAGTTACCTCATTCCGGTCTTCGGGTTCTGGAAGACCGCATGGCTTCTTGCGGCGATCAATCTTGCGCCAGCGCTGCTTGCCGCGCAGGCAAGCAGAAGTGCGAAGATGATTCGTGCATGAGCACCTACGGCTTGTGTTCCCCGAAGACCACCGCAGTAAACAGGAAGATATCTGTATCCTCATCCTTCCAGCAGTTGCGGTTCATGCCTGCCTTGGCGCAAGTTTCATCAAGGAATCTCAGCCGGTCCCACCTCTGTTCCACCGGCACCTGCGGAAGCAATAGACCCTCGTAAATGCCGTTCTTCATCAGCAAGCCATGCTCGCCTACCTTGATCTGCTCGATATCCGTAACGCGGCGCAAGGGAGACAGCACGGAGATTTCATAGTCCAGTTGCGGCAGTTCCGACGCAGAGACCGGCTCAAACCGCGGATCGCGCAGGGCGGCCAGCGTGGCCGTGTCGCGCACGGTCATGTAGAGGGGTTTCATCGCGGAGGTGTAGCCGATGCATCCCCGCAATGCTCCCGCTTTCTTCAGGGTCACAAATGCGCCGTACTCCCGATTCAGAGTTTCGCTTGCGCTGGCGGTTGGCTCATACGCCTTTCCCTCGGTAACCGCGTACTCCGCGGACTTGCGCGCCAGCGCGAGCAATTCGCTCTTTTCATTGGCGCTCAGCGAGAACGGCGTTTCCGCCGCATTTGCGCCATGAGTTTTCACAAATACGTCCGCGCTGTATCCGACTACGCGCGAGCGGTCGCCCGAGGTATCGCCGGAGTTGGCGTACTTGAGCACCATCGCCTTGTTCGCTCCCATGCGCTCGGAGGCAATCATCGCCGCTACGATGGGCGCGCCGCCGCAGGCTTCCCAAACCCGCGTCTGGAAGTTGCGCGACATGCTGTAGTAGTCCCACTCCTCAAGAGCATGAAGCGTCTTATGGTCGATCGTTTCGGCGTCGCTGTAGGGGTGATAGTGAGACAAGTCGGAACTGGCCACGATCAGCGTTTCGCCGCCTTTGCTGTCGCTCTTGATCAGCTTGGCGAGAGCAACCCCAAGCGCCCGGCTGCTCTCATAACTCTGGTCTCCCATGACGATGGGCACCAACTGGAAGTCGCCGAGCACCTTTTGCAGCCAGGGCAACTGCACTTCGAGCGCGTGTTCGCCGCCCGCGGCCGTGGGCTCGTGGCCCTGGCTGGAGAAGCGAATCGTCGGGCTCATCTTGACCAACTGCTCCGCAAAAGCCTTGTCGACCGGGACCGTTCCCAAGGGCGTTGCATAGGCTTCCCCGTCATACACCGATGTGTAGGCGAAGGCCTCATAGTGCGAGGGAGCAATCACCACCACGCGCGAATACTTATGCCCCTTCAACGCCGCGTAGGTGTAGGCAGCCACGGGACCGGAATACTGATAGCCTGCATGAGGCGCGACCACGGCGAGAATCGGATCGGTGATCGGGGGCGGCGTCGCATGGGCCAGCATGTCGTCGATCATTGCCGATAGAATCTTCGGATCGGCGGGATAAAAGGCGCCTGCGACCGCAGGTTGCCGGACCTTCGGGGAATTGGCAGCGCGAACGTGCAGCAAGGGCACGGTCGCCATCAGCGCGATAAATTGAGCAGCCAGCCAAACCATTTTCATTCTCCCTTTGGTTGTCATTGCCAAGCCTCCTCAACACCCTCATACGTGCCAAACACCGGGGATGGGGTGAGAACAAAATGGACAACTGTTCTTGCGAATCAACATCTGACCCGCGGTAAATCCAACGCGCTCCACCAGCAGTCGGCGGCACTTTGGACAATAGGTGTTTTGCGCGGGGTGGCCCGGCACGTTGCCGATGTACACGTAGTGCAAACCCTCGGCGTCGGCAATTGCCTTGGCGCGTTCCAGCGTCGGCACCGGCGTGATGGGCAGATTCTTCAGCAGATACTCGGGATGAAATTGCGTGAAGTGCAAAGGCACATCCTCGCCGAGGTTGGTCTTGATCCATGTTGCCAGGACGCGGAATTCTGCATCGCCGTCGTTGAGGCCGGGCACGACAAGATAAACGATCTCGGTCCATTTGCCCATGTTCTTGAGAGTAACCAGCGACTCCAGCACGGGTTTCAACTGGCCTGTCACCACATCCCGGTAGTAGGACTCGGAGAACGATTTGAGATCGATCTTGACCGCGTCCATCTTGCCGTAGGCGGCCTTGAGCGCCTCTTCCTGCATGTAGCCGTTGGAGACGACAATGCTGCGTATGCCGGCTTCGTGTCCAGCATCGGCCACATCCATCAGAAACTCGGCAAAGACGACCGGCTCGCTATAGGTGTAGGCGATTGTAGGGCAGTTATATTGCCTGGCCAGGTCGGCAATCCGCCGTGGAGGAGCGTACTCGGCGGGAACCTGCTCCGGACGCGACTGGGAGATATTCCAGTTCTGGCAGAACTTGCAATTCACATTGCACCCGGCGGTGGCCAGCGAGAAAGCGACCGTTCCCGGCAGATAGTGGAAGAGCGGCTTCTTCTCGATGGGATCGACGTGCGCCGCGCACACGCGCGAATGAACCAGCGAATAATATGTTCCGCCGCGATTCTCGCGCACACCGCAGTAGCCGCGTTCCTTGTCGCCCACCGTGCACCCGCGCGGGCAGAGATCGCACTTGATCTTCCGGTTCGCCAGCTTGTGGTAGAACTTCGCTTCGACGGTGAATTGCGCCTCGTCCTGCTTCTGCGCATCGGCCGCCGCGGGCATCCCCGCGGCAGGTGCGGAAAACTCGGTCAGGCCCAACGCCGCTCCCGAGGCCAGCGCGCACCTCAGGAACGAACGGCGATCGAACGGGCTTCTGTTGCCCCGCAGGACGGAACTTTCGCCTTGCTGCGTATCCAATTCAAAGGACATCTCGAACCTCCAGTTCCCGCCGCCGGCTACACCTCGACCATCGAGATTCTGCGGGGATCGTTTGTACCTAGCCGGTGCTGCGCGTCGGCCGCGGTCGCAATGTAGTTGGGCGCGCGGTCTTCAGCTTTGAGCGTCTTTAATCCCATCTCTGCTCGCTTGCGCTCGATCATCTGCCAGCCGGTATGGTCGAGCGCGACAGGGTCCTGCGCAACCAGCAGGGCATTGCACTTCCAACTGTGTTCCGGCTTGAATCCCGGCCCGCCCTCGTACAGAACCGTCGTCGCATCGCAGATCGTCAATCGCATCCGCGTGCGGATCTCCGGCAGCATGTTCAGATCGGCGATATACGGATCGCAGCCGTTGGGATGGTACTTGTTCGGGTTGTGAATGACGCCATACATGTTCTTGAGGCCGATCGTCACGCCCGCGCCGTCATGATCCTTGAGCACGGGAACATTGATGAGGACGTTGCAACGCTGGGTCAGAATCTTCGACAGCCGGCTTCCCACGCTCCCATAGGCGGCCAGATCTTCTTCATAATCGACGTGATCGGTGCCGTAGCATTGCACGCGGTTTCCGCCCATCGACAAGTGAAATCCGGCGTGCTCCATCTCCTCGCTATCGCGATCCCATACCACAATATCGCCAGCCTTGATTCCGGCCTTCTGCAACCGATCGCAAATAGCTTCCACAAGCTGCAGGTTGCTGGCCACGCCGCGCCCTCCCAGCGTATTCACCTTCAGACCCACCATCTCGCCGGGGTGGACCAGCTTCTTCCACGCCTCGATGGGATGATCCCGGTCGAAGAGAGCCTGGAGGGCCCGATCCAGGAGCGCCTCTATCCTGCGCAAATCCACCGTGGCTCCCGTGCCGCGCAGCATCGGGTCGCGCGCAACCACAACCCTGGACTTCGCGAATGGCGCACCCGGCTCTCCGGTCGCAAGCAGCCCGCCACCACCGCCCGCGCCCAAAAGCGCGGCGCCCGTGAGGCACTTCTTCAGGAAACTTCGCCGGCCGGCGTTTTGCGCTGGTTCCATGAGGCTTCTCCGGTGAGCCTGCGGCTCGCGGCGAGGACCAGTCTTCGAAGGAGAACAGTTTGGGCGGCTGAAGCAAAGCCGTCCAATCCAAGGCCATCGTCTTCAAGACGGATAATTGTCCATCGAGCGTTGTGCCGCCTCAAACAACGCTTACAGCGATCCATGCGAGGTTTCAGTGACGACCGGCACTGGTGAGACCGGTCTGCATCCGGCCGTTGCTCCGAAAGGGAAAAACGCCGCAACGATGGGATGTCAAGCCCAAAGCTATCTATTTCATTGAGAATGACTTAAGAAGTAGATGCGCCGTACGGTCCCCCCGCCGCTATCGCCATCGGAAGATGCGCAGGGAGACGGCAAAAGGCACGACGATCCACGCCAGTAAGATCCCCACCGGCGCGATCATCTGGCCCAGATTCATCCCTTGCAGCATATTTCCGCGCATGGCATCGATGGCTGCGGTCAGCGGCAGCGCCCGCACCACGGGCTGAATGACGGCGGGAAACCGCGACGCCGAAAAGAAGACTCCCGACAAGATCCACATGGGAAGCATGACCAGATTCATCAGTCCCGAGACAGCCTCCATCGTCTTCGCCCGCGAAGCCACCAGCAACCCCATGGCCGAAAATGCCAGGGAGGTGAGCACGCAGAGCAATCCCAGCTCCGCCAGCGAGCCGCGGAACGGCACTCCAAAAGCCAGCCGCGTAAAGCCTAGGAACGCCACAACCTCGATGACCAGCATCGCCAGCCGGGAGAGCAGAAACGAGACAAGATATTGCCAGCGCTTCATGGGCGAGGCCACCATGCGCTTGAGAAGTTTCTTTTGCCGGGCCTCGACGATCGAGAAGCCCAGCCCCCACATCGCCGAACCCATCAGATTCATGCCCAGCAGGCCCGGCACCACAAAGTCGATATACCGCGAGCCGGTTTCACGCACCAGCTGATTCTCAGCATGAACCGCCTCACGCCTCCCCGCCGCCGTCTGAATGGCCTGATCCGCCAGCAGCCGCGCCGACCGCGCGTCCGGGTTCGTATCGTCATACTTGTACGCCACCCCTTCGGGCCTCTGGATGGCCAGCAGCAGAATACTTCCCGTAGCCAGCGCATGGGTGCCGGCCGCTTCGTCCATCGTCGCCGCCGTCAGCCCCTTGTCCGCCGCCAGCGCCTGCGTCAGTTGCGTAGTGGTAGCGCCCACCTGCAGCACATCCGCGGGTCGGTTGCGGAAGGCAATGCCCAGCCCCACCGCCAGCAGAATCGGGAAGATGAAGATCCAGAAAATTGCCTCCGGCTCGCGCAGAATCAGCCGAAAGCGCACCAGGGTCAATTGATACAGGCTGCTCAGTTCCAGCTTATTCATCGCGCAGATTCCTTCCCGTGAGCCGTACAAAGACGTCTTCCAGCGTTGCGGAATGGGTGCGAAACTCGCTCAGATGCAGCCCCTGGGCGCGAAGCGCGGCAAAAATGCGCGGCACCGCCGTGTGCAACTCACTGACTGAAAGCTGGTGCAGTCCGTCGTCCACGCGGTGCGACTGTACGCTGGGAATCGCGGTGAGTTCGGCTGCATCTACTGCGGCGTGGCCCATCTCATCGCCGCCCGCCTCACCGGTGCTCACGGCAAACTCCACAATGTCCTCGCCGCCCACCGTGGCGATGAGTTGCTGTGGTGTGCCAAGCGCGATCACCCGTCCGTGATCCATGATCGCCACCCGGTCGCAAAGCCGCTCCGCCTCCTCCATATAGTGGGTGGTCAGGATAATGGTCCGGCCTGCCTGCTTCAGCCCGTCCACCAGATCCCACAAGTGGCGCCGCGCCTGCGGGTCGAGGCCCGTGGTCGGCTCATCCAGGAAAAGCAGCTCGGGATCGCCCACCAGCGCGCAGGCCATGGCCAGCCGCTGCTTTTGCCCGCCCGAGAGCCCGCCCACGCGCGAGTGGCGTTTCTCATCGAGCTGCGCCGTCCGGATCGATTCCTCCACCGAGATTCCCCCCTTGAAAAAGCTGCGGAAGAGCCTGAGCGTCTCTTCCACCGTCAGCTTGTCGGGAAACTGCGTCTCCTGGAGCTGAATCCCGATGCGTTGGCGCAGTTCATTGGCCCCAGTGCGCCAGTTCAGACCCAGCAGTTCTACCGTTCCCTCTTCGGGAACGGTCAGTCCCTCGCAGATTTCGATGGTCGTGGTCTTCCCCGCTCCATTCGGTCCCAGCAGCCCGAAACACTCGCCCCGCGCCACTTCCAGGTCCAGACCATCCACCGCCTGCACATCCACAAATGCCTTGCGCAGCCCGCGCAGCAGCAGCGTGGGGCCGTTCCCTTGCGATCGGCTCCCAGTAGGCTCTCCGGCGGCTGCCGCGACGGCGCTTTCTCGGCCGTCCCGCATACCCGTTCCAGCGTGTTTTGTCCCGTCCGTCATCGCCTTAGACTACCGCATTTTTCGAGCCCCCTTTGCAAAGAATCCGCGAGATTCGAACCGGACTTTTCCCCGGTTAGCGCCCGTCCGTTCCTTGCCGCCTGGCTGAACGAACCTGCAGAGGCATCGATTCCCCAAACTCGGCCGCGGCGGTTTACTATCCTGCAAGGTTGAGATGTGCCAACCGGTCAACCTCTCAACGAAAGGAAACCTTTCATGCGAATCCCTGTGGCGCTGCGCTTTGTCCTGGTTTTGATCTTGTTACTCTCCGGCATCTCGGCCCTGGCTCAATCCGCTTCGGGTTCCTACGATGCGGTCGATCCCTTCATTGGCACCGCAGGCGGCGGCAACACCTTCCCTGGCGCATCGCTGCCCTTCGGCATGGTGCAGTGGAGCCCTGACACCAACCGCGATGCCTGGTACTTTTACGGCGACAAGCAGATCCACGGATTTGGAATGACCCACATCAGCGGCGCGGGCTGCCCGCTCTATGGCGATTTCGCCGTGCTGCCTACGACCGGCGCATTGACCGTGAGCCCGGGCAAGGATTTCGCGCCTTACGCAGCCGCCTTCGACCATAGCAAAGAGGATGCCCACCCCGGCTACTACGCGGTCACTCTGGGCAACGGTATTCGCGTGGAAATCACGGTGACGGAGCGCGCCGGCATCGCACGCTTCATCTTCCCCGAAGGCGCCAGCGCGCGCCTGCTCATCAACGCCGGATCGAGCGCCAACACGCAGCCCAGCCAGAACGCAGGAAACTCCGGCCGCGACGCCTTTGGCAACCGGATCGAACTCGAAGGCGCGGACTCCTATGCCGGCTCCGTGACCGCGGGCGCTTTCTGCGGCACCCATTCGCAATACAAGCTCTACGTTGCGGGCCGTTTCAACAAACCTTTCAAGGCTTCGACGGTGTGGCAGGACGACACCGTGACCAATGGCGGCACCTCCGCACAGGGCAAGCATACGGGCGCGTGGCTGGACTTCGGCAGCGAGCATGAAGTCGTGCTCAAGGTCGGAGTATCGTTTGTCAGCGAGGCCGGCGCGCTGGCTAATCGCGATGAGGAGATTCCCGGCTGGGACCTCGAGAAAGTTCAATCGAGGGCGCGGGCTGTGTGGAGCGAACTGCTCGACCGCATCGCCGTCGAGGGCGGCACTCGGGACCAGCGCCGGATCTTCTTCACCGGCCTTTATCACTCCTTCCTCTCTCCCACGCTCTTCAGCGATGAGGACGGCAGCTACATCGGCTTCGACAACAAGGTGCATTCCCTAGCCGGATCGAAGCAGAAGGCGCAGTACGCCAACTACTCCGATTGGGATATCTATCGCAATACCGTGCAACTCCAGGCGCTCATCGACTCCGAGCGCGAAGGCGACATGATGCAGTCGCTGGTCAACGACGCAGCCCAAAGCGGTTGGCTCCCGCGCTGGCCCGCGGCCAACGATGTGACATACGTGATGGGCGGCGATTCACCCGCAGCTGTGATCGCATCGTCCTATGCTTTCGGAGCGCGCAACTTCGACGCCGAAACAGCCTTGGAATACATGGTCAAAGCCGGAACCGAAGCAGGCATCGGACCACATGGCGGGGCTGAACGTCCCTTCCTGGACGACTACCGGAAGCTCGGTTATGTGCCTTCGGAAAAAGACCGCACTTCGGCTTCGCGGACACTTGAATACGCCAACGACGACTTTGCCATTGCCCAATTCGCCAAAGCCCTTGGCCACGAAACCGAGTCCAGGGAGTTTCTCAAGCAATCGACGAACTGGCGGAATCTCTTCGACCCAACGACCGGCTGGATTCACCCTCGCCAGGGCAACGGCCTCTGGCTGCCCGGATTCGACGCCGAACGCTCGATTCCCAAGGGCAACGGCTCCGATCAACTCGGATTCGAGGAGGGGAACACCTACCAGTACACCTTCATGATTCCCTTCGACTATCCCACCCTGTTCGCCGCCATCGGCGGAGACGACAAGGTGACGCCGCGCCTGGACAAGTTTTTCCTCAAGCTCCGGTGCTGGGGCGAGCCCTGCTACAACATCGAGAACGAACCCGACTTCGTGGTGCCTTATGCCTACGTCTTCGCCGGCCAGCCGTGGAAAACGCAGGAAGTGGTCACGCGCATCGGAAAAGAAACCTTCAAGCCCACGCCCGACGGCATTCCCGGCAACGACGATCTGGGCGCAACCTCCGGCGTGTATGTGTGGGATGCGCTGGGCATTTACTCGGCTGTGCCTGGCGTGGGCGGCCTGGTGCTGGGCACTCCCATGTTCGACAAGGCGACCCTGCGCCTGGCCGGCGGGCGAACGCTTGTCGTGAGCCGTCGCGGCAACGGCATCTACGTCCAGAAGGTCACGCTCGACGGCGTCCCATACTCCAACTCCTGGCTGCCGCTCGCCAAATTGGGCTCCGCTACAACGCAACTCCAGTTCACGGTCGATGTACAACCGAACAAGGAGCGCGGCGCAGCGCTCCAGGACCGTCCGCCTTCGTTCCGCTAGAGCGTTTTCAGCTCTGGTGCATACAAAACTTTGGGTGCCCCATCCATTCCGCGTATTTTGCGGAATGGGTGGGAAAGCACAAGGTACGGGTTCAGTTGTAAACATTTGAGCTGAAAATGCTCTAACGCAGCTCGACCCTAGTCAAGGGCTTGCAAGCGCGCCTCTGCCGCCGCATCCGAACCCATCGCCCTCCCATGCTCAAGTGGCACGGCTTCAGGCCGTGCCGCAAGAGGGCTCTGTGCCGGCAGCAGCCCGTCGCCCCGCGCCGTAGGCGCAGTGGTCGTTAGCCCCGCGCTTCAGCGTGGGGATGGCGAAACCAACCATTCATCCGGAGTCCCGTAGGGACGGCGCGTCTTCGTTCTCTGGGCGCATGGGCGAAATGAATGCAAGACACAAACTCGGGCGACTCCCGAAAATGTCCAACTGGGACTGCCACTCCGGCAAAACCGGCCCTTTTTCTCCAGCCTGTTTCGCCCCAGCCGGCTAGAAAAATCAAACTTTTTTCGCCACTCCTTGCCGATAATTCACCTCGCTTGGCGCACAATGGTTCATAGAGGGTCCAGAGAGCGCCTCCGGCCCAATCCCTCCAGCATCTCCCCGGTCCGTACCCCCCACCCCCCTCCTGAAACCCGCCCTGAATTGCCGCATAAGATCAACAAAATCAACAGCTTACGCCCCATTCTCTTGTCCGAATTCATCTTATAAATCATTCATTATCAACATCTTACGGAAAGAATAATGGCGAAATTTGTGCGCGAAATCGCCCCTTTCCGGCCTTCAAGGCTCTCCCGCAAGCCTCTTTTCCCGCTCTCCTGCCCACCCTGCGGATCGCTGCGGAGCCGTTTTGCCCCCACGGGTTTCCCGCGCGTCACCGTCCGGGTAAACTGAATACATGGCGGAGATTCAGCGCAGGAAAACGGGGACGGTCAGAATCGGGCAGGTTCGTGTCGGCTGGGAGGTTCCGGTCGTCGTGCAGTCGATGACCAACACCGACACGGCGGACATTGCGGGCACCATCGAACAGGTCGAGGCTCTGGCCCTGGCGGGCTCTGAGATCGTCCGCGTCACGGTGAACAACGAAGACGCCGCGGCGGCCGTCCCGCACATCGTCGAGGGGCTCGACAAACGCGGCATCCGCGTCCCCATCGTGGGCGACTTCCACTACAACGGCCACCTGCTGCTGAAGAAGTTCCCGGCAACAGCGCGGGCGCTGGCCAAGTACCGCATCAACCCCGGCAATGTGTCGATCGGCCGCAAGGACGACGACAACTTCCGCATCATGATCGAGTGCGCCGTCGAAAACCAGAAACCGGTGCGCATCGGCGTGAACTGGGGCTCGCTGGACCAATCCCTGCTCACGCGCATGATGGACGAAAACAACCGCCAGCCGCATCCGCTGCCGGCTCGCGACGTAATGATGGAAGCCATGGTGGTCAGCGCGCTGGACTCGGCCAGAGCCGCCGAACATTACGGCCTGGGTCGCGACCAGATCATTCTCTCGGCTAAAGTAAGCGGCGTCCGCGACCTGATCGACGTTTACACCAACCTTGCCGAGCGTTGCGCCTACCCGCTGCACCTGGGCCTGACCGAAGCCGGCATGGGCGCAAAGGGCCTGATCGCCTCTACCGCCGGACTCGCGCCGCTGCTGCTGGCCGGCATTGGCGACACCATCCGCGTCAGCCTCACGCCCAAGCCCGGCGGCGACCGCACCGAAGAGGTCCTCGCCGCGCAGCAGGTCCTGCAATCGCTGGGGATTCGCAGTTTTATGCCCCAGGTCACCAGTTGTCCCGGTTGCGGCCGCACCACCAGCACCTATTTCCAGGAGTTGGCCGAGCAAATCCAGGGTTACCTGCGCACCTCCATGCCGGAATGGCGCAAGAAGTATCCCGGCGTCGAGGAACTGAAGCTGGCCGTGATGGGCTGCGTGGTCAACGGCCCCGGCGAATCGAAACATGCCAACTTGGGAATCAGTCTGCCCGGCACCTTCGAGGAGCCCAAGGCCCCGGTCTACATCGACGGCAAGTTCTCGACCACCCTCCATGGCGACACAATTGTGGCTGAGTTCAAGCAGATTCTCGATCACTACGTCGAAAGCCACTACGGACAAGGCGCAAAGAGCGCGGAGCTGGTCGGGGCAAAGTAAAAACTGATTTGCTGGCGCCTCGACGATGCTATACTTGCCACGCTCGAAGTAAGTACGATGAAAAACATCTCCGCGTTCTTTCTTTTCTTGGCGTCCATAGCCGCGTGTTTAGCGCAGCAGACGACAACCGGGACAGATACATCGATAGATCCCAAGGCCCTTTTGGCCTCCGCCGCCCCGCTCTACCGGCTGGTCGATTCTGATCGACACCCGTGGTATCTCAAAGCTACCTATCAGACATATGACGACCAAGGCAAGCCGTTCGAAGAGGGATCCTACGAATACTGGTGGGCCGCGCCTGGACGGTATCGGGCGAGTTGGAGCCGTAAAAGCGCTTCCGCATCGGTTTGGGTGAATGGGGAAGCACAGCAAGTCTTCGTCGGTCAGCCGTGGTCTGTCGATTTCACTGAAGGATTGATGGGGACGGTCTTTGTGCACCCGCTCCCGGCGCCGCAAGATATGGCCAGGTTTGCCCTCAGTTCCCTGCCCCTGAACCCGGGAGGCACTTCGCTGCGCTGCGTAAAAATCTCCCCGATACCGTCTCCCGATGGCGGGGGCTATGGGATCGCCTCTGCGCCGAGGTTTTCCGGATTGTGCATGGACCCCGCAAAGCCCATTCTTCGGATGATGATGAGCCCCTATGGAGAGGTGATTCGCTATGGACAACTGCTTCCATTTCAAGGGCAATATGTGGCCAGAGAGATTTCGTTCAGTCACGTCAATACTCGGGTGTGGGAGGCAAAAGTAGAGGAGTTAAAAGAAATCGAAGCGGACGACCCAGCGCTGATCCCTCCAGCGAAAGCAAAACCGCTCGGCGCTTCGTCGCCGCAATTCAATTACCCTGACCTTCAGTCAAAGATAGTTTTCTCTGAAGGCTCCATCGAAAAGCGGATCGATTTCTCAGAGGACTTGGCAGGGCGATTGCTTCTTGACCCGTCCCTCCGACCATCCCTTCCCTCCGGCCTGGATGCGAAGAAATACTCTCACTCCAAAGTCGCCTTCCAGGTAATTATTGACGGCACGGGGAAGATACGGTCTGCAAGAGCTACCTCCGGACCGCCGGAGTTGCAGAAGGCTGCTTTGGAATTGCTGATGCGATACGAATATCGTCCATTCCACACCAAGAATTGGCAACCCATGGAGATCGAGTCAAAAGTTACAGTGAAGTTCTAAATCTGACCACCGTTAGCCTTGCGGGGGCAGTGCCCCGAGAAACGGATTCTCAATTCGCACACCCTCCACCACCTGCCCGTGCTGCAAGTCCTCGGTCAATAGCTTTGAGCAACGGGCCTCGGCGGCAGCGGCTACGATCAGACCATCCCAAATGGAAAACCCATACTTCCTGCTTATTCCTAAAGCACGCAGGTGTATCTCGATGCTCAGGGGTCTGGGGTTCGGACAGAGAATCACAATGTTTTCGATCGCCTCTTGAACCTCCGCCCATGTAAAGCCAAGTTTGGCCCGCGCAACGGACGCAAACTCATTCAGTACCTGCACGCCGATCACTCCGCCGTCGAGTAACAACTGCCTCGCGATAGCAGTCCGGTAGTCCCCCTGGATGTTGGCGTAGACCAGAACATTCGTATCGAAGAAACGGTCTGCGCTCATTGCGCTTCCTTCTCAGGCTTCGACTCCAGGCTCGATTCGAGATTCGCCTCCTGACGACCCATTACGCTGTGTTTATAGCGGTCATAAATCTCCTCGCGATTGAACTTGTACCCGGGAGGAAGAGTCCGGGCCAGTTTGCGGATCGCCTCAATCGCCTCTTCGCGTCTACGGTCCCGCGTAACTTCAAAGGAGAACTCGCCGGTCACTTTGATCTGAGCCTCCTCGTCGGGAGAAATCCCCAGCTTCATGACCACATCGGCGGGAACACGAATGGCTATGCTGTTGCCCCATTTTGCGAACTTCACGGCGCACCTCAAGATATACATTTATATTGTATATCTACTCCTGTTTGGATAGTGCACAAATTCACTTTCCAACCCGCCCAAATCGCGTTAGCATTGCCGCAATCTTCCGCGGAGATTTCCATGTTCGCTCGCCGGCTCCTATGGCTCGTGATTCTGGCCGCGTATACGCCTGTTCCATCCTTTGCCGGCGCTCAGAAGCCCTGCGTCCCCGCCGAGGAAGCCTCCAAACTCTTCGACAAAGACGTTTGCGTCAGCGCGCATGTCTATGATGTAGTGCAACTTCCGGATGGCACACGCTTCCTCGACGTCTGCGCGCCCGAGACGCCCGATGACAAGTGCCGGTTCACCGTCATGAGCCTTTGGGAAGATCGCGACGAGGTGGGCGAACTGCGCAAATACCGCGATATGAACGTCCAGATTCGCGGGATTGTGCGGCCTATGCATGGGCGCGCCGGGATGGTGCTGAGTCATGCTCGCCAGTTTTACGGCGGACCGCCCAAGTTCAAGCCCAACCCCAAGCTGGCGCGCGGCTTCAACGCCGAGCAAAGCCGGCCGCCCATTAACGATCCCAACCTGCGCTCGCAGGGTGGGCGCCGCTCGTTCATGAACACGCGGGACCAGGAGACAAGACCGGCCAAATAGGGTTGCAGGCCTCTCATATCTAATATTCGAGAATTGGGGCGGCCGGCGCTTTGCGCGGAGCTACCAGATCGGCCCGGCCTGGCGGCGGAGTTCGTCCAGCGGGTAGCGCGTGCCGCGCCAGTCCACGCCGTTGCGGACCAGCGTGAACACCATGGAGCGCAGAAACGCAAAGAGCACAATTGCGGTGCACGGAGCAAAGAAGATGGCCAGCCAAGGCGCAACCTGGGTTATGCGGCGGTTGGCCCAATAGGCCAGGGCGATGCCGAAATAGGTGAGCAGCCCGGCGGCCAATGCCCATCCGCCGGCCGACATCGCCGCCAACGGCAAGACCGCCTGCACGGCCAGCCCCAGACAGGCGAGCAGAGCCAGCCCCACCCGGAAGCGGTAAACCGCAAAGGCGTTCTTTTCCGCCAGGTGCACAACGCCCAGCGCGCCCTGCAACCAGCGAATGCGCGCCAGCCCTGGCCCCAGGGCCACGCGCTGCGCGTACCCGGCGCGCTTGACCAGCCAGCCGAAACGCAGGTCGTCCACCACTTCCATCCGCAGCGCCTCAAAACCGCCCAGACGCTCGTAAACCTCTCTGCGAACCAGATTGAAGCCGCCCACGCCGATGAAATCCCTGGCGCGGGAGTCGGCCACCTTCCACAGGCGGATTGTCCACTGGGAGAGCACGTTCATGGCGGCCAGCATCGCGGCCTCGCCGGTTGTTTTGAGGATAAGTGTCGGCACCAGAACCAGGTGATCCGCCTTCTGCGCCAAAGCGTGGCGAAGGCCCAGTTCGAGCGCCTGGGGATGAAAGATCATGTCGCCGTCCGTAAAGAGCAGCCAGGGCGACGCAGCCTGCCGCGCGGCCACGGCCAGGGCATGAGGCTTGCCGAGCCAGCCGGCGGGCAATGTGCCGACGTGCATCACGCGTATCCGGTGCGGCCCGGCGCACCCTAGCGCCTCTGCGACGATTTCGTCCATCAATTCGCCCGTCCGGTCGGTCGAGCGGTCATTGACGGCGATGATATCCAGGCGCAGGCCGGTGGAGGCGAGCAGCGAACGCAGCGTGGCCTGAATCGACTCCTCTTCGTTGCAGGCGGGAACAATCACGGTGAGATGGGGACCTTCGCCGGCGGGCAACGGGGGCAAGGCGGCTGGGCCGATGCGGGTCAGGTCGGGCAAAGTAGGGATTCCCCGCAGAGCCGCGACGGCGCGCCAGAGCCATCCGAGCGCCAGCAGCCAACTGAGGCCGATGAAAACCTGTATGGCAAGAGTTGTCATCACCATGCAGCCAGTATCGCTGAACAATGGGTGAGCCGCACCTGCCCGATCACCCCTGTTTCGACAAGATCAAGCGCCCGGCTGCGGAGCCTCTTCGAGCGGCGGCGCGAAGCGAGACCCGAACCACAGAATGGCGCAGGAAATGACCAGGAAGATAAGAGTCACGCCGAGGCCGAGCCGCAGACTCTTTGTGTGGTCTGAGATAGCGCCGATGATCTGCGGGGAAAACGTGTCGCCGAAGAAGTGAATGCAGAACAGGTTGAACGAAATGGCTGTGGCGCGAACCGGCGCGGAGACCGAGTTCACGATGGCGGCGTTCAGCGGGCCGGTGTTCAGAAAGAGGAAGAACTCGGCGGCAAAAAGAGCCGGAATGGACCACCCGGGCGGCCCGAAGAAGACCAGCGCGCCGCACGGCAGGGTCAGGGCCACGCTCCAGAATGAAAGCAGATAAAGTGCGCGGTAGTTGGTCCGCAGCCAGCGCTGGGCGAGCCATCCGCCAACCAGGGTTCCGGCGATGCCGTCGACTACAGTGATGGCACCCACAACCACGCTGGCGTTGCCCACTGAGAGGCCTGCGTTGCGGTGCAGAAACGTGGGGACCCACGCCGAAATGCCACCCATGACAAAGGTAAGCGTCGCCAGACCCAGAGTGGCCGTAAGAAAGGCGGGATTGCGAAAAAGTCCCAGCACCGTGCTCCGGTCAGCCGTGGGCCGTACGTGGTCGCTCTGTCCCCGCTCTGGCTCGCGGCCCAGCCATCCGTACAAGGCAGCAATCGCCAGGCCGGGAATCGCGCAAAGAAAGAACGGCGCACGCCAGCCCCATAGCGTGCCCAGTTCCCCACCCGCCAGGTAGCCCAGCGCCGCGCCTACCGGAATGGCCAGGTAAAAGATGGAGAGGATGCGGTTGCGATCCCGCTCGGAATAGAAGTCGGCCAGCACGGCTGGAGCGAAAATGCCGAAAGTAGCTTCGCCCACGCCCACCAGCGCATGGCGAGCATAAAGAGTCCAGTAACTGTGGACCCAGGCCGTTCCCAGAGTGGCCAGGCTCCACAGTACCGCGCCGGCGATGATGAGCGGCTTGCGGCGGAAGCGGTCTCCCAGCCAGCCGGTCAAGGGCGCCGCCAGCATATAAAACACAAACAGCGCCGTGGTCAGCGCGCCCATCTGCTGGTCGGTCGAGTGGAATTCCCGCTGGATCAGCGGCTGCGCGCCGGGCAGGATGTAGCGGTCGATGTAGTTGAGCAGGTTGAGCCCGATGAGCAGCAGCAATGTCCCCAGAGCGGGGTTGACATGCGCGCGAAGAGGCTGGGATGAGGTAGGCACAGGAAGTCGATCCCGCAAAAGAAGCACGAGTTAACACGAATATCACAGTAGGCTATCGAAAGCCCACGGTTTTGGAGACACTTAGGCGGACGGGCGGGGCCAGCGCGCCTCGACGGTGGTTCCGATGCCGCCGCGAGGACGGAATTCGCCGTGCACTACCGCCCACACCGGATCGCAGGCCTTGACCACGTCCTCCAGCACCTGATTGACGATGTTTTCCTGAAAGATTCCCAGATTGCGATAGCAGAAGAGGTATTCTTTTAGCGATTTCAGCTCCAGGCAGCGTTCGCGGGGCATGTAGCGGATGGTGAGCACGCCGAAGTCGGGCAGGCCGGTTTTGGGGCAGACTGAAGTCAGTTCCGGATCGTCAATGGCAATCTCGTAGCCGGGGAACTGGTTTTGCCAAGTCTCGATGGCGGGAAAGGCATAGTCGAGGCCGGCCTTGGCGTGATCGTCCGTGTAGCGCGGGGTAGGGCGGGATTCCAGAGCCATATCGACATTGTACGAGTACCAGGGTTGGCTCGCCAGTTTCGTCGGCGCTGCATTTTTCTGCTTCCAAGAGCAACTTTTTGAGTCCTATATACTGACTCTGGTTAGGTGAATGGCTGAAGAGAGAAAGCAATCGGACCGGCTCCGGCTCTGGCTGTGGAGGAGTTTAGGAGTTGTTATCGTCATCGTGTTCTTCACGACGCGGTTCCTCCTGCGGGATCGCTTGCCTGTGCGCGAAGCCCAGGTGGGCCACCAGGAACTGTTGAACACGGTAAGCACCAACGGCCGCGTGGAGCCCGAGGTCAACTACGAATTTCACAGCCCCATCGCGACCACCGTCAAGGCGGTCTATGTACAGCCAGGCGACCTGGTACCGGCCGGCAAACTGTTGCTGGCGTTGGATGACATGCAGGCGAGAGCTCGTCTGGCCTCCGCCGAAAGCGGGGTCAAGGCCGCCGAAGCTGCCGTGGAAGCAGCCACCCACAACGGAACCCAGCAAGAGCGCGAGATGGCGGCTGGCGACATTGCCCGCGCGCGGCTTGACCGCGATCAGGCTCGCCGGAATTTGGACGCGCTGGTGAAACTGAGCCAGACCGGAGCAGCCTCCGCAAGCGAGGTGGCCACGACCAGGCAGCAGTTGGAGATAGCCGAGGCTAGCCTGCACACACTCGATCAGAGCGCGCACAGCCGCTACTCTGCCGCTGAGGTGGCGCGGGCGCAGGCGACTCTGACCGATGCAGAGGCCAATCTGGCCGCGGCCAGGCAGGTGGTGGCGCAGACATCGATTCATGCTCCCGTGGCCGGAACGGTCTATAGCATGAATGCCGGACGCACGGAGTTCGCCGAGGAAGGCAAGCTGTTGCTCCAGTTGGCAGACCTGCACCATGAGCGCGTACGGGCCTATTTTGACGAACCGGAGATCGGACGCCTGGCTGTTGGTCAGCAGATTCAGATCAAGTGGGACGCCAAGCCCGGCCAGGTTTGGCATGGACACATCGTCCGCACTCCCGTGACGGTGATTACCTATGGAACGCGAACGGTGGGTGAGGTGCTGGTGCAAATCGACGATGCAGGTGGCGATCTGCTCCCCGACACCAACGTGACGGTCAAAGTAACCACGTCGAGCGAACCGAATGCCTTGAGCGTGCCGCGTGAGGCCTTGCACTCCGAGAACGGAAAGCCGTACGTCTACAAGGTGATCGGCGACGGACTGGTGCGAACCCCGGTAACGACTGGAACCATCAATCTTACCCAGGCGGCCATTCTCTCCGGACTCAAGGAGGGGGATTGGGTGGCAACTGGGACAACCAACGGACAGCCCTTGCAGGAGGGCATTCCCATCAAGGTTGTGCGGTGACCCTGTCGCGCAATGGAATAAAGGGCCTTGCGGCTGGCCTGCTGGCGGCAGCCGCGGCGTGTTCGGCGTCCGCGCAGGCGCCGAGGCCGCAACTGGCGCAAGCTTTGGCCCAGTCCAACCTCGCCTTGCAAGACGGCGAGGCGGACAAGGCTCTGGCTCTTCTCAACTCCCTTCCCCTATCGGGCGTGGGCCTTGCCGAGACCCACAACCTCCAGTGCCGCGTGCGCCTCACACTGGAACAATGGGACGCCGCCGCTCGGGAGTGCCAACAAGCCGTGAATCTGGATGGGCAGAACTCCAGCGATCACCTGTGGCTGGGCCGAGCACTGGGCGAAAAGGCGGACCGGGCTTCGTTTCTGAGCGCGTATTCCTTAGCCAAACGGGTGCGCGCTGAATTCGAGGAAGCGGTCCGGTTGAATCCGCGCAGTACCGAAGCACTGGCCGATCTGGGCGAGTTTTACGAGGATGCGCCGGGAGTGGTGGGCGGCGGCTCTGACAAGGCCAAAGCTGTGGCTGCTCAATTGGATAAGCTGGATGCGGCGCGGGCCCACGAACTACGCGGCGGCATCGCCGAGCAGGACAAGGATTTTGGCACGGCCGAGCGCGAGTACAAACAGGCGATTGCTTCTGGTCCCCATCCCGGCTTCCAGTGGATGACGCTGGCCAATTTCTACCGCCGGCACGAGCGCTGGGTTGAGATGGATTCGGCGGTGCACAGCGGCATAAGTGCCGTGGAACGGGACAAACGCGCCGCGGTTGCGCTGTACGACGGAGCGTCTGTTCTGGCCAAGGCCAATCGGGAACCGGCGCTGGCAGCCAAAATGCTGGAAGATTATCTGGCCGGCCCGGTAAAAACCGAAGAGGCGCCGGCGTTTGTGGCGCACACGCGGTTGGCGCGCCTGATGGAGCAACTTGGCGACGCCGCCGGTGCACAACGGGAACGGGCAGCGGCGCTGGCCCTGGCGCATGAATACAGGCCGGCTCAGGAATCTAAACATTGACGGAAGACGCCCAGATGAAGATCGCACACAATCCGCGCCGTGCCTGGGCGCCAATCCTGCTTGGCCTGGCGCTGACGGCCGCGCCCGCGCTCGCGCCGGCACAAGTATCGTTGGCCACGGTCGTTGACTTGGCCCAGCGCAACTCGATCGCGGTGAAACTGGCCGAGACCGATGTGCAAAAGGCCCGGGCCGCTTTAGCGCAAACCCGGTATGTCTACATTCCGAATCTGGTCGTCGGTTCGACGGTCGGCACCTCCATCGGTTTTCCCACAGGACAGCCTTCCGTCGCCAACGCGTCGATGCAGTCCCTGGTATTGAGCTTCCCTCAGCGCCAGTACATCCTGGCGGCAGAAGCCGGTTTGAAGGCCGCTTCTCTCAACCTCAAGGACGCCCGCGAGCAGGTGGCGCTGGATGCCTCGACAGCCTACATCGAACTCGACACTGTGAACAGCGAGTTGGATGCCGCACATGGGCAGGAGACGCTCGCTGCCCGCCTGGTGCAGATCGAGCAACAGCGCGCGGAAGCCGGGGTCGACCCGCTGAGCGACCTCTTGCAGGCCCAGTTGACTGCAGCCCAGCTCAAGCTGAAACGTCTTCACCTGGAGACCCGCTCCGGCACTCTTGGCAAGCAACTCGCCTCGCTCACCGCGCTGCCGGTGGGCTCAATCACGCCCGATCACTCGAGTATTCCGGAGATCCCCGCGGTGAAAGCCGGCGAGCCGGTTCTCTCCACAGCCGGCATCGAGTCGGCAGGAATACTGGCCCGCTCCAAGCAACTGCAGGCCGTGGGCGATGGCCTCGCCGGACGCCGCCCCCAGTTGGGCTTCGGAGCACAATACAACCTCGACTCGGACAAGCTGAACAATTACACCGAGTACTACAAGAACTTTACTCCCAACAACTTCAGCTTCGGATTCTCGATTCAGATTCCGCTCTTCGACCTCGGCCTTCACGCCAAGGCCAAAGAGTCGGCAGCCGAGGCGCTGCGAGCCAAGGTCGAGGCGGAACAGGCCCAGCGGCAGAACGATCTCCAGATTGTGGAGCTCACCGGCAGCCTGCGCGAATTGGATGCCCTGGCGGAGATCGCAAGTTTGAAGCAGCAGATCGCCGATGAGCAGGTCAAGGCGGTAGAAGCACAATTGGAACTGGGCAACGGCGCCGGAAGCGGACCTGGCGCGCCACCGCAACTGAGCCCCAAAGCGGAAGAACTGGCGCGCATCGACGAGCGCCAGAAATTTGAAGACGCGCTCGAAGCCGGATTCGACCTGAGCAAGGCCCGGCTTAACCTGCTGCACGCACTCGGCCACATGGAAGACTGGCTGCACGAACTGCGCGCAAAATAGATCGAGAACCAGGCAGAACAGTTGAAAAACAGCAGAAATGCTAGAATTGAAGGGATGCCTATGCCTCTGAAAACCCTGTTCCTGAATCCGCCCTCGTTCGAGAACTTCGACGGTGGCGCAAGCTCGCGCTGGCCGGCAACCCGCGAGATTGAATCCTACTGGTACCCGGTGTGGCTGACCTATCCCGCCGGTATGCTCGAGGGTTCGCGCGTGCTCGACGCGTCTCCCCACCACGTCTCCGCGGAAGAAACCATTAAGATATGCAAGGACTATGAGTTCCTGGTACTGTTCACTTCCACAATAGGCTGGAAGAGCGATCAGCACCTGGCTCAGGCCATCAAGGGCGCCAATCCGTCCATTCGCATCGCCTTCGTTGGTCCACCGGTAACGACCGACCCGGAAAATGCCCTGAACGAATGCCCCGCGCTGGACTTCATCTGCCGCCGCGAGTTCGACTACTCGGTGGTCGAGTACGCCCAGGGCAAGCCGCTCAACGAGATTCTCGGCATCAGCTACAAGCTGGACGGCAAGATCGTCCACAACCCAGATCGTCCGCAGGTGGAAGATCTGGACGCGATGCCGTGGGCCACCAAGATCTACAAGCGCGATCTGGACGTGACGCGCTACAACGTGCCCTTCCTGCTGCACCCCTTCATCGCGCTCTACTCCACGCGCGGCTGCCCGGCGCAGTGCACCTTCTGCCTGTGGCCGCAAACGCTCAGCGGGCACGCCTGGCGCAAGCGCTCCACCGACGATGTGGCCGCGGAGCTGGCCTGGGCCAAACAGAACTTCCCCGATGTGAAGGAGTTCTTCTTCGACGACGACACCTTCAACATTCAAAAAGTCCGTACCATCGAGCTGTGCGAAAAGCTTAAGCCGCTCAAGCTCACCTGGAGCTGCACCTCGCGCGTGACCACCGACCGCGAGACGCTGAAGGCGATGAAAGATGCCGGATGCCGGCTGCTCATCGTGGGCTTCGAGTCGGGCGATCCGCAGATTCTTAAGAACATCAAGAAGGGCGCCACCGTTGAGCGTGCGCGCGCCTTCGCCAAGGACTGCCACGATCTGGGCCTGAGCGTCCACGGTGACTTTGTCCTGGGCCTGCCCGGCGAAACCAAGGAGTCGATCCGCAACACGATCAATTTCGCCAAGTCGCTGGATGTCGAGACCATCCAGGTCTCTATCGCCCATGCACTCCCCGGCACCGAGCTTTATGACTACGTCAAGGCCAACGGTTTCATGACGAATGCCACCTCCATGAGCGATGAAGGCGGCCACCAATTGGCGCACATCGAGTATCCTGACCTGCCTGCCGACTACGTGCTCGAAATGGTACATCGCTTCTATGACGAGTATTTCTTCCGGCCCAAGGCCGCCCTCCGCGTGGTCTGGAAAGCGATTGTGAATCGGGACGTGGCGCGTCTTTACGCCGAGGCCAAGTCCTTCCTCAAGCTGCGCGCGCAGCGAAACAAAATGGTAAAGGTGGCGCGCAGCCAACAGGCCGATCCGCCTGCTCCCGCCAGCGCTGGCGCATAGCCGCTGCCCGGATAGCTCCCATCGAGGGCGGCGCCATCGCGTCCGCCCTCCGTTCTTTTTGTATTTAGAGGAAACTCAAGATATCGATGGCTCACGAGAGACTTTTGCCGCGGCAATACATGATTCTGGGACTGGTAGCCGTCTGCGCGCCGCTGGGCGACACCTGCCTGTCGCGCGGCATGACAAAATTGCCGCCCATCTCGCTGGATCATCCCGCCACGCTCATCGCAGCGGTCTTCACGCCCTGGATCGCCTTCGGCATCGCGCTTCTCATCGGCTTCTTCGCCAGCTACCTGACCGCGCTCTCGTGGGCCGACCTCACCTATGTGCTTCCCGCCACGGCCTTCGGCAACGTGATCGTCGCGCTGCTCGCCCGCTTCTGGCTGCATGAGCCGATTTCCCTTCAGCGCTGGGCGGGCATTGTGCTCATCACCGTAGGCGTGGGTTTTGTGGCGCATGGGCCTTCGTTGACGGAGCGCCCGGCGCCAGTCGAGGCGCTGACGGACGCAGTTGAAATCGAACAGGAGCAGGCGCGATGACCATTCCCGTCCCTGCTGCACCCAACAGCTTCTGGACCGCCGCGGCCATGATCGCGGCCATCGTCCTCTGCTCCACTGCCGGCGAAGTGCTCACCGCTGCGGCCATGAAGTCCATCGGGGACCTGGACGAGATTCGCGCCCGCTCGGGCATGAAGGGCGCCATTCGCGCCGTCGTCACTTGCCCGCTCTTCTTCGCGGGCGTGAGCTTTCTGGCGCTGGCCTTCTTTTCCCTGCTGCTGGCCTTGAACCACCTGAACCTGAGCCTCGTTGCGCCGGCATCGGCCTCGCTCACGCTGGTCACCAACGCCGTCGCCGCCAAGTTCTTCCTTAAGGAAAATGTCGATCGCCGCCGCTGGACCGCCGCCGTGCTGGTCTGCATCGGTGTCTATTTCCTGGCGCACTGATAGTAGGGCTTGGAGATCGGTTTTCAGATCGCATGACGGCCGACCCGCGGTTCTTGTGCTGCGAGCCTTCCGCCGCTATAGCGGTTCTCCCATTGCTATACTCCAAAGCCATGCCACCTTGCACAGAGCTGGCAAGGGTACGTGTAGGTGAGAACCGCTCTAACGAATAAAGCGCATGATTCCCTGCGGTTTCAAGTCCGGTTCTAGAAACTCGAGCTGCTCGCCCAAGCCATGGCGGAAAAGCGCCTCGGCGGCCAGGTGCCCTGACCGCGCCCCACTCTCCATCGTCGAGGGCCAGCCGGTCGCCGTCCAGTCTCCGGCGAGGAACAGATTCGGCCACGGCGAAACGGCCGCGGGACGCGAAGCATCGATTCCCGGCGGCACGCCAAACGTGGCGCGGACTTCCTTCACCAGCGCAACCTTCTCCAGCTTGGCCTCTTTCACGCGCGGAAAGAACTCCGCCAACTCGCTGAGCGCAAGCTCGATCGCGGCCTCGCGCGGCAAAGCCGCAAAGGACCGCGTGGCGCTTACCACAAGCTCGATATAGTGCCCGCCGCGCCCAGTTTGCAGCCGCGACTGGTTATACATCCAGTGAATCTCGCGATCCAGCAGCACCGCGTGTTCAAGTTCGGTAATCTCCCGATCAAACCACAAATGCACGCTGCAGATGGGCCAGTGCTCGTGGCGTGCCAACATGGCGGCCAACTCGTCCGAACGCTCTGCGGGAGGCAGTCCCGGCAACAACTTCTGCATCGCCTCAAACGGCAGCGCCGCAATGAGAAAATCCGACGTCAACTCACCGCTGTGCGTCTGAATCGTCCACTGCGAAGTCTCCTCATCCCAGACCGCGCCCTCCACAGGCGTATTCAGGTGCATGCTGCCGCCGCGCTCGTTGAGAAACGGAGTCACACCTGCGTAGAGTTCGCTCAGCGGCACGCGGCTCATCCCCATGCTGCCCGCCCTCGCCGAATTCATGAAGAGTTCGCGGATCACCTTGGCCGCATACGGCAGCGCGATGGAGTCGATCTCCGCATTCAGCGCACTGGCAATCACCAAGCGCCAGAAGCGGTCGAGCGCACCTTTCGTTTGCTTGTGGCGCCTGAGCCATGCGCCCAAGCTTTCGGTTGAATCGCCGCGAACCGGCCGCATCAGCGCGCTGAAGGCACGGCCCAGTGCGATCTTGTCAGGTAGCGAAAAGGCATGCGCGGCCATCAGCTTCGGCAGCCCGTGCAACGGCGCGGGCAGCCACGACGGCCCGAGCAGCGAACGCTTTCCGTCCGGCTCGATCAGGTGCATCTCGCTGGTCCAGTGAATCTGGTCCGCGACGCCGATGCGCCGGTAGAAGCCGATGAGATTGGTGCAGCAACCGAAGAGCACGTGCTGGCAGTTGTCGATGACCTCACCAACGCCCGGATGCAGATAGGAGCTGGCCCGCCCGCCCAAATAACCGCGCCGCTCGACAAGCTGCACGCGCAGCCCGGCCGCGGCCAGCGCGCTGGCTGCGCTCATGCCGGCCACGCCGCCGCCGATGACGGTAACGGTCTTCTCGGGATTTTGCTGTGAACTGTTCAAGGCTTCTTCCGCTTTCAAGCAAACAGCCGCGCCCAGCCCATGCGTGCCAGGCCTACGAACAGGATTCCCAGCTTTTGCGTCATCGGTACGCTGGCCCGGCGCGAAAAGACGTCAAAATCGGCGCGCTCGATCCGCTTGAGCAATTCATGATAGATCGAGACCAGCACCCACAGCGCAGGTCTGCTTTCGCGGTCGATCAGCGGCATCAATTCCTCCGCGGATCGATAGAAATTCTCCGCGCGGCGGGCGATCTCGGCAATCAGCGCGCGTTCATAAATCGTTGGCGGCGCGCCTGCTGCGCGATGCAGCAGCGAATCCAGCGAAACCCCGTGGGCTGCCAGATCCTCCAGCGGCAGATAGACACGGTTGCGCTCCGCATCCTCGGCCACGTCGCGCAGGATATTCGTAAGCTGGAAGGCGATGCCCGTCTCCTCGGCCAGCTTCTCCGCAAGGCTGTCCCGGTAGCCGAAGATGCGGATGCAAACCAGGCCCACGACCGAGGCCACCAGGTAGCAATAGCGGTAGAGTTCCGTGAAGGTGGCGTAGGTATCGGGAGCATCGCTCTCGACCGGCTTCAGGTCCATGGTGACGCCGGCAACTAATTCGTCGAGCAGCCCAAGCGGAATGGCGAAGCGCTGCGTGGCATCGCGCACGGCAAGGAAAACCGGGTCGGCCGATTCAGCGCCCTCGCAGACGGCGCGCCACTCCGCCAACCACGCATCCAGTCTGATGCGGCGCTCCTCGCGGGAGAAGCTCTCATCGTCTGAGAGATCGTCTGCCTGGCGCATGAAGGCATAGATGGCGCAGATGGCGTTGCGGCGCGGCGCCGGCAGCGCAACGAAAGCGTAATAGAAGTTCTTCGCTTCGCGCCTGGCAATCGTTCGGCAGGCCGCGTACGCTTCGTCCAGGGTGAGTCCGTCCAACATGACTCCGTTCAATGTAGGTTCGTGCGTCAAGCCGCCTTCTCTGTGCGCCGGCCGCGCCCAAGGCTCCAGGAGGGCAGCAGTTTGGCGCCCACGGCCCGCAGCGCAAGCTGGAGTTTGGTGCTTTTTGCAATGGCCGGCCTTGCGCTCAGTACGTCATAGTCCCGCCGCTCAATGGCCCGCAGAATCTCCAGGCCGCCGCGGCTGAAGAGATCCAGGTCCAGCGCCAGATCGCGGTTGACCATGCCGATCAGCGGAAGACCCTCTTCAAAAAGTCCTCGCGCATAATCCACCTCGAACTTGAGCAGCGCGCGAAACTCCGGGGTGGCAATGCCGTGCGCGATGGTCTCGTTGCTCACGCCGAAGCGCCGCATGTCGTCTTGCGGCAGATACACGCGTCCCCTCGCGCTGGAATCGCTGCGAACGTCCTGCCAGAAGTTTGCCAGTTGCAGCGCCGAACAGGTGGCGTCGGAAAGCCGGAATTTCTCCTCGCTTGCTTCGTCGCATGCGTACAGAACCAGCCGGCCCACCGGGTTGGCCGAATAGCGGCAGTAGCCCAGCACATCCTGGACCGAGGCGTAGCGCGTCACCGTCTGGTCCTGCCGGAAAGCCGTCAACAGATCGGCAAACGGCTCCTTGGGAATCCCGCAGGCGCGAATGGTCTCGGCCAGCGCGACAAAGACAGGATGGCGCGCACGGCCCTCGTAACAGGCATCCAACTCACGCCCCCACAAATCGAGGAGCGCCAAAGCCACGGAGCTGTCGCCCACTTCGTCGCCGAGATCGTCGGAGACGCGGCAGTAGGCGTAGATCGAGTGAAAGTGCGGGCGTAGAGCCTTGGGCAGGAACCAACTCGCGACATGGAAGTTCTCGTAGTGCGATTCGGCCAATCTCTTGCACCAGGCGCGGGCCTCGTCGAGCGTGGGCGCAACCTCGGGAATGCGATAGCCGGACGGCAGCGCGGCCCAGCCACGGTCTATCAACATTTCCTCGGGCAACATATCTTTATCCAGCGCTTCCGTTTCCGGTTTCAGGGTTGCCATCGGGTTCATCGCTTCGCCTCAGGGCACAATGGCGGTCTTGATCTCGCTGCTTCGCTTCATCAGCTTCTCAAAGACTCGGTTGAGTTCGTAAAGGTGGGCGTGACCGGTGATGAAGGCTTGCGCCTGGAACCGTCCCCCTGCGATCAATTCCAGCGCCTTGCGACAGATGGCCGGAGTGTGATGGAAGGTGGCGCGCAGCGTGATGTCGCTGTAGTGGATGCGATTGGTGTCGAGAGTCACATGGGTTCCCACGGCGCATCCGCCAAAGAAGTTCACCGTGCCGCCCTTGCGCACCAGTTCGACTGCTTCCTGCCAGGCCTCGGGCACACCCACGGCCTCGATGGCGATATCCACGCCCCGGTTCTTCGGGGTCAGCGCGCGCGTCTCGCGGATGGCCTTGCGGATGCTCGTCGTCTGCACCACGTGCGTCGCGCCCAGTTGCCGCGCCGCCTCCACCTGGCCGTCGTGCTTCACGATGGCGATGACTTCATAGCCGGCCAGCGCCGCCACATGCAAAATCATCAGCCCCAGCGGGCCGCCACCGATGATGGCCACCGCGTCGCCAGAGCGCGGACGCGAGTCTTCAAACCCGTGCACCGCGCAGGCCAGCGGCTCGGTCAGAGCCGCGTGCTCCAGCGGCACGTGGGCGGGGACGTGGAGCGTATTCTTGGCCACGATGCGGGCCGGAATGCGGATGAACTCGGCATAGGCCCCGTTGTTGAAGAGCAGGTCGTCGCACAGATTTTCCTGCCCGCGCGCGCAGAAGAAGCACTGGCCGCAAGGGGCCGAGTTGAGCGCCACCACGCGGTCTCCGGGAGCAAATCCCACCACTCCCTCGCCTGCTTCCACCACCGTCCCCGCCAACTCGTGGCCAAAGAGCGCGGGAGGCACGATCATGCGCGCATGATAGCCGCGGCGAAAGACCTTCAGATCCGTTCCACAGGTGAGCGCGGCGCCCACGCGCACAATCAATTCGCCGGACGCGGCCTCGGGGACCGGCACTCGCTCAATGCGAATATCTTCGCGGCCGTGGAGGATTGCGGCCTTCATGGTTGTCGCCATCAAGTCCCTCCTACTCTGCTCCCGCGCCGGAGACAGTCTCAATCATAATCTTCATCGAGTCGGCCTTGGGGTGCGAAGCGATTTCGATCGCCTGAACCGCCTCTTCAAGCGGAAAACGGTGCGAAATCAGTTGTGTCAAATCGAATCCCTTGCGATAGCCGCCGAAAACCAGATCGGTAACCTCGTCCAGGATCCCAAAAGAAGATGAGTACGACCCGAGCAGGGTCTTTTCGTCCATGCACACCGCTCCGGGGTCGAAGATTGCCTCGCCGTGCTGGGTCTGGGCAAAGAGCATCACCTTGCCGCCGTGCCGCACCGCGGCCATTGCGGTTTGGATCAGCGCATTGCCGCCCACGGCCAGAATCACGGCGTCCGCTCCCCGGCCATCGGTCTCTCGCAACACCTTCTCCAGCACATTCTCGGTGCCGGCATGGATCGGGTCTTTGAGTCCGAATCGCGCCGCGATGGCATGGCGCTCGGGATAAAGATCTGAAGTGAGCACCCGCGCCCCGGTACGGCTGGAGAGCACGGCATGCATCAGGCCGATGGGTCCCTGTCCGATCACAAGCACGGTATCGTCCGGGGCCAGATGGAGCATTTTCACGCCCTTGAGAACGGTGTTCACCGGCTCGACGAAGGCCGCCTGCTCAAACGGCACGTCGTCGGGAATCCGGACCACGCCGCGGTTAGCGACGATCCAGTCCATCACCCGAATGTACTCCGCAAAGCCGCCGCCGGAGGGCTCGAGGCCGGCAGTGGTGCCGACTTTCTTGTAGAGCAGGCACTGCGCGGGCGTCTGCTTGCGGCAGTAGTAGCATTCCCCGCAGGGAACATGATGGAAGACCATCACCCGCTCACCCAGCGCAAAGCTCGTCACCCCCTCGCCCACTTGCACGATCGTGCCGGCCATCTCATGGCCGAAGATGCGTGGCGCGGAGTGGGAGCCGGTGTGAATCTTCTTCAGATCGGTCCCGCAGATGCCGCAGGTGGCCACTTTGACCAGCAGTTCTCCCCGTCCGATCGCGGGCACGGGCACCGTCTCCACGCGCATGTCGTTCACGCCGCGATATACCACGGCCCGCATGGTGGCGGGAATCTTCTCGATCTGGCTTTCAGCGTTTGAGATTTGGGTAGCCATTCCGCTTCCTGATAGCTCCTGATCCATCCAGTATTCCGAGCAGGGACCCCCTGATAGCTTGGGCAGCCTCCTTGCTATTTTCGCCCATCCGGATCAGTGCGGGCCAGTGCCAGGGTCTCAAGATGCAAAAGAGTACCAGGCATCCCAATTGCAACTGCCCATCCGACGAGATAAAGCGATTGAAATCAGGTAATTGCTCCCCGTAGCCGTCGCTGACTCCTTTGGCGCAATAAAAAGGAAAGCCACGCATTGCGGCTAGGCGGGCAATCGCAGCCGCCTCCATGTCCACCAGTCCGGCTCCATAGGCGACAGCCAGACGTTTTTTCTCCGCTTCGTCGGCGACCTTGGGGCTGGTCACGAGCAACGATTCTGTAGCTTGAGAGCCGGGTCCCGGCGGCCCTGAAACAGAAAACCGCTCCCCGGTGCGCGCATCGACGACCTCTGACACCGAATAAACTTGGCCAACCTTGCGTTCTTCGGTCAGCGCCCCGGCCCAACCTGTAGAAATCGCCAGATCGACCGTCCCATCCCTCTCGGTTTCGGCAAAGGCCCGCGTCGCCGCATCCACGCCGGCCCCGGCGCAGGCGGCAACCCACTCGCCCTCGTCGAAACGCCAGCGCCAAAGATGAACGCCGTTGCGCCGCTCGTGCCTCCAGCCGCGCACCAGCGGCTTTAATTCGCCGGGCATGGCGGCAATGATGGCGATTCTTGTCATACGGGGCCCAATCTATCCCTTCATGGCGCGTAGCCGTGGGCGCGGAACCACTCGATGGCGGCGCGCATGGCTGGGTAGACGGGCAGTATGCGGAAGCCCAGTTCTTGCTGCGCGTGGGCGCTGGAGGCGAACATCTTCTTGCGGCCCATGCGGACCTCCTCCAGTGTGGCGCGCGGCTCGCGTCCGCGGATGCGGCCGGTGATCCATTCCTCGAAGAAGGCGTAGGTGGCCGCGACAGCGAAAGGAATCCTGACCGTGGGCGACGGCAAGCCAGTGATGGCCGCCATCTTGTCGAGAATCTGCTTGAAGGTCAGGTTTTCTCCGCCCAGGATGTAGCGATGACCGGACTGGCCTTTGGTCAGCGCCGCCACGTGGGCGCGCGCGACCTCCGCCACGTCCACCAGATTCAATCCTGTGTCCATGTAGGCGGGAAACTTGCCGTTGAGAAAGTCTACGAAGATGCGGCCTGTGGGCGTGGGCTTTTGGTCGTTGGGGCCGATGGGCGTGGTGGGGTTGAGAATGACCACCTGCTGCCCGTCCTCGGCCGCGGCGATAGCCTGCTGTTCGGCCATGAACTTGGACCGCTTGTAGTGGCCAACCATGTCGCGCAGTGAAACCGGCGTGTCCTCGTTGATGACCAGGCCATCGGTGCGGAAGTGCATGGTGGCGACGCTGGAGGTGTAGACAAAGCGCGGCACCTGCGCCTCGCGCGCCAGCCGCAGCAGGTCGCGCGTGCCGTCCACGTTAATGCGATACATCGTCTGCGGATCGCGAATCCAGAGCCGGTAATCGGCGGCCACATGCATCACGGCGTCGCAGCCGGTCAGTGCGGGCCGAATCGATTCCGGCTCGGCCAGATCGCCCAGGTGGGTATCGCCGGGAATGCCTTCGAGATTGCCCAGATTGCTGGTTTTGCGCACCAGCATCCGCAGTTCGGCGCCCTCGGCGGCGAGTGCTTTAGCCACATGATGGCCCACAAATCCGGTCGCGCCTGTTAGAAATATCTTCATAGTTAAGCCGTCACTTCGTCTCTACCAGAGCTTTTCGCCCGGTGCTACCTTGCATTCCTTTACCGGCTGCGGACGCTTGTGGTCAAAGTTTGTCTCCCAGCATTCATTCAGCACCGAGCAATAGCAGGCACGATAGGTCAGATCGTCGCCATCCCTGACTCGACTGAATGCATTGTAGAGATCGAGGCCGTCTTTATCCGGCTTGATGGTGATGGGATAGGAATCCTGGCGGGCCGAAAGAATGAGTCCGGAAACATTGGAATAGAAAACCTGCGGGTGCCGGCTCTTCCTGGACTTGAGCAAAGCCTCGGCGCAGCAGGCTTTCAAAAGCGCATTCTCATCGGTATAGACGACACCCTTATAGCGTACCTCAAACCGATCGATAAGGGCCGGTCCAACGCCGCTGTTGCTGAGGGTTACTTGAAGCAACGGCTTGCCGGAGTCGTCGAACTGGCGCCCGAAAACCGTAAGGATGGGCAGGGTGCTGGCCACGACCAGCTTCTGGTTCTGGTCCACCATCTTCTCCATGCTCTTTCCGTGCTCGATGGAGACTACCAGCGAAATCACAGAGATAAAAATGACGCTGACGGCTATGATCCCATCCAACCAAGGCATTCCGGTTTTGTGTTCATGGCCGTGGCCATGCTCCGGCGCTGGCATCAATCCCGGCACTTTGTCCTCCTCAGCGGCATCTTCCATTTGAGGCGACAACTCCGAATCTCTTTCCCCCTCGATGCCCTCTTCCATTTCGCATCTCCCAGGCCGCCAGCATGAACTGTTCCCTGTACAGTTACTCCAGCGCTTCCGGCGCCAGCGCGATGTTCGTCTCGCCCGCAGCCTTGCGCTCATTGTACTTCTTCACCCAGTCCTCCCAGTGCTTGCCGGCGGCGCGATCCTTGCCGCTGAACTCCAGGCGGGCGATCTCGGCATAACTCACTTTGCGCTTCTCCGGCGCGCTGGGTGTGAAGTAATGCACATAGGACTCGGCCAGCGTCGGGCCGGTCTTCCGGTTGAAGATGTAGGCCTCGATGCGCTCGCCGCTCTTCAGCGTCAGCGTCACGTCGCCGCGATAGTCAAAGGCCTTTTCCAGAGCCTGGCGCAGGTTGTCGTCGCCGGCCAGCGTGGGGACCCAGCCTTCCAGATTCTCATGTTCCGAGCCGGGAGCCAGTTCCAGCGCTTCCACCTGCTCCAGCGTATATTTCAGCACTTCGGCGGTCATACGTTGGCCTCCTCGAGATTGCGCGCGGGCTCTTCGATCTGCACCAGCGGGCCGTGCGGAGCCGGTTCGCTCAGCAGCTTGAGCGCATGCTGGTCGCGGTACAGGCTGAAGTTGCCGCGCACCATGGCAAGAAAGCCCTTTACAGAACCGAAGCCGTCGATCACCGCGGTGGTCTCGTAGCCGCAACTCACCATGCAGTTGGCGCACTTGGGATTGCCGCTGGCCACGCCGTACTCTTCCCAACTCGTAGTCTCCAGCAGTTCCTTGTAACTCTCCGCGTAACCTTCCTGGAGCAGGTAACAGGGCTTCTGCCAGCCGAAGATGTTATACGCCGGCATTCCCCAGGGAGTGCACTCGTAGTTCCGATTGCCCATCAGAAATTCCAGAAACAGCGGCGACATATTGAACTTCCATGTCGGTTTGCGATTGGAGAGTATCCCGCGGAAGAGGCGGCGCACACGGGCGCGGCCCATGAAGCGGTTCTGATCCGGAGCCTTGTCGTAGCTGTAGCCGGGCGAGAGCACGATGCCCTCGACGCCCATGCCCATCACTTCGTCGAAGAAGGCGCGGACGCCGTTGGGATCGGTCCCGTCAAAGAAAGTGGCGTTGGTGGTCACGCGGAAGCCGCGCTTGACGGCCTCCTGGATGCCCTCGACGGCGATGTCGTAGCCTCCCTCGCGGCAAACCGAAAAATCGTGATGCTCGCGCTGCCCATCCAGGTGAACCGAGAAGGTGAGGTACTTGGACGGCGTGAACTCCGGCAGACGCTTCTTGAGTTCAAGCGCGTTGGTGCACAGGTAGATGTACTTCTTGCGCGCAATGAGCCCGTTGACGATTTCGACAATCTGCGGATGCAGCAGCGGTTCCCCGCCGGGAATCGAGACCATCGGCGCGCCGCATTCATCCACCGCGGCAAAACACTCTTCGGAAGTGAGCTGCTTTTTGAGGATGTGCGGCGGATACTGCACCTTGCCGCAACCGGCGCAGGCCAGACTGCAGCGGAAGAGCGGCTCCAGCATCAGCACCAAGGGATAGCGCTTCTTGCCGGCCAGCTTCTTCTTCAGCACATAGGTGGACACCGTCCACATCTGGGAGATAGGAATTGCCATATTTGATTCAACCTCCGGCGCCGTTTTAGTTGGCGCGTTCCATGGTCCGGCGATAGCTGGTAAGAGCCATCAGCGGAAAGTATTGCCGGTACATGACATAAGCCAGGTAAAAGACTCTGGGGAAGCCCGTTCCCGTGATGATGCTCTGGCGAACGTTTCCCTCCCCCATCGACTCGTCCCAACTGCCGTCCGCCCGTTGCCGGGTCAGCAGCCAACGAACGCCCTTGGCAATCGAGTCGGAGCGGTCGTCGCCTGCCGCCAACAAACCGAGAAGAGCCCAGGCGGTCTGCGACGGCGTGCTGATTCCAACGCCGCGCGTGTTCGGATCGTCGTAGCTGCCGCAGGTTTCGCCCCAGCCGCCGTCCGGATTCTGCACCATGCGAATCCACTCCGCGGCCTGCTGGATCTGCGGTTCGAGATGATCGACGCCAATGGCGTCCAACCCTCTCAGCACCAGGAAGGTGCCGTAGATGTAATTCACGCCCCAGCGGCCAAACCAGCTTCCGTCCGGCTCCTGCTGCGAGAAGATGAATTTGATGGCTTTCTCGACGCGCTTGTCGCCGCGCGCGTAGCCGTAGGTGGCGAGCATCTCCAGAATGCGCCCGGTAATGTCCACCGTCGGCGGGTCCAGCATCGCGTTGTGATCGGCGAACGGGATGTACTGGAAGATCATTTTGGTATTGTCTTTGTCGAAGCTGCCCCAGCCGCCGTTGCGGCACTGCATGGCAAACTCCCAGTCGATGGCGCGCTCGGCCACCTGGTGCTGATACCGCTCGCGCGGGTTGTCCACCTTGTTCAGAGCCAGCAGCACCTGCGCGGTGTCGTCGGTGTCGGGATAAAACTCGTTGTTGAACTCGAAGTACCAGCCGCCCGGCTCGGTATGTTTGACCTTCACGGCCCAGTCGCCCTTGTGGCGGACTTCCTTGGAGAGCATCCAGTCGGCGGCCTTGATCATGCGCGGATCGTTGCGCGCCACGCCGGCCTCGCCCAGAGCATAAACCGCCTGCGCCGTGTCCCACACCGGCGAGACGCAGGGCTGCATGCGGAAGGTCGGCTCGGGCATCGCCTCGCTGGCCGGCTCCTCGATGCCCAGCTTCTCAAACTCGTCGCGGGCGCGGATCACTTGCGGATCGTCCTCGGAGTAACCCAGGCAGCGCAGCGCGATGATCGCGTTGAGCATGGCCGGATAGATGGCGCCCAGTCCGTCGGTCATTTCCAGCCGCTCCAGCACCCATTTTTCCGCATGGCGCAAGGCCAGCGTGCGCAAAGGGCGAATGTGGACGGCTTCGGCCAGATGCATGATGCGGTCGAGGACGATGAAGAAGTTGCGCCAGGAGAAAATGGACTTGCGATCCATGCGCAGGCGAAGCTTGGAGTTGGCGCGTCCGCCTACGAACAGTTCATCGATGCCCTGCTCCGGCGGAATCCGCTTGAGCGGCTTCTTGGCGTAGAGAATGGCCAGCGGAACCAGAATCGAACGGGACCACGAGGAAATCTCGTAGATGTTGAAGTAGAACCACTTGGGAAAGAGAACGATCTCCGGCGGAACGGCCGGAACGGCGTCATAGTCGTACTCGCCCAGGGAGCAGAGATACATCTTGGTGAAGGTGTTGCACTCCACCACGCCGCCGTGCGCCAGAACCCACTCGCGGCACTTGACCATGCGCGGATCGTCCGCGGTCAGGCCCATGATCTTGGCCGAGGAGTAGCACTTGACCGACAGCGAGATATTGCCCGGCCCGCCGGGATAAATGCTCCAACTGCCATCCTCGTTCTGGTAGCGCATCATCTCGGTGCAGGCGCGCTGCAACCGCCCCGGATCGCCGCTTTCCAGCAACGTATGCAGAAAGATGTAGTCGGCTTCGAGCATCGAGTCGGCTTCGAGCTCTCCGCACCAGTACCCCTCGGGATGCTGCTGGGAGAGAAGGAAGTCCCGCGAGCCCACAATAGCCGACTCCACATCTGCCAGGTCCGCGTCCAGCCGGCCAAATCTAGGTGCTGCGGATTGCGTCTTCCCCTGCTGAATGCTCATGCGATTTAAAACGCCTCAATTATTTTTCGGGAAACCCGTATGCGTAGCGACAGCGACCTCCACTTTCCCGGCCATCCCGCTACTCCAACCAACATCATGGAACTGCACTTGATGGAACGATTGCCGGAGCGCCCGAGGTTTCACTTCTGAAACCAGGACGGTCCCATCTTCCTACCGCACCGGCACAGCTCCGGCGCCGCCTGCGCCGCCAATGGCCTGCACAATCTCCGGCGGAAGACCGAAACGAACATTTTCCGGCATGACTTCTACTTCTTCGACGCTATCGAAGCCGTTTTGACGCAAATAATTTACTACGTCCTCCACCAGCACCTCGGGAGCCGAGGCGCCAGCCGTCACCGCAACCGTACTCACGTCCTGGAGCCACTTGGGGTCGATGGCCTGGGAGTTATCGATCAGATAACCGATCGTCCCCAAATTGCGCGAGACCTCCACCAGCCGGTTGGAGTTGGAACTG
>Ga0181517_10000525_pt1 | contig 50270 bp, 49 predicted proteins | sample PEATcosm2014_Bin_31_FD_119748 | JGI IMG/M metagenome (GOLD analysis project Ga0181517, IMG submission 119748) | Peatland microbial communities from MTU Mesocosm Facility, Houghton, MI, USA - PEATcosm2014_Bin01_30_metaG | ecosystem: Environmental > Terrestrial > Soil > Wetlands > Peat | place... | reverse complement strand
GTTTTGCGGTTCAGGGCAAGCTTGCCCTGAACCGCAAAGCAAAAACAAAAACCTTCCTGAGAAGGAAAAAGTGTCGGAGATGTGCCCGGTCTAAAATGTCGGTTAACTGCCCGGCCGTTCATCGGTGTATAGACCGTTCACATCCCTGACCGCTCATTCCCTCATTTCGATTGTGCGGCCTTAGCGGGTTATTTTCTGCAAACTGGATTGGTACATGAGGTGAGCGGGCGTGGCTGCCTATCCTTTTTGCGATGAAACTGTGGGAAAGACCGGAACGCGCCGAAGAGGGGCGTCCGTCATGGGGATGACACCTATCCCCCCCTGATATGGAGTGACCCTGTCAAGTGCTGCACGGTCGGTGGGTAGTTTTTGTTTTTCCCAGGGCAGGGCCAGCGGCAGCCGGAGCAGATTGGCGACGATTGATCAGTCTGATATTCGCGGGTCGAAACCGCATGGTCATGATCCGTCGGGAGCTGCCTCTGACTAGCGTCGCGAGTCCGGTATGAGCCTGTCGCATAGGGCGGGCTATCCGCCAACACACTGCTCCCGCGTATTCTAAGCTTCTATGTGGGCGCATGGTTCAATTCAACGGTTGCTGCAATGCCTTCTCCTCTGCTCGCTTCCGAATTTGGTGGGCGCCGCACAGGGGTCCCAAGGATCTCCGGACAACGCTTCCCAGGTCCCCTACACGGTTCGGATTCCCGTCAATGAGATCAGTCTCACGTTTCGAGCTTTCGACTCCAGCGGTGCACCGCTTAGGAACCTGTTACCAAGCAACCTAGAGTTGTCAGATGACGGAAAGCGCCAGACTCGCATTGTCATGCTCGAACCATACGAGAACCTCCCGATCCGCGCTGGCTTCCTTTTCGATACGAGCGCTTCAATGATGGATGACCTTGGGAACAATCGCTCCATCCTTCGCACCTACGCTTCGCGTCTGCTTCGCAAGGAAACGGATAAAGCATTGGTGCTGCAGTTCGATACGGAAACGCTCGTGAGGCAAAACTGGACTGGCGACGACGCTCAAATTGCTGCTGGAGCAGCGGCCGTCCAAATGCGACGAGACCATCTTCCGATCACGTCCATCTTCGATTCTCTTTACAAGACGTGCCGAGATCTTTGGTCAGTTGACCACGGCGAAGTTACCGGGAATTTCATTCTTCTTTTCAGCGACGGCGAAGACGACGACAGTCATGCTTACCTTAGCGAGGCTGTGGACATGTGTCAGAGAACGCGAACCGCGATCTACGCAATCAGCAACAATCCCAAATCGCCGTTCTCGGCTGGGCAAAAGACATTGGACGATCTCGCTCGACAAACCGGTGGGCGCGTCTTCTTCAATCCGCAGGGCGCGCATATATGGGAAGACCTTCAAATCATCGAGGCTGAACAAAGAAACCAATATCGCCTTGTCTATAGACCTACTGGTTTTATCCCTGACGGCAAGTTTCACCGCCTCAAGCTTGGGTGCTCCATCAAAGGGACGAGAATCGTTACTCGTTCGGGTTACTATGCATTCTCCAGGCCATGAGCCTTGCAATTAGCGCGCGTTTTGGAACTGGCCATTACCGGCGGGTGACCCGGCCTAAAACCGCTTCAGTTTCACCCCACTGGATGCCCCGTGCTTAGAGCGGCCGGTGCGGGGATAGGGCTACCTATTTTTGTGGTTGGTGTAGAACGGGAGGCTGGAGGGTAGGTTGGCCGCTTTACGCGGGAACGGCCTGCATCACGGCGGTGCGAGTAACGGAAATCACGCTGATATCGTCCTCCTGCCCAAAGGCCTGTGCAATCACGCTCTCGCCGATGTTGACGTGCGTTGCGCTTCCGGTCTGTTCGGGCGCTTTTTTGGGCCTGGGAGTTTGGGCTGGCGCCGAGGCAGCAAGCCAGAACCCGAGGATCACCGGGAACAGGAAACGCAGACGTCGTGCCATGGTTGCGACCTCTATGGCGGGGAATGCCATGGAAGGAACTATACCCAATTTGCACCGCTATTCGGAATGATCTTTTGGGTTCGTTCACACGGAAGAATGCCGCAACAAGAAGATGCGGGTCATGACGCGGGTGCGCGGCCAATTTTCCTGGGTGAAGTTATTGGAATGCGGTCGCTGGTCCCCGACTCCCTTTCGAGAGCGATCAGCCGTTCCGCTGTATTGCGGTCGGTGATCAGCACGTGAATCCATCCGCCTTTGAGAGCCGCCAGAATTGCTGGAATTTTCTGCGCTCCTCCGGCGATTCCGACAACCCGGTGGGCGCGCTTCAGAGTGGCTAGATCGATACCGATGACGCGGCGCATCAACGGAGAGTCGATCGGCGCGCCATCCTTGTTAATGAATTGAAAACAGATGTCGCCGACGGCGCCCTGGCGGCTTAACTCTTCCCGTTCCTGCGAGGAGAAGATATTTCCACTGCTGGCAAGAAGACTCGACGGCTCCAGCGATCCAATGCCAACAAGGGCCACATCCAACTTCTTAAATAGTTTGGATGCCTCTTTGACCGCGGGGTCGCGGACCAGCACCGACTTAGCCTCGGCGGAACCAACCACTCCCGGCGCCTGCAACAGAACCGGAGATGCACCGATAAGGCTGGCCATCCTCTGAGCCAGCAGAGTGGCCTGGTATTGCGTGCTGGCGTTCCCGACACCGCCTAGAATCTGTACGACCTTGCCCCCATGGCCGCAATCGCTTGGATGCAGAGTTTCAACCATTGCAAACAACGACCGGCTCCAGGAGGAAATGCCAATGACCATGTTCTGCTTGACTGTTGTCTCGACATAATACGCAGCGGCGGCGCCAAGGTCGCGAACGATTCTCTCTTCGCCGCCGTCCGAGTCGATGACCACGGATTGCTTGAGATGAAACGTGGCTTCAAGCGCATCTTCCAAGTCAGGAAACGAACCGGCAGGTGTAGTTACGCTGATGCGGACGATGTCAGCTTGCCGAGCACGCTTGAGCAGACGCGACACTTTGGATTGGTGAATATTGAGCCTCTCGGTAATCTCCTGCTGACGAATTCCCCGGTCGTAATACATTCTTGCGACCTTGGCCATCAGCCTCAACTCTTCCAATCGCGACATGCAGAACATTCTCCCGAACCGTGATGCGCTCGAAGATTTATTGCAGATGCAAGCGCGCCTCTGCGGAATTAAGAGCGACTAGCGCTGTCCTGAAGGATGAAGATACACATCCCAGCCGAGATACTTGCTCAAGGCCTCCGCAGTGGGCGCGGCACAGTGGCTGGCGTTCATGGCCGCATGGTGCTCGAACCCATTAAGGCAGATGAACTGCATGAGCTCTTGCAACCGGGGAACCTTTACTACAGCGCGAGTTCCAAACGTGTCCAACAGATCGTCGGTAAATTGCCCATCGCCGAAGAAGGCGCGAATCTTGCCGGAAGAATCGTCCGTGCTGACCCGGCCGAAGGTCATTGGCCCTGCGGGCGTGCGGCCCTCGAGCGCGCCCACCGTGTTCTCTTCGCCGAGCATGGTGCCAAGAATTGGCGCGGTGCCGATGCGGATATCGGGGAGAAAGTCCTTGGCCCAGTTTCCGCAGTGGAACAGGACGCACTTATCGGGGTCGCTGCCGTAGTTGTTGTTCCAGTCGACCAGCGCACTTGGTCTTCCACTGGCAAGCTGCAAGGCATACATGCTGACGACGCCGGCAATATCCATCTCGCAGGCGGAAGGCAACATCTGCTCCGACATCATGCTCATGACCGTGCAGACATTGACGCCGTAGTTCTTCTGCATCGAACTCCAGCACTGAATCGCAGTGGCCGTCAGGTCCAGTGAAGCCATCCAATCATCGACAACGATCGCGAGCTTGGCCATCTTGTGCATTGACTCATCGGGAGCGGCGGAGCTGTCGGCATAGGCACGAATCTGGTCGATGCGGCTCTTCACTTTCGGATCGTTATCGGCAATAAGGGCTGCGGAGCCGAGGACCTCAGACAGGTCGATGGTGTTGACTGAGATTCCCGCGGCCTCCAACAGCTTTTCACTGAACCGTGTGGTGTTGAATGCGTTGGGGCGCGCGCCCACCGCGCCAATGCGCATGCGGCGCATTCCGCGAACGACACGGCAGACGGAAAAGAAATTCAGAAGATCGTCGCGGAAACCGTCGGAGAGAATCGCCGTCGTATGATCGTGCGTCAACGAGAACTTGAGCCCGTATTGACGAAGATTGTTGCAGACTGAAATCTTGCCGCAGAAAGCGTCGCGCCGGCGTGCGAGGCCAAACTGATCCAGGTCATCGGGGCAGGCTTGCACCAGAATGGGCACATTCAACTCAGAGAGACGAATGGTATCGGCCACCCCTTTTTCATCGCCAAAGTTGGGCAGGCAAACAAGGATGCCATCGATGCGATGACGGTTGGCGCGAAACAGGTGGCTGCATTTGACGGCATCAGCCCAGGTTTCGACGGCACCGAGTTTTGTGTCCGCCTCGGCGAGCCAGACGGGTTCCACTGAGAGCGAGTTGAACAGCTTGTTCAGGTCGCGCCGCGCTTCGGTGATGAGCACGTCCGGGAAGAAGTCGCGGTTGCCCAGAAGAACACCGAGTGTAATTGACATATCGGTTCACCTTACCTTTTCAAAATCTGCGTAATCGTCAACATTGTCCTGGGTGACCAGGTCGCATGGGATGATTTGGCGCTCAGGCTTGCCCGTGTTGCCGGACTTGAGAAACTGATCGGCCTCATCCACCGCGAGGCGCGCGATGAAGACGGCCGGTTGCAGCGTGGTGGCCCTGAGGCTGCCAGAACGGATGGACTGCAATGCATCGGGGCTGCCATCGAATCCCGTGACTAGAATGTTGGTCAGCCCCGAAGACTTGACGGCTGCCACCGCGCCCAGGGCCATGGTGTCGTTGCCGGAAATGATTCCGCGAATGTTTCCATGCGCCTGCAACATTGTCTCTGTCTTTTGGAAGGCTTCGGATTGAGACCAGTTGGCGGCCTGAGCGGAGACGCGCTTCAACGTGGGTTGTCCGTCCAACACTGCATGAAACCCTTTGGTTCGAACCTGCGCATTCGTGTCGGACTCACGGCCCAGTAGCTCCACGTATTCACCACCCTGCGGGCCCAACGCACGGACAAACTCTGCGGCAACAACGCGGGCACCCTGATCGTTGTCAGCGATGATCTGCGCCTTCGCAATCCCGTCCGCGTGAATCTCCCGATCAATCAGGAAGCACGGAATTCCGGCCTTTGTGGCTCGGCGCACAGCAGCGATTGAAGAATCGGCGCCGGCGTTGTCGAGAATAATCGCAGCGGCATTGGATGCGATGGCGGCGTCGATCAGGTTGTCCTGGCGGTAGGCATCGTCGTCGTGCACGTCGATGCGCACGCGGTAGCCTAACGCCAACGCACGCGCGGCGGCTGCGTCGGCCTCAATCTTGAAGAAGGGGTTGTCCTGTGAGGGTACGACGATGCAAATAAGAGGCTTGCTCATGTCGGCGCGATGACAGCCACCGGCGACGATCAACAGCAGGGTTGCCGTTGCCGCAAGAAAATGGAACGGGCGACACATCACTGGGCGTCCTCGGGGCTCGCACTCAATAGATAAGGCAGGAATTTCGCCTGCAACCTCGACTGCAACTGGTCGATGGCGACGGCCAGCACAATCACCGTGCCCTTGATGACCATCTGCCAGAACTCAGAAACTCCCAGCATGACCAGGCCATCGGACAGTACGCCGATGACGAACGCTCCAATGAGCGAACCTGTGACCGAGCCGCGGCCGCCCATGAGCGATGTGCCGCCCAGCACCACGGCGGCGATGGCGTTGAGTTCGAAACTTTCGCCCGTAGCAGGATGCGCAGCCTCTAGTTGTGAGGCGATGATGAGGCCTACCAATGCGGCGCAAAGAGACGAGACAAGATAGGTGACCAGCTTGACGCGCGGCACACGAATACCGGCCAGCCGTGCGGCGCGTTCGTTGCCACCGACCGCATAGACATGACGCCCAAGAGGAGTTTTTGCGGCCACCAGGGCGACGACGCCGAAGAGCACCAGCATGATCCAGACGGGAAGTGGGATGCCGAGAAGAAAACTCTGTCCGAGCAGAGTGAAGCCGGTATTGCCGCGAACTGCCACGCCGCCGAGATTAGGAAAGGTCTTGCCGTTCGACAAGAGCAACGCGGCGCCTCGCGCTATGTAGAGTGTTCCCAGTGTCGCAATGAACGGAGCAACACCGGCCTTCGCAACCAGCCAACCGTTCAGGAGGCCAACGGCAAAACAGACAGCGAGTGCGATGAGAATTGCGACGAGGACGCCAGGGTAATGAACGGAACCGCCGAATGGGAGGCCCTGTGTTAACAGGTAGCCTGCTACCATCCCACCCAGCCCTGCGACGGAACCGACAGAGAGATCGATGCCTCCCGTCAGGACGACGAATGTCATTCCGATTGCGAGGATCGCGGAGATGGCAACGTGTTTCGAAAGAATAGAGAGATTGTTGGCAGTGAGGAATGACGGCGCCAATGCGGAGAACAGGATAAGTAACAGCAACAGCACGAGAACGGCGCGAGCGCGGAGGAGAAAGAGAAGCGCGCGCACTGACGACGTGGCAAGACGATCCGAACGGCCAGGCGAGATCAAGTGTTCAGTCATGCGCGTGCAACTCCGAGGATTGTGATGGGTGTGCAGAGGATACGGCGGGACTGGCGGCGGCAAAAAGCGATTCGTCTGTGAGTTCGTTGGAGGAGAACTCCGCGGAGATTCGGCCCTGGCACAGGACAAGAACGCGGTCTGCAAGCGTACGCGTTTCTTCTATCTCTGACGATGTGAAAAGAATGGCAAGCCCCTTGGCCGCCAGCCGCCGCAGGATGCGGTAGACCTCAAGCTTAGCCACGGCATCGACGCCGCGGGTTGGTTCGTCGAGCAAAAGAAGAGAGGGGGAACGCATCATGCAACGGGCGATGAGCGCCTTCTGCTGATTGCCGCCGGAGAGCGCCGTGACGGGTAGCTCCAGGTCTCTGGCTGCAATGTTCAGTTCGCCAGCCAGTTCCCGCACGCGAAGGGTCTCACGCGCTCGAGAGAGAAAGAAGCCCTTTTCAGAGCCAAGGGATATGTTCTCGCGGATCGACATCTCGGGAATGAGGCCATCCCGTTGGCGGTCTTCCGGAACCAGGACGATGCCGGCCTTCACCGCATCCGCGACATTGGAGATGTGAAGCTGTTTGCCGCCAAGGATGATTTGTCCTGCAAGAGACGGTCTGCTTCCGGCAAGCAATTCGAGCAACTCTGTTCGTCCCGCTCCGAGCAGGCCGTAGACGCCAAGGATCTCTCCCCGGCGCAGTGTGAAACTGAGATCATGCAGTGGTGCCTGGGCAGCTTCGTCTGTGCCGGAGGCCGCGAGCGACAGCCCTTTGACTACGAGCAGTTCCGGTGCGCCGGCAATAGGCACCCGTGACTGGACGTCGCCAGTGCCTGCATTCCCCGACATGCGCTCCACAATCCACTGTCGCGAGACTTCCGCGCGGAGGGCTTCGCCCACAACGCGTCCCGATCGAAGAACCGTGAAACAATCGCCGAGATGCAAGAGCTCGTTGAGCCGATGGGAAATATAGATGATGGTGACGCCAGCCCGCTTCAGGTCGGCGATGACCTGGAAGAGTGAATCGGCCTCGGCTGTGGAGAGCGCCGATGTCGGCTCATCGAGAATCAGGATCCTGGCGCCTTGATCGAGAGTGCGGGCAGCCTCCGCAATCTGACGGCAGCCTAGCGAAAGCTGCGCTGCGGGCGTCCTGACCGGCATTGGCTTTCTCAGCCTGCGCAACGCAGCGTCAGAACGGAAATCTTGTAATGGGCGATCCACCAGGATTGCTGCCTTGACCAGTTCGCGCCCGGCAAAAATGTTCTCGCTTATATCGAGATTGGGAAGCGTGGAAAGCTCCTGATGCACGATCGAGATTCCGTGCGCTGCGGCCTCACGCGGCGATCTGACGGAAATCGGAGATCCATCGAGCAGCAGGTCGCCCTCGTCTGCTGCCTCGACTCCGGCAAGGATGCGCATCAGCGTGGACTTGCCCGCTCCGTTTTCGCCAATGAGCACGTTGACCTGATTCCTGTAGGCGCGGAACGTGACGCGGTCGAGCGCGATGGTGCCCGGATAGCGCTTGGTGATGGCACGCGCTTCAAGAACGATGTCCGGTGCGGCGTCGCTCATGACTCTGCCTCCGGAGTCAGCCGCGCGCGACGCACGGCCTGCTTCCAACCGCCATAGAGGCGGTCACGCTCCGCGTGCTCAAGCGGGGGCGCAAAGGTATCTGCGTTATGGGGCAGCGCTTCAAGATCCGCGAGACAACTCCACCATCCAAGGGCAAGGCCGGCGAGCCATGCGGCTCCGAGTGCGGAGAGTTCTTCGTTCGACGAGCGAAGAACCGGACGCTCAAGAATATCCGCCTGAAACTGCATCAGTGCGGCGTTGCGCGTGGCTCCTCCATCGGCATGTAATTCTGGAATCCGCGCACCAGCCGCCTGTTCGATGGCAAAGAATACATCCGCCACCTGATACGCAATGGCGTCGACGGCAGCGTGCGCCAGATGGGCGGACGTGTGCGATTTGCCGAGTCCCGTGAGGATGCCGCGCGCGTCAGAATCCCAATAGGGCGCGCCAAGCCCGACCATGGCGGGAACAAAGAAGACTCCGTCCGCATCGGGCACCGTAGCGGCAAGAGCGGCGGCATCGGACGCTGGATCTGGCAGGCGGAGAAACTGGCCCACCCATTCCACTGCGGAGCCGGTCATGGCAATGTTGCCCTCAAGGGCAAACTGGGTTTGTCCATTGATGGTCCATGCGATGGTGCGCGCAAGAACAGAGGTTTCAGGCGCAAGCGATGAAGTGAGCGCCATCAGGGACGATCCAGTTCCGTAAGTTGCCTTGACAGTTCCGGCGGAGTAACGGCCGTGACCGAACATTGCGGCGTGCGAGTCGCCGATGACTGCGAGCACAGGGACGCCGGCGAGTTGCGGAACCGCTGCACACAGGCCGAACGCGCCCGAGGATGAGCGTAATTCCGGCAATGCACCCAGGGGAATGCCGAAGGTGGTCAGAAGTTCGCCATCCCACGAGAGGCTGTCGAGATTAAGAAGCCCGGTGCGCGATGCATTGGAAAAATCTGTGGCGTGCGTTGCGCCGCGCGTAAGTTGGTACACAAGCCAGGAATCCACCGTTCCCAGACAGAGCTTGCCCTCTGCGGCAAGAGCGCGGACTTGAGGATTGTTCTCAAGGAGCCAGGCAAATTTGCCGGCGGTGATCAGCGGGGCGAGAGGAAGGCCTGTCTTCCGGCGGATCGAGGACGCGTGGGGTGAGAGGCGGGTGCATATTTCGGCGGAGCGGCCACACTGCCAACTGATCACGTTGGCCAATGGCTTGCCAGTCTCGGCACTCCAGGCTACGGCACTTTCGCGCTGATTCGAAATCGCAATGCCTTCGATCCGTGCACCGGCCTGGTCCGCGTGGTTCTTGCACTCAGACATCACCTTCAGCACCGACTCCCACACGAGTTGGGGCGACTGCTCGACGAATCCTCGCTGGGGATAAATCAATGCGACAGGCGACGATGCTCGAAACACGGGCTTGCCGGAGCGGTCTACCAGCAGGGCCTTGGTGTTGGTGGTGCCTTGGTCGATAGCCAGAATCAAACCGGCCGGCATCTACTTGCTCTCCCTTAACAGATCAAGCGCCGCATTATGAATTCCCTCTGCGGTGAGGCCAAAGTGCTGCAACAGAAATTCGGCCGAACCGGTGGGCGCAAAAACTCCGGGCACACCCAATATACGCATCGGGGCAGGATGGTGGACGGCCAGGAGTTCGGCGACCGCGCCACCCAGCCCGCCAGCCGCCAGAGCTTCCTCAGCCGTCACAATGCCGCGCGTGGTCCGCGCCGCGTGCAAAACAGCATCCGCATCCATCGGCTTCATGCTGCTCATGTTCAAGACGCGTGCGTGAATACCGATACCGGCCAGAGATTCCGCCGCGTCGAGCGCGCGCGACACCATGACGCCATTGGCCATCAGCGTGACGTCGTCGCCTTCGCGAAGTACAGGCGCCTTACCCAGGGTGAACTGGAAATCCTTTGCATGTACCTCGCGGACCGGCATGCGGCTGATGCGAAGATACATGGGCCCAACATGCTCAAGCGAGTAACGCATCGCCGCGGCTGTCTCAAGCGGATCGGCGGGAACAACCACGGAAAGATTGGGGATGATGCGAGTCCAGGCCAAGTCCTCGATGGAGTGATGCGTCGGTCCCAACTGGCCATAAGCCATGCCTGGCGACATGCCACAAAGCTTTACGTTGGAGTTTGAATAGCCGAGATCGACCTTGAGTTGTTCCATCGCGCGCGCGGTGAGAAAACAGGATGCGCCACAAACATAGGGAACCATGCCGCCGTTGGCCAGGCCCGCACCGACGCCAATCATGTTCTGCTCGGCGATTCCGACGTTTACAAACCGGGCGGGAAACCTGGCGGCAAAGTTCTTGAGCTTTGCCGAAGAGACGGAGTCGTTGACCACTGCGCACACGCGTTGGTCGGACTCCGCCATCGCTTCAAGGGCCTGGGCATATGCCTCCCGGCAGTCGAAGAGGCGGGCTGGAGCGGAGTTTGCGATTGGCGATTGCAGGGGAGGCGTAGTGCTCATCGATTCACCTCGATGCCCAGTTCTGCGGCCGCGATGGCAAGCTGCTCCCTGGTTGGCACGCCATGATGCCATGCGGGTTTGTTCTCGGCGAATGAGACGCCCTTGCCCTTGATAGTGTTCGCAATGATGCATGAAGGCTTGCCGGGCTCGAGGGGGAGATTTGAAAATCGCTCTAGCAGGGCCGCGTGATCGTGCCCGTCGATCTCCACCACAGCGAAGCCAAACGCAGCCCACTTGGGCGCCAGCGGATCCATGCGAATTGTTTTCTCAGTAAAGTCGCCCTGCTGAATCCGGTTGCGATCGACGATCACCACCAGGTTGTCGAGCCCGTATTGCTGGGCTGTCATGGCGGCCTCCCAATTGGAGCCTTCCTGCAATTCGCCGTCGCCGGTCAGCACGAAAACTCTCCAACTCTCGTTGCGCATGCGCGCGGCCAACGCCGCACCCACGCCGATGGGCAGTCCATGTCCGAGCGGGCCGGTGTTAGCTTCCACTCCGGGAAGTTTGTTGCGGTCCGGATGTCCGTTGAGCTTGGAGAGAGGGTCCATAAAAGTCGAGAGCATCTGTCTGGGGAAAAAGCCTTTGAAGGCCAGGGTCGAATAAAATGCTCCGGAGCAATGACCCTTGCTCATAATGAAGCGGTCGCGCTGCGGCCATGCAGGATTGGCTGGATCCAGCCGCAGAACATCTCCAAGATAGAGGGTCGCGAGAATATCAGAGGAAGACAGGTCGCCGCCGGTGTGTCCCAGACCGGAGTGGTTGGTCATGGTCATCGCGCTGAACCGGATCAGATTGGCCTGATGCTGCAGCCATTGAGCCTTTTCTGCGAGCCGATGTTCGCTGGTCAAATTCCCGGCATCACTCATGTCTGGCTCCATCGATGCATAAATATGCGACTATGCATTTTCTTGTAATCCCACAATACGCCACCCCTGCTTGTGTGTCAAAAGGTTGAAGGTAGGGACGATCAGGCGGCAGGCACTCCGTGTAACATCGCATCCACCTTTTTCCGGATCGCATCCTGCGCGTCGGGAACGAACAATACATCACACTCTGAACCCACAATGTGTGGATGACCGCAGGCCTTCATATTTGCAACCAATTCCCCGGTGCGGCGGACTACCTCCTCAACCGGCATGGCGCCATCGGAGTAGAAGGACTTGGAGGGAAGGTTGCCGTAGAGAACCACATCGCTGGGAACAAGCCGGGCGTCTTCCCAGAGCTTGCGTGAACTGCCCAGGCTGAGGATGACAGGATGAAGCCGGTTTGCGAATGCCTCGACCATCGGATCGATCAGTTCGCCGCAATCGTGGAATATTAGATCGCAGCCAGCATCCTCGATCGCGGCTTTCACGCGCAGATTTGGCTCCATCACCAGGCGCTCAAACAGATTCGAGCCAGACTTCATCTGGCGGGGTGAGATGAAGGCAATCGACGCTGTTGGCTCGCAGATCATGATGGCCCGGGCGCCGTGCCGGATCTGGCTGCGCACGGAACGCAGTACTGCGGCCTCGGAGACGCGCAGACATTGCCACAGCAGCCGAACTTCGTCCGAGTCGCATGCGTCAACCCCCGATCCTGCCATCGCCGCCGCAGTGATGGGGTCTGCCAGCAAACGAGTGGTCAAGGAGAACGGCCCGATGGCCATTCCAACCGGAATCAGGTCGTGTTGCGCGCGAATGTAGGCAAGCGCTTCGTCACGGGCTAAACTGCCCGGGCAAAGCGGCACGGTCTGCTCCCCGCACATTGTTGCGAGCGCAGGTTCATCCAGAGGCGCACCCATGTGATAGCTCTCCGCCTCAGTCGCCGAAACTCCGGCCAGCGCCAGCAGATCGATCTTCTCCAGGCGCAAGTCCATAAGTGGAACTGCAAGCGGCGTGCCCCAACGCCGTGCCGCCCGTTCGATTACTCGACCTAATGCTGGGCCATCGTTGCGAAGCTTTTCGGGCTCACTCTCTTCATGCATCACCAGATCGGTGCCGATAGGCATGCGCAAGCCGCGACTGGCGAGCTCAAGATAAAATTTGCGATCCACTGGTAAATCCCTCTGCGCGACAGATGCAAGACCAAGATGCAGCGGGGCGCAAGGATTCTGCGTCTAAAACAATCCGACCTGAGCTTCCGTTCACACTGCGCGCGCAAGCAACAAAATAAATTCGGCTGCGCCGTTCTTGATATTTTCGCCGCAATCCATCTTACCGCGCCCGCAACACTCTGCTGGGAACGCGCCACGGTCTGCCTGCTGCTATGTGCGGAATGCGCAATCTTTGCGGTTTGTGATCCGCGACTGGAAGGCGTTGGGAACCGTGATATGCTGGACCCGCATGGCGGGCAGCGACGTTGATCGGAGTGGTGGTAACCTGCGAGGCCGTTCATGTTGAGGGGTGAGCGTATGTTCTTTTCGGTTCCGATGCTTCGCGCATTGAGCGCAAATGTTGACGCCTGTTTTGACTGCGTCGCGCTATGAAAGACATCTATATCGACCAACTCGCGGGTTTCGATGAAGGCAGGGTCTTTGACAGCTACTTTCTGGTTCTCTTAAAGCAGCACCGAACCACGAAGTCCAACAAGCCCTACCTGAATCTGATTCTGGGCGACAAAACCGGTCAGCTTGAAGGCCGAGTTTGGGATCCCGGCGATCCGCGCATCGCCAAGGACGTAAACCAGGGCGACATTGTAAAGGCGCGGGGCACTGTGGCGCCCTTCGACGGTCGCCTGCAAATGAAGGTCGATCAATTGCGCAAGGCTGCGGCCGGCGAAGCGGACAGGACCGACTTGCTGCCCTCAACCGAGTATGACGTGAACGATCTGTGGCGTCAGCTTCAGGCGTGTGTGGAGAGTTTTACCGATCCTGATCTGAAACTCCTGTTGACGACCTTGCTCGGCGATCCGGCTTTGGCGCAGGCTTACCGTGAGGCTCCCGCGGCCCGGCAGTTGCACCACGCATGGCTCGGCGGCCTGCTGGAGCACGTGGTTAGCCTGATCAAGTTGGCTGATCGCGTCGCCCCTCATTATCCAATCCTGCATCGTGACTTGCTGCTCACCGGCGTCATCCTCCACGACATCGGCAAGGTGCAGGAACTGGCGTGGGACGTCGGCTTCGAGTACACCGTCGAAGGCACTCTGCTGGGACACATTCAGATGGGAACGGCGCTGGTAGAGAAAACCATCGACAGTCTGCCCGATTTCCCGCCGCGCCTGAAGACACTGGTGCTGCACATGATTCTGTCGCACCATGGAAAACTCGAATTCGGCTCCCCGAAGCTGCCTATGATTCCTGAGGCCCTGGTGCTGAACTTTCTCGACGACCTCGACGCCAAGATGCAGGCAATGGCCAGCGAATTCCAGAAGTCAGCCCGCGAGGGAAGAGCGACGGACGAGCTGACCGGCAAGGTTTGGGCGCTGGATCAACGCCAATTGCTGAGTACGCGCGGGTGGCTGGGGGAAGACGAGGAATAGGGAATAAGGGAAAGAAAGGACTAACCGAACGTGGCGTACGACCTGAGCCTTTCCTCATCCAACAGCAACACAGGTGTCTTCGAGTGTCCGTCGTGCAAGCAGACAATTGATGCATCGGCACCTAACTGCCGCTTCTGCTCCACACCCATCGATCCAGTGGTCGCTGAAGCCGCGGCGGTGAAGATGGCCAAGGTTAACCAGGCGTGCAGCGACGCCAGCTTTTTGCGGACCATGGCGATTGGAATGCTGGTATTTCTGGGAATTATGTTTGTTCCGTTCATGTCCCTGCTCGGTATTTGCGGCTATTACTTCCTGATGTTCGCGGTTCCCTTCATGTCAATTCGATGGTGGATCAGGTTTAACGCCGTCAGGGCAGACGATTCCGATTTCAAACGGGCCAGAACGACGGTAATTGTCGTGAGCGTACTCTGCGCGCTTCCCTTGCTAAATTTTCTTGCGTCTCGGCTCTGATTGCATGCTCGCGTAGCGGGCGCGAAAAGTCGCTCTTCGGAGCCCTTCGAGAACTGGTTGCATATATACAAATCAGCTCGGCAAGAAACGTCCCTCAGGGGCTAAAGCCCTAAATTCTATTGGCCTTTTACGGCACGGCTGAAGCCGTGCCCTTTCAAAACCGGATTTATGCAACAAGTTCCAGTTCAAACTACTTCACTCCCCTGAGGCGATAGAGCGCCTCTTTCAGAAAGGTGCGTGGAGGCATCTCTCCACGCAAAGCAGGAAGGTGCTTCTGCTAGCTTGGGGTCACGCTACAAACCAGTCCCACTGCTCTTGGGTCAGCGGCACTACGGAGAGCCGTCCAATTAGGAGCAGTGGCGATTTTGCAAACAGCTTCTCGGCTTTGATCGAGGCCAGCGTCTTCGGAGTTTTCAGGCGCTTACCTGCTTTCACGCGGACAATGGGCACCTTGGGGTCGCCGGCATCGACGCTGACGACCGTCCCCGTGCCCACTGCGGTGCGCTCATCGCCGGTGTGATAAAAAATCCACTTCGTCCCCGCCTTCATTTCGCGCAGATGCTTGACCGCTGTGGGGTTGGTCACGCCATCCCAGACCGTCTCCTGGTCGCGCAGGAAGTCGTCGAAGGAATAAACGCTGGGCTCTGATTTGAAGAGGAAGTAGGCCATGCCGTTCATAGTAGGCGACAGACGAGAGAACAGGGAAGAAATGGAATCAGTGAATCTAATGAGCCGGTTAGCCGACGCCATTGACGATCAGATTTGAGAATTTCTGCGTGGATGGATCGTACCAGGCTTGCCAAAAACAGGCGCTTCCGTCGGCGGCCAGTTCAAGGTGCTTACGCCATTTATTAGAATCGCCCGCGTCGATGCTGCATAGCGCGTTGACGAATATCCGGGGTTTCCCATCCTGCACAATCGCCAGGTATTGCCTGACATATTGATGGGGATCGTCGATATGCCGGCTCGGCTTCTCTCCGTTTGCCATGAGAGCGGGGATCTGGGACAAGTTGGCCTCAAGACCTTCGATATCGCCCACGGTAGGCTCCCAGCTTTGCACCTTGGTTTTGGAATCGCTCCCAATGAGATTGGCGTAGGCTGTCGCCTCTGTCTCGGGAAGTAGCGCGAAATCCGGCTTCGGCATGTGTTTGAGCTGAGTGTTCCGGGACGGAGATGGCGGGGATGTGACGCGGAGATGTCGCAGTTCCAGCCCCACGGCAATGAGACAAATGAGCACAAGACAAGCGATTCTGAATTTCCCAATCCGCACGAAGATTCACCTGGTCGAGGGCAACACTGCATTATCTCGCAATTGGGGCTCGCCGGATCTGCGTTGAGTTCTCCCTATTCCCCGCGCTTCCCCGTTACAATCAAATAGTTATGATTCGTTTCTCAACCGCGGGGGAGTCGCACGGAGAGGCGCTGATCGCGCTGGTCTCCGGGATGCCGGCCGGCGTGCCTGTCGACCTCGACTTCGTAAACCACGAACTGTGGCGTCGCCAGCAGGGCTACGGCCGTGGCGGCCGCATGAAGATTGAGACCGATAAGGCCCATGTACTCTCAGGCGTACGCCATGGCAAGACAATCGGCTCGCCCATCGCCATTGAGATTGTGAATCGCGACTGGAAGAACTGGGAAGAGAAGCTGCCGGTCGAGGCCGGCGACCCCGGCAAGCATCAGCCGGTTGCCTCGCCGCGGCCCGGTCACGCCGACTTGGCCGGCGCCCTGAAGTTCAATTTTCCCGACGCACGCTACGTCCTTGAGCGCGCTTCGGCCCGCGAGTCCGCTGCCCGCGTGGCCGGTGGGGCTTTTGCCAAGCTGCTGCTTCGGCACCTGGGCATCGAGGTGGCTAGCCATGTGATCCGTGTGGGCAGGGTAGAGCTCGACCGCACCGCCGCGTGGGAGGAAATCGTCTCCGTCGTCGCTCGCGACGAAATCGTGCTTAGTTGCGTGGATGCGGCCACAGAAGCCCGCATGAAAGAAGAGGTCGAGCATGCCTCACGCACCGGTGACACGGTGGGCGGAGTGTTTGAGGTGGTGGTTCACGGCGCGCCCGCCGGCCTGGGTACCTATGCCAACTGGGACGAGCGGCTTGACGGACTGCTGGCCTGGTCGGTGATGAGCCTGCAGGCGGTGAAAGCGGTTGAGATAGGGCGCGGCATTACAGCCGCCGAGTCTTTCGGCTCCAAGGTTCACGACGCGATTCACTACGCCGCCGAGGCAACCGGCAGACCAACCCGCTTTACCCGCGAACAAAACAACGCGGGCGGCATCGAGGGCGGTGTTTCCAACGGCGAAGACATTGTTGTGCGCGGGTACTTGAAACCCATTTCCACGCTGCGCCGGCCGCTTGAGTCGGTTCGCTTCGACACTCGCGAGGCTACCAGCGCAAGTTACGAGCGGTCAGACATTTGCGTCGTGCCCGCTGCGGGCGTGGCTGCCGAGGCCATGGTTGCCCTCACCGTAGCCGGTCTGGCGCAGCAGAAGTTTGGCGGCGATTCAGCCCTGGAAATGAAACGAAATTTTGACAGCTACATCGAACAGATACGGAGCTATTAGAGACAGAAATGATTCGTAAGATCGTGAAGTTTCCTGATCCACTGTTGCAACAGCCCGGCGAGCCGGTGGCCGAGTTCGATGCAGAGTTGCGCCAACTGGTGGCCGACATGTTTGAGACCATGTACGCTTCGCAGGGCATCGGTCTGGCTGCGCAGCAGGTCGGCGTGTGCAAAAGGGTTATGGTCATTGACCTGAGCCAGGCCAAGGACCCGGCGCAAAAGCTGGCAATGATCAATCCTGAAATCATTTTTCGCGAGGGCAGGCAATACGAGGAGGAAGGCTGCCTCAGCTTCCCCGAGATTCGCGAGAAGGTAGTACGTGCGGCCAAGGTGCGCATCCGCGCCCAGGACGAAAACGGCAAGTGGTTCGAGATGGACGGCGAAGATTTGCTCTCGCGTGCCTTTCAGCACGAAATAGATCATCTCGACGGGATGCTGTTCATCTTCCGCATGAGCGCACTGAAGCGCGACCTGAATTTGCGCAAGATTCGCAAGATGCAGCGCGACGGCGTGTGGTAGAAGAGTGAGGCTGGTATTTTGCGGCACTCCCAGCTTTGCCGTGCCCACGCTGGAGGCACTGCTTGCGGCGGGCCACGAAATCCCTCTCGTGGTCACACAGCCGGACCGGCCCGTGGGCCGCAAACAGGAGCTTGCCGCGCCACCTGTGAAGCTAACCGCGCTGGCCGCAGGCCTCGCCGTTACGCAACCGGAAAAAATTCGCAACAACGCGGACTTCCGTGCGCAGTTGGAATCGATCGCTCCCGACGCAATAGTGGTGGTTGCCTATGGGCGCATTATTCCGCCGTGGATGCTCACTTTACCCCGCCTGGGGTGCATCAACCTACATGGCTCTTTGTTGCCCAGGTATCGCGGCGCCGCGCCTATCCAATGGGCCGTGGCCATGGGCGAAGCGATTACGGGAAATACGACCATGCTGCTGGAAGAAGGCCTCGATACCGGCCCGATTTTATTGCAGCAGCAAGTGAAGATCGGTCCTGACCAGACCGCGGCGGACCTATTTGATGTGCTGGCCCAAGGCGGCGCGCCTCTTGTGGTTGAGACGATTGCCGGACTGGCCGACGGAACCGTCCAGCCCAAACCGCAAGACCACTCGCAAGCCACGCTGGCTCCGCTGCTCAGCCGCGAAGATGGGCGCATGGATTTTGCGTCGCGCACAGCGGTGGAGTTGAAAAATCGTTGGCGCGGCTTTCAACCCTGGCCCGGCGCGTTTACCACGTTCGACGGCAAAAAGCTGATCGTCCATCGCATGGAAGTTGCTGAGCATTCGGACACCCCCGTAGCTGGCTCGGCGGAACCTGGCGGAATTCAAGTTGAGAGCCATCGCCTGCTGGTACGCTGTGCGCGGAACACCTGGCTCGAATTGATTGAGCTACAACTTGAAGGCAAGAAGCGCCTTATGGCCACGGAATTTCTGCGCGGAGCGGCGTTGGTCACCGGCGCGAGGTTGGGTTGATGCAGACAACAACTGTCTCGCCGGCCCGTAAGACTGCCTTCAAGATCCTCCTGACTGTTGAGCGCGGCCTGTCGCATTCCGACGATTTGCTGCGCGGTAAGACTGTCAACGCACTTAGTGCGACGGACCGCAATCTGGCCACGGCGCTGGTGCTGGGCACGCTGCGCTGGCAGATCCAGCTTGACAGCCAGCTACAAGCATTGCTTTCCCGGCCCCACGCCAAGCTCGACCTCGAGGCGCGCATCGCTCTGCGCCTGGGAGCCTTCCAACTGCTGCATCTGGACCGTATCCCCGCTCGCGCTGCCATTGATGAAAGTGTGGAACTGACGAAAGAGGCAGGCCACCATTTTGCATCTGGCATGGTGAACGCGGTTCTTCGCAAGCTCGCAAGCGGCGAGGCTTCGCACTTTCGCTTTTCTGAGGAGACTCCTGAAGAATTGTCGCTGGCACAGGCTCATCCGGCGTGGATGGTCGAGCGCTGGGCCAGCATTTATGGTCTGGATTCGGCGCGCGCCATCTGCCACCACGGACAGAGCCAACCCGCGCTCATGATTCGACTTGAAAGTCTCGCTCTCGAAGAAGAACTCGCGGCGACTGGGGTTCGCCTCGAACCCGGCGAAATGCTATCGGCTGCGCGGACAGTCGTCTCTGGCGATCCCGGAGCCACAGTTGCTTTCCGCGAAGGCCGCGTGCGGCTTCAGGACGAGGGCTCGCAGTTGGTCGCCGAGATTGCGAGCTTGAGCGAAGGCAAGCTCAACCAAAAAGGGGCGAGCGTCCTCGATGCCTGCGCTGCTCCCGGGGGCAAGACCTTGATACTTGCCGAGCGAATGCCGCAGGCCCGGATTGTAGCCAGTGAGCTCAGCCCGCAGAGGCTCGCGCAGCTCCGTAAGCGACTCGCTTCGCTGGGTGATCGCGTTGAATGCCGCCTCGCGGACGCAACCTCGCTGGCCGGGGACTCGATCTATGATGTTGTGCTGGCCGACGTGCCGTGCAGCGGCACTGGTACGCTGAGCCGCAACCCGGAGATTCGTCACCGCCTGCGACTGGAAGATTTGCCGCGCCAGGCCGGGCGCCAGCGGGCGATTCTTAGCTCAGCGCTGCGCGCCGTCCGCCCTGGTGGGCGCGTAGTCTACTCCACTTGCTCGCTGGAGCCAGAGGAGAATGACGAGGTCGTCGCCGCGGTGCTCGCGCAATTCCCGCACGCCAGGACGGTGTCACTCAAAGCTCGCATCGACGAAATGCTCAGCGATGGCGTTCTTGCCGCCTCCGGTGCAGAACGGCTGCGAAACAGTCTCACGGTTGAGGGTTTCCTGCGTCTGCTTCCTGGCGTCTTCCGCACCGACGGCTTCTTTATCGCGATGATGGAGAAGACTTCTTAGGCAGATTGGTATTCCATTTCTCGATCCGCTGTACGGTACGCGCTCGACGTTACTCTGCCGCCAGCTTGAGCACCGCATAGTCACGGCCCAGCACTGCGCACAGCGCTTCCACGACCAGTTCGTGATCTGCGCGCTGCGGCAGGCCAGAGACGGTTACGCTTCCCACAACTCCGGCACCGGTTACCGTCAGCGGGAACGACCCGCCATGCGTGGCATAATCGGCCACCGGCAGGCCCTGGGACTGGAAAAGAGTCTCGTTCTTGACCTTCTCTTTGAGACCGATCGCGTAGGAGCTGCGATGGAACCGAGCGACCACGTTACTCTTGCGCCGTACCCATTCCACATGGTCCGGCGTGGTGCCCTCAAGAGCTGCGTAAAAGAGCGGCTGTCCGAAACGCCGCACATCGATTACCACGCCCAGTCCGCGCTCCTTCGCCAATGTCCTCAGGCGCGATCCCAGGTCCCACGCTGTCTCGGTGTCCAGGTGTTGCAACTCAAGCTCACGCTCCTGCAAGGCGATGCGTTCCAGGTCCTCGTTCCATCCCATCCGGCGTTGTCTCCTATTGTACATGTCATCATAGGCCGTCTCTCGCATATTTTGGCCGGACTTCGTCGGAAAGGGCTCTTGACAGAAGGGAGCGAGTGTATCATCATTGCAGACTAGTTTGTGCCGCAAACTACTTTTGAGGTGAAAGTCATGATGAGTCTTCTTCATCGGTCCTCTTCCACAGCTGCTCCCGATGCGCTCGCCCGGCGCATGATGCAGGATACGCACCTGCGCGATGGCCTGCCCGAAATCGTTGTCGGGGGCATCCTGCTTCTCGTCGCGGCGCAGAGTTACACCATGGCCGTACTTTTGCACGGCGGCCTACTGGTCCTGAAACGGATTCTCATCTTGGTTTGGACCCTCCTCGTGATTGCCCTGACCTTTTCATCTTTTTCAATTCCTGGAGCGACGGGAACGGGCTGGCTGCTGCGATGGCTGCGCCGCCGCTACCTGATCTCCAGATCCGGCTATGTTAAACCGAGGTCCGAGTGGAACAAACGCCAATTGGCGCTGCTTGGCGGGATCGGTCTTCTGGTTGCTACAGCCCTGCTACTTGTCAGGCGGGAGGTTGCGCCGCCACTATTCGATCGCGGGTTGTTTATCGCCATTGGCGTGTTCGTGGGCGGGATTGAAGCCCTGGTTGGCCGCCATCCGCGCTTCCGGGCGATGGGCTTGTTGACCGTTGCCTGCGGCATTCTGGTCGGCTTTTCGCGCTTGCCCCTGCAGCTGCGCTTTGCCGTCTTCTATGCGTTTACCGGCGCCATGGCGCTCATTTCTGGCGCCATCGTACTGGCCCGCTTCCTGCGCGCAAACGCGGAGGAAGAGTGAAATGAGCGAGAAGATCCAGACGCTGGCAGGAATCGATCGCATTGTCCATGAGCCCGCGCGGCTGATGATCGTGGCCCTGCTGGCGGCCGTGGATGAGGCCGATTTTCAATACCTGCATCAGGCCACCGGGCTCACCAAGGGCAACCTCAGCGTGCATTTGTCAAAGCTCGAAGAGGCGGGCTACGTGGCGATCCAGAAGACCTTTCGCGGAAAGTATCCTCTTACCCTGTGTCGATTGACGCAGCGGGGCGGCGAGGTGTTCCGGAACTACAGGAAGGTGATGCGGGCGGCTTTATAACTGCAACGGTGCCTATTTTGACGAAGCGCCCGAATCACTGGCTAACCGGACAGAACTCTGTTTTGCCGGTAATGCTCTCGATACTCAGTCTCGTTTTAGACTTGGGTGTCGCCAAAACACCATGCGGATTGGCTGCACATCCGGCGGTATCTGAGGGTGCGTCAACTTTCCGCGCTCTCCTCTGCAGCCAGATTGGGCTGCGGCACAATGCCCAGGCGCACATAGATGGGGCGCATCTGCTTGCGAATCGCGGCAAGCCTGGACCAGAACCACAGCGCTCCGAAAATGCAAGCAACGCCACTGACGGTGACGGTATGCGGCGCGCCGATGACGTGGGCCAGTCCGCCGGCCAGCAAACTGCCGAAGGGCGCCATGCCTACAAACGCCATGGTGTAGTAGCTCATGACGCGGCCGCGCATTTTTTCGTCCACCAGGGTCTGCACAATGGTGTTGCTGGCTGTCAGGCCCTGCATCATGCCGAAGCCGGTGAGCAGCATCAGCGGCATGGAGAGCCAAAAAGACCGGGAGAGCCCAAAGCAGATGAGGCCTACGCCAAACGCTGCCGCGGCAATGGGAATCATCTTCGTCAGCCCGCGCACCGAACGACGCAACACCATGGCCAGTGCCGACACCAGAGAGCCCACACCCACTGCGCCCATCAGGAATCCCAGCGTGTGTGGACCGCCGTGCAACACCTGCGCGGCAAAGACCGGCATCAGCACCATGAACGGCCAACCCATGAGGCTCAGCAGCGCAAACAACAGCAGAATGGTGCGGATAGGAGCAAAGCCTGACACATAAGTCCAACCCTCGCGCATTTGTACCAGCATCGAGGTGGTTGCGTGCTGTTCGTTCGTTGCCGGGAGGCGCATCATTACCAGCGAGGCGATCACCGCGATGTAACTGATGCCGTCCACCAGAAAACACCAACCCTCGTTGCTGGCCGCAATCACCAGTCCCGCCAGCGAGGGGCCAATCAGCCGCGCCGTGTTGACCATTGACGAGTTGATGGCGATGGCGTTGGAGAGGTCGTCCCGATCCTCAACCATCTTTACCATGAACGACTGCCGGCCGGGCATATCGAATGCGTTGATCACCCCCTGCATCGCGCTAAGCGCCAGCACTTCGGCGATGGTAATGCGATGTGAAAGCGTGAGCCATGCCAGCAAGAGCGACTGCACCATGGCCAGTGTCTGGGTCCATACCAGCACCTTGCGCCGGTCGATGCGGTCCACGATGACGCCGGCCAGCGGCGCCAGCAGAAATGTAGGGATTTGCCCGGCAAAACCCACCGTGCCCAGCAGCAGCGGTGACCTGGTCAGTCGATAGACCAGCCAGGACGTGGCGATGCGGGTCATCCACGTGCCAATCAGCGAGATGCTTTGTCCACCGAAAAAGAGGCGGAAGTTGCGATGGCGAAGGGCACGCCAGGCGTGCGAGTAATCCCCGGCCGCGGCGGTCCACTCGCGTTGTGGCGTTCTGGTTTTGGTCATTGTTGCGCTACATGATTTGATGCTGTAGACCCGCGGAGAGAGAGTTCTTTACTTCGCCACCGTCAGTTTCACCTGCGTCTTCAGATCCACGCGCGCGCCCGCAGTGGGCTGTTGCGCAATGACTGAACCCGGCACCACAGGGGGAACGGGAGGCGCGTTTCCATTTCCCACTGGCGCCACGTGCACATCTGCAAATACGGGCTGTGCCAGCTTGAGGCCTTCCTGGGTCAATTGCGCCTGCGCGGTGACGACGGGCAGGCCAACCATGTCGGGCATCACGTAACCGTCGGGTGTGTCATCGTCTGGCGCGGCTACCAGCAGGTTGATGCTGGGTTGCGCAATCCCCTGCGCGTGCGCGGGAGGGTCCTGCGCAAGCACCGTGCCTTCAGCCGCGACGCCATCGGGAAGGTGCGCGGTGACACCCACCTCCAGGCCCACGCGCCGCAGTTGCAAGCCTGCTACGCGCTCCTCGTTACCCACTGTATCCGGCACATCCACCTTTTGTGGACCGAGACTCTCTGCCACGCGCACACGCCACTCGCGGCGCACCACTGTACCCGCTGCCGGCGACTGCGAGAGAATGTGCCCGGCCGCCACATCGCCCGAATAATAGCGGTTATCGACGTTCAAGTTGAGTCCCATGCCCGCGGCCTGGCTGCGCGCTTCGGCCACAGTCATGCCCTTGAGAGCGGGCACTTGCACTTCGGCGCCGTGAATCGCAAAGTGCATCGTGGTGATTGCCGCCAGCAGGGCCACGGCTACCAGCAGCATCACCATTGATGCCATGCGGAAGAACCGGATGAAGAAGTTTCCATTCATGGTTCGGGCTCCCCATCGGCATACACAATTTCGTATTCGATCCTTGCCGCTTTTTCGAGCATCTTCGACACCGAGCAGTACTTGTCCTTCGACAGCGCCACGGCATCTTCCACGGCCTTGCGGCTGAGGCGGCCGTGCACCACGTAAGTCAGCATGATGCGCGTAAAGACGCGCGGTGCGGTTTCAGCCCGTGTTGCTGTCGCCATTACGCGCAGTCCGGTAAGCGTCTGACGCTTCTTTTTGAGAATGGACACGACATCCACACTCGTGCAACTGCACAGCGCCATCAGCACTACCTCCATGGGGCTCGGTCCATGGGTGCGCGCGGGGTCTGCGTCGAAGACAACCTTGTTGCCGTTCTCCGCGACACCCTCGAAAACATTGCCGTGCTTCCACTCGCTGTACACCATCATCTTGTTGAATTCTCCATGGCACTATCGCAAATTGTCCGTCACCGGCTCAGGGTGAATCGTCACCCGGTAGACCTCCGGGCACTCCAACTTGAACCGGTCTTCAAGCGCGGTCATAACCTCGTGGACACGCGCCATGGTCAAATCGTCAGGCAGCGAGCAGTGGCAAGAGAGAGAGATGTGTTCGCCTGCGCGTCCTACGATGATCTCGTGCACATCCGCAATCTCAGGGAAGAGACTGGCTGCGGCGCGTAGCTCCTGCTCGATCTTGCGATCTTCTTCGACCATTTCATCGGGCTGTTCTATGGTGGCCGGCTCACTTTCGATGTGGGTCAGCACAAAGTCGACTTCCGGCGTCTCGCTCAGAATCTCCGCCTCCATTGCGGTGACGAAGTTGTGCGCCTGAAGCAGGGGCATGGTCTCGTCCAGCTCCAGGTGCTGCTCCACGCGCAGCCGCCCGTGATGCGACTGCACGCTCAACTCGTGCACGCTTACATTGTTGCGCGCGGCCACGGCCCGGACCCGGTCGAAGATGCTCTCGGTCCGGGCTTGGCGAGGCACAGTGTGGATGACCACGTCGGCCTCGGGCAGGGCGCGGTGTACAGCTTCAGTGGCCGCGCGCACCAGCTCCCCGGTGTGTTCGAAGGTATATCGCCGCGGCAGCGCCAGCGTCAGATCCGCAAAGTGCCCAGCTCCAGCACGCCGTACACGCACCTGCTCCACCGCCAGCACGCCCGGTACCTGTTCCACTTCGCGCAGGATGCGGCTCCTTGTCTCGGCTGGAACCTGGTCTGACAGAACCGCCAGCGTTTCGCGGCTCAGGCGGAAGGTCATGCGCAGAATCATGAGTGAAACTATCACCGCCGCAAAAGGGTCGGCGTAGCTGAGCCAGTTGATGCCGAAATGGGCACCTACCCAGGTGGCGCCGAGCCCGGCGAGCACTGCCACTGTGGACCAGATGTCGGAGGCAAAGTGGAAGGCGTCGGTGGCCAGTGCTGCTGAACCGGTGCGTTCAGCCACCGCGCGCAGCCGCCGCGAGCGCCAGAAATCCACGGTAATCGACGTCAGCAACACCAGCACCGGCCAGATCGAGTGGTGCAGTTCCACCCGGTGGCCGATGATTCTTTGCATCGCCTCCCAGATGATCCAGGCGCAGGATATGGCCATCAGGCCAGCTTCAGCGAAAGACGAGAGGTTCTCGAACTTGGCGTGGCCGTAGGTATGGTCCTCATCGGCCGGCTTGTCAGAGACTTGCACCGAGAAGAACGTCAGCGTCACGCCAATCAGGTCCAGTGCGGAGTGCGCGGCGTCTGACAGGATTCCGAGCGAACCCGAAAACAGCCCTGCCGCCAGTTTCAGCAGTGTCATGGCTGCCGCCGCCATCATGGAGTGCAGCGCTACCTGCCGCTTTTCTGCGGAGCGATCGACCAGACTGGCGACGGTGGATGTCATTGCTTTCCTAGGCTACCGCGGCCCGTGTTCCCGTGTACAACCCTGCAATGCCGAAGGTATACGGCTGCCATTCGCACTCGACGTAGCCGACTGTTTGCATCAGCGCCAGCATCTCTGGTGGCTGCGGAAATCTCTCTACGGAAGCAGGCAGATAGCTGTAAGGGCCATCCCTGCCGCAAATTAATCGTCCGATGGCCGGTAGCATCCGGCGGAAGTAAACCGCATAGGCCTTTCCAACGATGCCGCCGGGCTCGCTGAAATCCAGAATGCCCAACTGCCCACCTGGCCTGAGCACGCGATGAAACTCGCGCAGTCCAGCCTCGTAGTTGGCCAGATTCCTAAAACCGAATGCGGTCACAACCAGATCCAGCGAGGCAGAGCTAAGCGGCAGATGCAGAGCGTCGGCCTCCACCGCAACAGCGCCCGGCTCCCCAGGCTTGCGCGCATCAAATTTTCGAGCTCCCCGGCTCAACATGCTGCGGGCAAAGTCCGCCGCCAGAATGGGGCGCGCTCCCCGGGGCCGGCGCTTTAGCAGGGCCATTGTCATGTCGCCCGTGCCGCAGCATATGTCCAGAATGGCCGCATCTGGATTCGCCAATACGGGTCGAAAGGATCGAGCCGTCCGGTTCCACCACAACCGGTCCACGTTGGCCGACAACAGATGATTCAACAGGTCGTAGCGCGGAGCTATCGCATTGAACATTTGCCGTACGGTTTGCGCAGCGCTGGCTTCGTCTTCCGCGCCCGTCGGCTTGGCTCCGGTGGCGGGCATCAGGCGCTACGCTCCCTTGCCTGTATGAGCATGTAGTTCATCGCGGCCATCAACTCCGCTGGCGTCACATCCTCCACCACGCCCGCGTCGCCGATGCCCACCGGCAGCACAAACCTTCGCACTCCACCCACGTTCTTTTTGTCGCCTCCGGTGGCTGCCATCAGCTTGGTCGCACGCACCTTGAGCGGAGGCAGCGGTCCATAGAGATGAATCAAGCTCTCCATCCGCTCGGCCTGCCGACCTGAAATCGTCCCCCGGTGCCGGGCCAGGTAGAGCGCAGCCACCATTCCCCAGCCCACTGCCTCGCCGTGCAGCAGCGCCTTGTAGCGGGTGGCCTGCTCAATGGCATGTCCCACGGTGTGGCCCAGGTTCAGAATCATGCGCAAGCCGCTCTCTCGCTCGTCCCGATTCACCACACCCGCTTTCATCCTGATAGAGGCGGCAATCACCTTTTCCAAAGCTTTCGCGTTGCGCCCCAGCATCTCATCCGCGTGCTCTTCCATGAAGCGCACCAGCGTGCGATCTCGGATGATCCCAGCTTTCACGCTCTCCATCAGCCCGGCGCGCAACTCGCGCTCAGGCAGCGTACCCAGCACCTCGATGTCCGCAAACACGGCCAGCGGATGATGAAAGCTGCCTACAAGATTCTTGCCCTCAGGCAGGTTCACACCAGTTTTTCCGCCCACGGACGAGTCTACTTGCGCCAGGAAGGTGGTGGGCACCTGGATATACGGAATTCCGCGCATGAAGACCGCAGCCAGAAATCCGCCTACATCTCCCACAATGCCGCCGCCGAAAGCGATCAGCAGCGAACCGCGATCGCCGCCGGCAACGACCATCTCGCGCAGCAGTCGCGTCACGCTGGCCATGGTCTTGTGTTGCTCGCCCGCAGGCAAGAACAGCGTAATCGGCGGCTCGGTAAAGGAAGTGAGGAAGGTCGTGCCCCAGAGGGCCCAGATCTGCGGCGAAGTGATCACGAAAACCCGGCGCGGCAATCTGCCCGCAATGCGCTGGATACGCGGAACCAGGGTCCGGATCAGGCCGCTGCCCGTGGTCACGTCATATTTGGCCGATGGTGTCTCTACTCGTATGGTCTGCACTCTGCTTCCATCCTAAAGGAACCGGCTGCCTCAATCCTGCTGCATTCATGGTGCGAATTCACCCCTTGGTAAACTTGGGAGTATGCGAATTGGAATCGATTTCGGAACCACACGGGTCGTGGTCGCAGTAGCCGACCGCGGCAACTTCCCCCTGGTGCATTTCGAAGCCCCGGACACGCAAATGCGCGACTGGTTTCCTCCCTTGGCCGCGGTGAACGGCGCCGCCCGCCTTTATGGCTGGGAAGCCATTGCAGTGCAAGACGATGCGAGCTGGACACTCGTTCGGTCTCTAAAGCGCTGGCTGCGTACCGCGGGGCCGCACACAGAGCTGCGCGTCGGCGGCCAAAGCCTGTCTCTGCGGCTGCTCATGGCGGAGATGATGGCGGCCCTGCGGACGCAATTGCTGGAGCGTTCGAACCTGGGCGCGGGTCCGGACGAACCTCTTGAGGTGATGCTGGGCGTGCCGGCCAACGCCAATAGCAACCAGCGCTTCCTTACTGAAGAAGCGGCACAGGCGGCGGGCTTTGCAGTGCTGGGCGTACTGAACGAACCTTCGGCCGCGGCCATCGAGTTTGCCTACCGAAACAGCGCAGAGCGCAAGAACCGGGCCGGCAGCGGGCTGCTGGTCTACGACCTGGGAGGCGGCACTTTCGATGTTTCGCTGCTGAGTCTGGGCGAGCATGAACACGTCGTCGAGGCTTCGGATGGGATTCCGAATGTGGGAGGAGATGACTTTGACGAACTGCTGGCCGATTTGGCGCTGGAGTACGCCACTCCCGGTCCTGCGCTTACCGCATTTGAACGGCGCCTGTTGCTGGACGAATGCCGGGAAAAGAAGGAGTCGCTCAATCCCAATACGCGCAAAGTCGCCATCGATATGGAACGGGTGCGCCCGGATTGGGAGCAGGTGACGATTCCGGTAGAGGCCTACTACGAGCGCTGCCGCCCCCTGATCGAATCGACCAGGGCTGTCGTAGAGAACCTGCTGGCGGCGCATCCCCACAGCGCGCTTGATACCCTCTATGTGACCGGCGGCGGATCGGAGTTACCCCCGGTGGCGCGCGTCCTCCGCGAGACCTTTGGACGTAAGGTGCGCCGGTCTGCTTATATGCGCTCGGCCAGCGCGATAGGCCTCGCCATTCGCGCCGCTGCCGCATCCGACCGGCTGGTGGAGCAATTCAACCAGAATTTTGGCATCTGGCGCGAGGCTGATTCCGGTGGGACCATCGTGTTTGACCTAATCTTTCCAAGGGGTGCGCGCCTACCCGCCCCCGATGAGCCGCCACTGCGCCTGGAGCGCGTCTACCAGCCCGCGCACAACATTGGCCACTTCCGCTACCTGGAGTGTTCCCGGCTCGATGCGTACGGACAGCCGATCGGGGAAATCTCCAACTGGGATCAGATCCAGTTTCCCTTCGATCCCCAGCTATGGGGGCGTGAAGACCTGGCCGCAGAACCTGTAAGGCCGCTTGGCGAGGCGAACGGCCTGACCGTTCGCGAAGAATACACCTGCGACGCGAATGGCGAACTGCGAGTGAGAATCTCTACTGAACCCCAGGGCAATGCGCGCGAATTTTCAATTGGGCAATTGGCGAAACACTGAGTTTGCCGCGGCTGTGCGGGTGCGGTTCTCGCTGGCCGGGCCTGTCGCTCAGAACCCTAGCCAAAACAGGGGGACAAGGCCGGCGGCGGCCAGAGCGATCAAGAATGTCAGACTTTGCAGGCCGGTCTTCCGGTCGGCCAGACTGTACGCGTAAATCCCTTTCACGATGTTGTTGCTTGCAGCGGCAATGAGAATTGCGCCTGCCGCAACCTTCAATGGGGTGAGCGTGCCTGCTGCCTGGGTCAGGCCCATGATGAACGGATCAACGTCGCTGACTCCCATAATTGCGGCGAGGGTATTCAGGCCGCCTCTTCCGAGATAAGTGACGGCAAGCTGGGTAGCAACCAGTAATCCGAGGAATAACGCTGCAAACAGAAACGCCGTGAGCAGATCCAGCGGATTCTTGGGCTCGAACTCCCGGCGTATTGCTTGAGCACTGGCATCCGCCCGGCGTGTCCAAATCCAACCGCCTGCGACCGCGGCAAAAGTGAGCACAAGAAACGGAACGAGAAGCAGAAACATCAATTGCCGGTTGAACAGCGCCAGAAGGATCACCAGGCGCAGATACATCACACCGGAAGCGATCAGGATACTGCCTGCAAAGAGGTGGGGCTCCTGCTCACGTGCGGCGCGGCGTGCAAACACGACCGTGGTCACCGTGGATGAATATGCGCCGCCAAGTAGCGCAGCCAGCACCACCCCTCCCTTCGCCTTCGTCACCTTTTGCAGAACATAACTGACGTAGGAGATAGTGCTAATCGCGACCACAACCAGCCACGTCTTGAAAGGGTTGATATGAAATTGGGTGAATTCCTGATTCGGCAGCGCGGGCAGAATCACCCCGGTTAAAAAGAGAAACTTGGCGAAGGTGAGAATCTCCTGCGGAGCGATTCGGCCAGCGAGCTTTTCAAGACCTGCCTTCAGATCCAGCAGCAGCAGGCTGGCAACGCCCAACGTCGTAGCGATCCAGAAATGCCCGTAACAGACCAGTGCTCCTACCAGAAATGTAGCCAGCCCGGACATTTCCGTAGTCACTCCTGCCGTCTGCGAAGTGGAGATTTTGTGCCAGTAGGACACGAGCAGGAAGGCGGCGATGACCAGGAATCCGACGGTCAACGGCAGCAGTTGTGTGCCGGAAACAAGTGCGATGGAATAACCGATGAGGCCAATGAGCGGGAATGTGCGCACTCCACCGAAGGAGTAAGTGCCTCCCGCCGCCTTATGCTCCTCCCGCTCCAGCCCGATCAGGAACGAAAGAAACAAAACCAGGACGATTTTGACAGCCTCCGGCGGTAATAGATTGTAGATCTCCATCAGAGTCGATCCTTGGATTGGTTTCCCTGTGCCGAGCCTTGGCCGTCAATCCGGCGCAAGTGCAGACGGCAGTGGCACAATCACGCGTGGCCGGTTCTTCGATTAGCCTGCCAGACAGCTTACACCGCGTCGCTGCCATGTGTCGCAGTTCTTCACGCTGAAGCTGGGTTTCGCCCGCTGGCCCGGCTCTCAGTGATAGCCTCAAGGTTTATGGGATTTGCACGGCAGGTGGATTTTCTGGTGGTGGGCGCGGGCGTGGCCGGGTTGCGGGCGGCTGTTGAATTGGCAGATCAGGGCGATGTTCTGGTGGTCACCAAGGAGTCGTTGGGTGAGTCGAATACGCATTACGCGCAAGGTGGCATTGCCGTCGCCATGGAGGGCGATGAAGACGTTGCCCTGCACCTGAAGGACACGGCCGCCGCCGGCGATGGCCTTGTCTGCATGGCCGCCGCGCAGGCCTTGGTCGCCGAGGGGCCGTTGCGCGTTGCCGAACTCATCGAGTGGGGTGCAAAGTTCGATCGCAAAGGCGACCAACTGGTGCGCACACGTGAAGGCGCGCACTCGCTGCCACGTATTCTGCATGCCAACGGTGATGCCACGGGAGCGGAAATCAGCCGTTCGCTGGCGGCCTTCGCCCTTGCCCATTCGCGCATCCACTTTGTCGAGTGGGCTACAGTGACCGGTCTTGTGGTGGCTGACAGTCGTGTAATTGCTGCCGATTTGCTCGATCATGACAACCGGCTCCGGCGAGTGAGCGCGCGGTCTCTACTGATTGCCACGGGCGGCGCCGGCCAAGTCTACTCCGACACTACCAATCCCGCGGTAGCCACAGGCGACGGCATCGCACTGGCCGCTCAGGCGGGCGCCGAACTAGCTGACATGGAGTTCTACCAGTTCCACCCCACCGCGTTCTCGCTTTCGGGCGCACCGCGTTTCCTGCTCTCTGAGGCCCTCCGTGGCGAGGGCGCGTACCTGCGCAATGACAAGGGTGAACGTTTTATAGAGCGCTATCACCCGCTGCTCGAACTCGCACCGCGCGACGTGGTGGCCCGTGCCATTACTCGCGAAGGCATGGGCTCGGTGCCCGGCGAGATTCGCATTGTGTATTTGGACATGCGTCATGTCAATGGCTTGGACCTGCATCAGCGGTTTCCTGGAATCAGCGCCTTCCTGACCCGGTACGGGCTTGATCTCCATCGCGACCTCATCCCTGTGAGGCCAGCGGCACATTATTTAATGGGCGGTATTCGCACGGATCTTGCCGGCCGCACCACTCTACGTGGCCTCTACGCCGCGGGTGAGGTGGCCTGTACGGGTGTTCACGGCGCCAACCGTCTCGCCTCCAACTCGCTGCTTGAGGGACTGGTCTTCGGTGCGCGCGCCGCGGAGTCGATGCTCGCTGACAAGCTGCCGCTGGTGGCCGCTGAGGAGCCGGTAAGCGGTCCCGCAGTTTTGGCGGAACAGGAAGAGGCACATCTGGAACAGGTCATCGCCGGCCTGCAAAGGTCCATGTGGGACTATGCCGGCTTGCTGCGTGAGGAGTCCACTTTGCGCCTGGGGCTTGCCGCTCAAGCGGAGTGCGATGCGGCGCTTGACCGGCTGACACGGCAAGGGAAGGGAAGCCGCCGCCTTGTCGAGGCGTACGCCATGAGTGCGGTGGCCAGCGTCATTCTGCGCTCGGCTCTGGCCCGCACTGAGAGCCGCGGCGCGCATTTCCGCAACGACTACCCTCGGCGCGACGATGCGCGATTCCAGAAACATTCCGTGCTAGGCCGTGATGGCCAGGTCCGGTTCGAGCAGTGGTGAGTTTCTCCAAGAATCCTCACAAGACATCGTCTCGGAGATAGGTCGGACACCGAACCTGCGCCCTTAGTGCTGAGCAACCGATCCCCGATCCTTGCTCCCTGCCACCCATGAAGCCACCGCGCACACCGCCAGAATTGCGCCGATCACGGCCAGCGAGAGCACGATAGGCACGTCGATCCAGTGGGCAGTGAGCATCTTGAGCGCGACGAAGGCCAGCAACGCGGCCAAGCCATAGTGCAGATAGCGGAAGCGGTCGAGCAGCGCCGCCAGCGCGAAATAGAGCGAGCGCAACCCGAGAATGGCCGCGATGTTTGACGTGTAAACAACGAAAGGATTGTGCGAGATGGCCAGCACCGCGGGAATGGAGTCGACGGCGAAGAGAAGGTCAGTGAATTCGACGGCCAGGATGACCGGCAACAGCGATCCTTTGGCCGGTTGCATCCTGCGAATCCATTCTGGAATTGCCGCATGAGCTGAGCCGCCGCGCACCAGGCGCCACGCCGCATAGAGCAGGAAGAGGCCGAAGATCCAGGTTATCCACTGAAATCGCGCAAGCAGCGTGACGCCTGCGCCGATGAATAGCGCACGCAACACAACCGCGCCCCCCACGCCCCAAAGCAAAGCCGTGTGCTGGCGCCGCGGGCTGATGCGAAAGCCTTGAAAGAGGACCAGGAAAACGAACAGGTTATCTACGCTGAGGGAGGTTTCAATCGTGTAGCCTGCCACAAATTCTAGCGCCGGTTGGCGGCCCTGCACGACGGCAATCCAACCCGCGAAGACCGCTGCGGCCACAGCGAGCCCGGCTGTCCATAGCCACGCGACCAACTGGGCGTGATGCGTTTCGCGGCGGCGGCCAGGCAAAAAAGCGTCGATCAGGAGCAGTGCAGCCACAGCCGCGTGAAACCCCAGCCACCAGACCCACGAAACGCCGGCAATCATAGCGTGGATGCCGACCCAAGACTGTTGTTATGGTTCAGCTTCAAGGTGTCAGCCTGCAAGAGTGGTTGTTCCACTGACCGATCGATTGCCGGCGATGGAAGACTGAGGACAGCCATTTCACCGCTGTCCAATGAGCCGGATTGTTTCCATAAACACGTCGCCGTCGATGGTCAGGCTGTGGGCGCTGACCTTGTCCAGCGTGTCCTGCGCGGTGTGGTGATAGCTGTTGTTGGGTCCGTAGTCCAGGTCGATTACATCAATCGAAGACACTCCACGTTCAACAAATGGCAAGTGATCGTCCTCGACCTCTTCCTCTCGCTGAAAGAAGTAGCGATCATAGCCGAATTTCTTGGCCGCTTGCCGTACCAGTGCCACCAGCCAGTCCGCAGAGCGGGTTTCGCGCTGGATGTCGAGGTCCTTATCGCCGATCATGTCAGCCAGAATAAAAGCCTTGACCTTGCGCAGGGTTCCGTCGCGACCCCAGCGCGCGGCCAGATGGCGGGTGCCGTAGGTCGAGTCGGAGTCGGTCCAGGTGGGTTGAATCGACTCTTCGCCATCATCGAAGAGCAACCAGACCGAGTAGCCGTCCAGCTTCTTGCCGCCGGCGGTCTGCATGCGCAACTGGTCCGCAATGGCCAGCAAAAGGCCGGTCGTCGAGCCGCCGTCGTTGGCGCCGACGAAGTTGATGTTTCTGAGCCAGTAGTTGGTCTCGTAGTGGGTGGCCAGCACGATGATGCCATCTTTCTTGCCGGGGAAACGCACGATGAAGTTTCGCATGGCGACCGCACCGATAGGCGTGTTGGCGGTGAAGGCATCTTCTTCGAGTTGGTCGTGCTTGAACTGGTTGCGGAGAAACTCCTCGGCTTTGGCGTGTCCCTGGCTGGTGGGCCAGCGCGCACCGATGGCCACAAACTCGCGGGTATAGGCGTAGGCTTTGGCGCCGTTAAAGTGCTGCTGGGCCTGGGCGCCGAGCGCAACCCACAGCAGCAGCGCTGCCGCTGCCCTCGTCCAGCCCGAGAAAGGAATCATGAAGCCTTAGTCTCCTTGGCTTTGCGCCGCGAGGGGTGAACCCACCAGGCGACGGCGATGCCCACCAAGTACAGCCCCAACATGGGAACCGCGTAGATGCACATCGTCCACGGGTCGGGGCTGGGGGTAATGATGGCTGCGACCAGAAAAACCGCCAGGATGGCATAGCGAATGTTCTTCCACAGAAAGCGCGGACTCACAATGCCGAATATGGCCAGAAAGAAAATAAGTATGGGCATCTCAAAGCTGATACCCAGACCGAGAATGATCGATAGAAAGAAGCCTGTGTATTCCTCGATCGTGACCATGGGATTGAACTTGCTGCCAAAGTCAATGATGAGGATCTTGAGCGCCCCAGGCAGTACATAGAAATAACCGAACCCGGCTCCCAGCAGGAACAGCCCCACCGTGGCTCCCATAAATGGCACCACGAACCGGCGTTCCTTCTGGTAAAGCCCAGGCGCAATGAACAGCCATACCTGATAGAGGATGAACGGCGAGGCCAGAATCGCTCCACCGATCAGCGATACCTGCAAATACAGGTTCAGGGGGTCCATTGGGTGGGTGTAATTGAGCTTGATGTGCAGCCGATCCAGCGGAGCCTGCACAAAGCCGTAAAGCCGCTCGTGAAAGATGTAGGCCACGAGAAACCCGATGCAGAGAAAAAGAGCCGAGCGGACAATGCGCTTGCGTAGCTCGTCCAGATGCTCCATCAGGCTCATGCCGGGAAGCTCTGCGCGCGACGTCACCGCCTCTCGTGCCTTCCTGATTTCATCAGCGGGGTCAACCATTGTGGCTTACGGCCTCCGTGGCGGGGGCGGCCTGCTCCGCCGGGGCTTGCTCTGCGACGACCTGTTCCGCTGGAGCCTGCTCCGTGACTGGCTGCTCGGCGGTCGCATCCGGGTTCGGGACACCCTCACCGCTAGCCTCTTCAACGCTGTTGGGTGTGGTTGCTTTACCGGTTTCGCTCTCGTTCTCTGCCGGCCGCGAGGGCCACTCCGCGGGCACCGTCTCGCCAGTTGAGGGTGGCTGAATACGCGGATAAGAGTCTTCGGGCGGCGGTTCAGTGGCCGCCGGGGTCACTGGAGGGTACACTTCTTCTCCCGGATAAGGAGACTCGGGAGCACTGACCGCGGCCGGCGGCTCCGCCGAAACGGATTCCTGCGCCGGCGGTGCCAGCGCGAGTGTGCGCTGCCGCTCCGCTTCTTCCTTCTTGCGGCGGTCGGCCTCCTCGGCCAATCGCAATTCCTCTTCCATCTGGAACTTGAAGTCGTTCGAGGCTTTGCGAAACTCGTACATCAGCTTGCCCAACTGGCGGCCGATCTGCGGCAGGCGCCTCGGTCCAAAGACCACTAGCGCCAACACCATCAAAATGAGGGAGTCGGCCATGCCCAAGCTGGCACATTGAATTGTTTGCGGCGTAACCATGAAGGATCATGATACCTGCCCGCGCAGGGCGCTCACAAACGCGAGACAGAACACGTTGAAGCTCGGCAACCGCTTTGCCAGCTTCATCCTCCGCAAAGCGGGGACCGGATGTGTGCGAATTGGGAGCGGTAACCCCTCAGGCGTCCTGTCCTTTCAGCGGCAACTATTACAGCTTTGTTACACTATTCTGCATTGGCTGTGGCCGTACTCTGCGGATTCCAGGAATCCCCAGGGCTGGGGCTGCATCCTAAGTGTGAATGGGCTGCAACAACCCCGTGGATGGTTTTTTCTGGCCTTGGATGGAAGTCCGGGCCGGGTGGGCGCATCCACTGCAGCTGCAGTTAGCTTTCAACATCCCCGCCCGCCATCCCGCAGAGGGATGGGCTGGGCTGAAGGCGGAATACGGTGAACCTGGTTCTTGACGACGTTACGGCGATCTCGCCGGAGGCTGGCAGCGCTTGCAGCCTTGAAAACTATCTCGCGCTCCCCGATCACTCGATGGACGCCCGCATCGCAACAGCGCGCTCCCGGCTCGGGTCCACCGCGATCGTGCTCGGCCACCACTACCAGCGCGACGAAGTCATTCGCTTTGCTGACTTTACCGGCGACAGCTATAAGCTCTCGAAAGCGGCCGCTGAAACCGGCGCCAAGTACATTGTCTTTTGCGGCGTGCACTTTATGGCAGAGAGCGCCGATGTGCTGGGGAGCGACGGCCAGCAGGTGATCCTGCCTGATTTGAACGCCGGCTGCTCCATGGCCGACATGGCAGAAATCTCGCAAGTCGAAGCCTGCTGGGAAGTGCTTACGAGCCTTCACCTTGCGGACGATACCATACCACTGACTTACATGAACTCGGCTGCCGCCATCAAGGCCTTCTGCGGCGAGCGGGGCGGGTTGGTCTGCACCTCGTCCAACGCCCGCGCGGCCTTCGAGTGGGCATTTGCCCGCGGCAAGCGCATCCTCTTCCTGCCTGACCAGCACTTGGGACGCAATACCGGGTTCGCCATGGGCATTCCATTGAACCAGATGGTGGTGTGGGACCCGTGGGCCATCCAGGGTGGGCAGGCAGCGGATCACCTTGCCGCCAGCCGCGTTCTGCTTTGGAAGGGCCACTGCTCGGTGCATCAGCGCTTTTTGCCCAGCCACGTCGATCAGGTACGCGCAAAATACCCTGGCATCCAAGTCATCGTTCACCCCGAGTGCCGCTGGGAGGTCTGCCAGAAGGCCGACGCTCTCGGCTCAACCGAGGGGATCATCGCTGCGGTCGAACGAGCTCCTGAAGGGACCATGTTCGCCATCGGCACAGAGATTCACCTCGTCAATCGCATGGCCCGCCGTTTTGCTCCGGAAGGAAAGCGGGTTATCACCCTCGACGATACCGGCTGCCTTTGCACCACCATGTACCGCATCAGCCCGCATCACTTGGCATGGGCGCTGGAGAATCTGGTTGAAGGGCGAGTGGTCAACCGAATCCAGGTGCGTCCTGGCGTGAAATATTGGGCGCGCGTGGCTCTGGACCGGATGTTGGAACTGGGATAAAGGGGCACAGTACAGGGCATTCGGCACGATCTTTGTCTTGTGCAGCTTGTTACTCCTGGCTCCTGTCCAGCCACTTCTCGTTTCCTGCGTCTCACCATTCCGGGGTATCCTGATAGGCAGGTATTCCCCATGAAGACTTTCACTCTCGAAGAAGCGCAATCCTTACTCCCGGTGATGGAGTCGCTGCTGAAGCGCGCCCTTGAGAGCAAGAAGGCCGCGGAAGAAGTGGAGAACGGCCTGACCGAACTGGCGCGGCGCATCTACGTGGCGGGCGGCATGTTCGTGGACGTGGGCAAGGTGTCAAAGCTGCGCGCTGAGATGGACGATCACCTGCAGCGGGTTCGCGAGAGTGTTGCCGAGATCGACACGATTGGCGTGCAGGTAAAGGATCTGGAGGCCGGCCTGCTCGATTTTCCCTGCCGCCTCGACGACCAGGTGGTGCTGCTCTGCTGGCGCATGGGTGAAACCGCCATCGAACATTGGCACACCGTCGAGGCTGGCTTCCAGGGTCGTCAGCCGCTCGATGAGCGCTTCCGCCGCCGTTCGAACTCCGGCGGGCGGCCCAACTAGATCGTCGGCCTGCCCATCCAGCATCAAGACAACCAGTCCATGTTGATTGCAGAACAGGAAATCCGCACCATCGCGTTCAGGGGGCACAATGCTGCAAGCGCCGGCGGGGTTCGTTGCGTCATTGCTGTGGGATGTGCTGCGCCGCCCGCGGAAGCGGGTGCCGGCGCGCTGGGCCTCGCCCAGAAGCGGTACCCTGTAAACGGAGCCAGAGAAGCATTGGATGGGGGACACTTCAATGAACATAGGCAGGTGGGCACGAGTGGTGCTGGCGGCGGCGCCGCTCCTGGCAGGCTGCGGAAATTTCTGGCAGAATCCGTATACCGGTTCCGGCGGCACGGGAACCACCACCAAAACCAGCGGCAACTTTTACGTCCTCAACGTCGAGACCAAACAGATCGCGGGCTTTTATGTGAATGCCGGAACTCTCACCGAACTCACCGGCAGCCCATACTCATTAGCCTCCGCCCCTATTGCCATTACCGTAGCCCCCAATAATGCCTTTCTCTATGTCAGCACAGTTACCGGCATCTACGTCTACACCATCGCCTCCAGCGGCGCACTCACACTGGGTAACAGCTCGTCGCCAATTTCCTCAGACCCTGCTACCAGCATGCAGGTGGACGCGACCAACTCCTGGCTGGTGGACGCCGTCTCAGGTTCTCCAACCCTCTACGCCATTGCCATCAGCCCCACCACCGGTGCAACCACTTCCACCATCGAACAACACGCGACTCTGCCTGTTTCCACAATCCAGCAGGTGGCCCTCTCGCCTGACAATACCTACGCCTTTGTCGCCATGGGTTCCGGCGGCACGGCTACTGTCCCCTTTAACGCGGCGAATACCAATCCCCTTGGAACGCCGGGGAACATTGCGGTCAAGAACACCGCCGGCGCCGCCCTCTCCGTGGCGGTAGATCCAAGCAACCGGCTCCTTTATGTGGGTGAAACGGTAGCTACCACCGGCACCAACACCGGTGGCCTGCGCGTCTTCGACTTTCCTGCGTTCACTGAGCTTGCCAACTCGCCGTATGCCATCAGCGGCTTGGCTCCCTACTCCATTCTGCCCATCTCTACCGGCGATTACGTCTATGTGGTCAACCGTCAGGTCAGCGGCAGCTCCACCGGGGTCATTGCCGGGTTCTCCATAACGGATACAAGTGGTGTCTACTCACTCACTGCCCTCGGCAGCACATTTACGGTGGGGACCAACCCGGTTGCTTTGGCCGAGGACAACACGGGCGCGTTTATCTTTGCTGTGGATTTTGCAGGCAGCCCGGACTTGAAGGGATATGTCTTCGACACTACCAACGCCGGTTATCTTGACGCGGTGGTCTCCGAGTCGACCGGAACCGATCCGGTGCAGGCAAGCGCCATAGCCGCAATGCATTGAGAGAGCGATCAATCGAGAGATCGAATTTTCACGCTTCTCCACGGTGCTATGCTCAAGAAGACCGCCACTGGCTGTGCTCACGCGACCCTCAATCCCACTCGTCTCTTTCGGCAGACGTTCCAGGACCTGGATTTGCTGCGGGCTTGCCGTGTGCCTTCTTGTTCTCGCCGGCGGGTGTAACCGCTTTCGTAAGGACAAGCATGACACGGTGTATCTCTGGGCCCGCCAGATGTATCTCCACGACCGTGTTGCCGCTGTTTCCAACCGCGTTGCCGAGGTGGTGAACGGGCAGCAGTTGGAAGTCCTGGAGCACGGCCGCCGCTTTCTGAAGGTCAAGACGCAGAAAAACGAGATTGGCTGGATCGAGGAGCGGGCGGTCATCGACGGCAACATCTACGATGCGTTTGTCCAGCTTGCCAAACAGAACAAAGAAGATCCGGTCATCGCCACCGGCACAATTCGCGACGACGTCTACCTGCACCTGAAGCCGGGACGCGAGACAGACCGTTTCTATCTGCTACCCGCCAACGCCAAGGTTCAGTTGCTGGTGCGTGCCTCCGTGCCGAAGACGCCTTTGATCACACCCCAGCCCCGGCCCGCGGCAAAGGCCCCGGTAAAGAGTCCCCCTCCTGCATCCGGTAGCCAGCGCCCCGCCGCACCCGGTCCAGCGGAAACGGTTCCGAGCGAGCCTGAGACGCCGGCCGTAGTGATGGAAGACTGGTGGCTGGTCCGCGACGGCCAAGGCCGTGCCGGCTGGCTGCTGTCTGGCCGTGTGGATGTGGACGTGCCCGACGAGATCGCACAGTATGCTGAGGGCCAGCGCATCGTGGGCGCCTACGTGATCGCCAAGGTGGCCGACGACGAGGCCGCCACGCCCGATCACCTGGTGCCGGAATACGTAACGGCGCTCGGGCCCCCCAAATCCGGACTGCCCTTTGATTTCGACCAGATTCGCGTTTTTACCTGGAGCGTCAAGCGTCACCGCTATGAGACGGCCTACCGGCTGCATCCCATCCAGGGATACCTGCCGTTGCGCATCACGTCCCAACCTGGGCCGGGCGGCACAGAGCCGGTCTTCAGCTTCCAGATTGAAGACTCCCAGAGCCTGACCGTCGATCCCGAGACCGGCATCGCGCGCCCGCTCGCGCCGCGCACCGTCTCCTTCGCCATGCGCGATACACAGGTTCGCCGCACAGGCTCCGACCTCGGGCCCATTCCCATCACCCGCGCGCCGGGAGAGAAATCCAAACCCGGCCAAGCGGGAAAAAAGAAACACAAGTAAGGCCTGTTAGGCGTTATCCGCGGCCTGCCGCAGACCATCTCCTTAGCCGCAGCCCACATCGAGGATGCAAAGCGGCACTTCCGAGGGCGGCACAACGGCGTTGAGCCAATGAAGCACTGGCCGATAAGCCATAAACCAGCGGTTCAGCCGGGCGATATCGCGCAGGCATGCACGCAACTGCTCGCGGCTGCACGGTTCGTCCATGCGCTCGATGAGCTGCGCGCGATGCCGAAAATCCAGCGCATTATGCGGCATGGAAAAGCATGGTTTCCGCCGTCACCCCCGGCCCAAACGACATCGCACAGCCTTGCTGACCGGCCTGTGCATGGTGCAACACCTGCTCCAGAACAAACATCACCGTGGCGGAGGACATGTTGCCGAAGCGCGCCAGAACATCCCGCGAGTACGAGAGCGCGTCCGCAGGCAAGCTAAAGCCCTTCTCCACGGAGTCCAGGATTGTGCGCCCTCCGGGGTGAATGGCCCAAAGATCGATTGATAGTGGATCTCTTCCGCGTGTAATCTGGCCACCCACCTCCTTCATAGCGCGTGCGATCGCGGCAGGAACCTGGCCGGAAAGCTGCATGTCAAAGCCGAGTTCGCGAATGCGCCACGTAATCAGATCGCTTGTGTCCGGGATGCGGATCGCCAGAAAACTGTCGATGGCGAGCCCTGCCGGCTGAGCGCTGACGAGGTACGCGGCGCAACCATCGGCGAAGAGAAGGAACGAGAGCATCTGTTCCAGATCCCGCGTCTCCTGGAAGTGTAATGTGCAGAGTTCAAGGCTTAACACCAATACTGTTGAGCCTGCCTCCGAGCGCACGATGTGACGCGCAGATTTCAAAGCGTTCATGGCGGCGTAGCAGCCCATGAAGCCGATCATCGTACGCTCCACCGATGAGTTCAGACCGAGATGGTTAACGACCTCGAAGTCCAGGCCCGGCGCGTAGAGTCCGGTACACGAAGTGACGATCACGTGCGTAATGCCGCGCCGTTCCTCCTGAGTCAGCACGAGCTTGTCCAGGGCCGCTTGCGCCAGCAGCGGGGCAAAGCGCTCAAACGCCTCCATGCGGCGTGCGGTTCCAGGAAAGTTGCCCGGCAGATAAAAATCCTCCGCGTCTCTCCACTTGCCGTCTGCCGAAGCGATGGCCTGCAGGAAGGAATAGCGGTGCTCAATGGCGGACATGCGCACCATGCGGCGAAACAAATTGCGCATGGTGCCCTCAGCGAGCATGCTGTCGGCGAAATCGATGAAAGGCCGGTGCACGTCGTGCGGGGGAACTGCGGTCGCAATGCGATTGATGTATGCGGTCGTCATTGTGTTTCGCTCGCCTGGAAGAGCCTTTCGCCACCGGCATTTCCAGCTTAGACAGAACAGGCGGCGGTATGTCACGCAAATGCAATTGATGGATTCCGTACATAAACGGGGAAGAGCAGATTATTTCTGCGCCGCTAAATCGAAGTTCAAAAATGCTTTTGCCAATGCAAATGAACGGGGCGCTCAGGATACGATCCTGCGAATCGCCGGGCCCGATTGGCGAAGAGGAGATGCGTGCTCGATCACCCTCGCTTGCGCAACTCGTGTTCCACCACGCGCAGCATCTCCGTTTCAGGAGCGGGCTTGCCTGTCCATATCTCAAACTGCCGCGCGCCCTGCTGCACAAACATCTCCAAGCCGCCGATGACAGGGATGCCGCGCGCCTTTGCCAACGCGAGCAGAGGTGTCTCAAGCGGGTTGTAAACCATATCGAAGACCAGGTCGGCGTTCAGTTCGTTCTCGGCGATTGGCAGGGCCTGCTTGGCGCCCTTCATGCCGCAGGGAGTCGCGTTGATGAGCACATTGAAATGCTGTTTGGCAAACAGCTCGTGCTTGAGCGACTTGGCCTTGGCTTGGCGGGCGAGGGTTACAGCATGCTCGTGAGTGCGGTTGACCACAAACACCTCCGCACCCTGATCTACCAGCCCAAAGACAGCGGCGCGCGCCGCGCCTCCCGCGCCCAGCACGGCAATGCGCGCACCCTTCAGGCGCAGCCTCTTTTCGAGTGGCCTCACCACCCCGGCCACGTCCGTATTGAATCCGTAAAGCTTGCCGTCCACCCCGGTCCGCAGCGTGTTACAGGCGCCAATGCGGCCCGTGAGCGGATCCATGTTGGCCAGGTGAGGCAGCACCTCCTGCTTCAGGGGCATAGTCACGGCTACGCCTGCCAGCGGCAGTTCCTGCGTGAGGGTCAGCAGGTCAGCAAGCGCGCGTACCTTCAAGGGCAGCAGTACGGCATTTACGTTTTCTCGGCGGAAGGCCGTGTTCTGCATCAGCGGAGAAAGGGAGTGGGCAATCGGGTTACCGGCCACCCCAAAGACTCGCGTTGCCTGGTCAAGGTGCTCCACCCGGTACATGTCGAGCAGGGTGCGCACGGCCACCTGGCCGGGGGCGGTCTCGGTTCCGTCGGAGAAGGACGCAAAGGTAAACGCCGCGCCTGCCCTGACGCCCAGCACGCGGCTCACGATGCCCTCTTCGCCCATGGCGATGGCCACTACATGCGCTGAGAGCGAGCGATCCTCGATGAGCCGTAAAATGGCCAGGTTGTCGGCCAGCGACCGGGCGGTTGAGACCACCTTCACATACTCGGGCTTGAAGACCGCAATCCGGTCCGCTGCGGCTTCGAGACTTCGGGTGCGCATAAAGTCATGAAAGCTAACCATCAGCGCCGCGCCCGCAGCCCGCAGTTTAGCCAGTTGAGCCGGCTTGGCCTCTTCGGCCGATTCCACCTCCAGGTCCACAATCTGGCAGCCGGCTTGCGCGGCTTTGGCCAGCAGATCCAGCTCTGCCGCCAGCGCCCCCGCGAAATTGCCGCCATTCTGCTTGCGCCGGCACGTGGCGATGGCGGTGACCTCCCTGTTCCGGGCCAGAAACTGGTTGAGCAACGGCACCACTGTCGCGGGCTTCGGTAGCGAATCCAGCCTGAATTCAAAGAACTTAGCGTCTCTAAGCGCCGCCCCGGCCCGTTCTATCATCTCTTCCGGGCTCGCGCCCTGGATCGCTACACACAACTTACCCAGACGCAGGCGAGCGCTGGCGGGTAGGTTAGGAGCCGTTATGGAGGCAGCGAGGGGCATATCTGTCAATTGACGCATATTAGATGGGTTCTGTCCGGGATGCAACCACCGAAATCGCAAGCCTGCAACATTCCTCATCCTGTGCACCCAGATCAGCCTCGGCTGTGGCACCCTAGAACTCTGGAGGGTTGTCCATATCATGCCTGTTGAAACCATTGCCGCCGCTATCGCGAAAGACCTTCACTCATGGGAGGCGGGTGGAGCTCAATCCGCCGAAGCGCTGACCGCATGGGTCGGAGCCCGGCTCGCTGCCCATGAGGCGGCGCTGGATGCTCTTTTGGCGGTTGAGGGGCCACGCACCCCGGATAATTCCCTGCGGCTCTATGATGCGGCCATCGAGCAACTTAGCCTGGCCGGATCGCAGGCTGGCGTGCTCAACTCCGTAGCAGCCGACAAAGCGGTGCGCGACCAAGCGCAGCAGGAAGCCCAGCGGGTTGCGATGGCAGGCAGCGCTCTCAGCCTGAATCGTCGTGTTTATGAGGCTCTGGCGGCCGTAAGCCTTGACAGCGCAAATCCCGCGACCAGGCACTATGTCGAGCGCACCCTGCTTAGCTACCGCCTAGCCGGCGTGGACAAGGACGAGGCTACGCGCACCCACCTGCAGGCGTTGCACGAGAAGGCCACGCGGTTGTCGCTCGAATTCGCACGCAACATTCAGGAGGGCGCAAAGACCGTTGAGGCTGCACCGAATGAATTGGAGGGCCTGCCTGCCGATTATCTGGGACGCCACCCTGTAGATGCAGAAGGACGAGTCACCCTCACCACCGACCCGCCCGACATGCAGCCGGTGATGACCTTCGCTACGAGCGGAGCGCTGCGGGAGCGCATGTACCTTGCCTATAACACCCGTGCCTATCCGGCCAACCAGCAGATTCTTCTTGACTTGCTGGCTACGCGCCAGGAGATCGCGACCGTACTCGGCTTCCGCAGCTGGGCTGACCTGGCTACTGCCGACCAGATGATGGGTTCGGCGGCCAACGTGCGGACCTTCCTCGCCAAGCTCAACGAGGCCAGCCGTGAAGGCGCCCAACGGGAGTTGAAGCTGATTCTCGATTTTGCCCGTGGGCGCGAGCCGGGCCTGGCGGCTATCGATATCACCAGCCGCGCATTCTGGTATGAACAATACCGGCGCACCGCATTCGACTTTGACTCCCAATCCGTCCGCCCGTATTTTCCCTATGCGCAAGTCGAGGCGGGGGTACTTGAAACTGCGGCGCGGCTCTTCAAGGTCGAATTCCGGCGCTCTACGGCCCCTGGCTGGGATCCGGCGGTCTCGGTTTTTGATGTCTTCGATGGTGGCCATCCCGTGGGCCGCTTCTATCTCGACATGCATCCCCGTGAGGGCAAGGACAAGTGGTTTTCCGCCGCGCCGGTGGTCACAGGTGTGCGCGGACGCTACCTGCCCGAGGCTGCGCTCATCTGCAATTTCCCCGGCGGCGACGGAAAGGACCCCGGCTTGCTTCAGTACAACGACGTGGTCACTTTTTTCCACGAGTTTGGGCATCTGATGCATGCCATTCTTGGCGGTCATACGGAGTGGGCGGGGCTTTCCGGCTTTGCCACCGAGGGCGACTTTATCGAGGTGCCGTCACAGATGCTGGAAGAGTTCTTCCGCGACGAAAAACTGCTCCAGGCCTTTGCAAAGCACTACCAGACAGGCGACGTTCTCCCCACGGATCTTATCCAAAATATGAAACTGGCAGGGGCATTTGGCCGGGCCGACTGGGTGCGCGCACAGCTCTACTACACCACCCTCTCGCTTGACCTGCACGACCAGGACCCCGCGGGTATCGATCTTGATCGCATCACCAGGCAGCTCTATCAGTCCTTGCAACCGTGGACGTGGCTGGAGGGCAGCCGCATGTACGCCAGCTTCGGCCATCTCACCGGTTACTCGTCGAACTACTACACCTACGCCTTCGATAAGGTGATCGCACTGGACTTCTTTGCCCAGTTCGATCCCGGTAATCTGCTGGATTGCGAGGCCGCTGCGCACTACCGCAAAGCCGTCCTCGAACAAGGCGGATCGAAGCCCGGCCGCCAGATGGTGCGCGACTTTCTCGGTCGCGACGAGGAGTTTGCCGCCTTCTCCAAATGGCTGAACGAGGAGTTTGAAGCGTCGTTGCCTGGAGCCGCAGGATGAACGCGTCTGACTTTCGCCGTATCGCGATGAGCCTTGAGGGCGCGGAGGAGAAATCGCACATGGGCGCGCCCGATTTTCGCGTAGGCGGACACATCTTCGCCACCCTCGCCTCCGAAAATCAGGGCTTTGGCAACCTGATGCTGACGCCCGAACAGCAGGCGGCGTTCATTGAAGAGGAGCCTGATATCTTTCTGCCCATCGCCGGCGGATGGGGCCGGACAGGCATGACCCATATCCGGCTCGCCACGGCCGATGAAGACGTGCTGAGAGGCGCACTGCGCACGGCGTGGAAACTGCGCATCGAGAAGAACCAGAGCACCGGTAGAAAAAGGCGCGCTCCAACAAAACAAAAGTCGACCGCAACTTCCAAAGTCGCGAAGCATCAATAGATCGGCTCTGTCCGGTCTGCCGGAATTGATTCGGCGGGCAACTCTCCCCAGGAGGTCGAAATGAATATTGGAGTACTTGGATCGGGCGATGTGGCGAAGACATTGGCCAGCGGCTTCATCAAGCACGGCCATGCCGTCATGATGGGCAGCAGGACGCCGGAGAAACTGACAGACTGGAAAGCACAGAACCCCAGGGGTTCTACGGGCACTTTTGCCGCAGCCGCCGCGTTCGGCGAACTCGTCGTTCTGGCGGTCATGGGCAAGGCCGCGTCGTCTGCCCTCCAGTTGGCTGGTGCAGGCAACCTGGCAGGCAAGCCGGTTGTCGACGCCACGAATCCCATTGACGATGCGCCGCCGGTCAACGGTGTCTTGAAGTTCTTCACCAACATCAATGAATCGCTCATGGAGCAGTTACAGCGCGAGTTTCCCGCAGCGCGCTTCGTGAAAGCATTCAACTCGGTCGGCAATGGCTTCATGGTCAATCCGCACTTCGAGGGCGGCAAACCCACCATGTTCATCTGCGGCAACGACGAAGCTGCAAAAGCATGGGTTAGAGGAATCTTGGATGAGTTTGGATGGGAGACCGCGGATATGGGCGGCGTTGAAGCGGCCCGCGCCATTGAGCCCTTGTGCATGCTGTGGTGCATCCCCGGGTTTCTGCGCAATGAGTGGTCTCATGCGTTCAAGCTGCTGAAGAAGTAGCCAGCTTTGCCTACCCCAGCAAAACAGATTTCAAGCCGGTCTGGTGCTGCGGGAGGCAAGGTGTCTTCCGCTATGATGGACCCGCGATGGCAAGCACACAGGATTTTCGCGGCAAATGGGCACTGGTCACCGGGGCCAGCTCAGGCATTGGCGTGGCGCTGGCGCGGGAGCTGGCAGCTCATGGGGCAAAACTCATCCTAACGGCACGGCGCAAGGAGCGGCTTGAATCTCTGGCCGCGGAACTCACCGCAAAAGGTGCGGAGGTTCGCGTCATTCCGGCCAACCTCATTGATCCCGCCGCGCCTCTGGAGATATGGGACGCCACCGAAGGCGCCGGACTCGAAGTGGACATTCTGGTGAACAACGCGGGGCTGGGCCAGTACGGCGCCTTCTGCGAAAGCCCCGCCGAGCAGGAGCTGAGTCAGGTGCGAGTCAACTGCGAGGCGGTGGTTCGCTTGTCGCGGCTCTTCCTTCCGCGCATGGTGGAGCGTCGTCGCGGCTGGGTGCTGGTGCTGGCGTCAACGGCCAGCTTCCAGCCGGTACCCTATCTTTCCACCTACGCGGCTACCAAAGCCTTCGACCGCTTCTTTGCGCTGGGAATCGCAGCGGAGGTGGCTCGCTTCGGCGTCAAGGTTACTGCGCTTTGTCCTGGGCCCACCGAGAGCGAGTTCTTCGACGTTGCTCATGCCGGCGCATTCAAGGGCCGCGGAACGCAGCCGGCGGCTGACGTGGCGCGTCTGGCAGTCGAGGCACTGGCGCGCGGCCAGCGCACGATCGTTCCCTACTTAGGCGGACGGTTCACGGCCTTTCTCGTGCGCTTTCTCCCCGTCGGTCTCCTCACGCGCGTGATTGAAAAAGCCGCGCGGCCGCCGGTGAGTCCCGCCTGAGATCACTTGCGGCACGGCGATGCTGGGAAGAGAATGGCGGGGGAAAGGATTTCATCACATGCAACTCCGCTTTCGTACGATCGGCATATTAGTTATCACTGGATTGATCGGTGTCTCGTTCGGTTGGGCACAGGCCAGGAAGATTCCCAAACACGGACCGGCAGTGGTCTTATTCGATGGCAGGGACTTAAACCAATTTGACTCGTTTTTGCGCAACGACGGGCTCAACGCTGATCCCAGCCACGTCTTCCAGGTTGAGAAGGGCCAGATTCACATCTCTGGCACGCAATTCGGCTATCTCATCACCAAGCAGGAATACAAAAACTACTATTTACGCGCTGAGTTCAAGTGGGGTGAGGGCACCTTCGCTCCGCGCCAGGGCCAGGCGCGCGACAGCGGCATTCTCTACAACATCCAGGGGCCGAACAAGGTGTGGCCGCAGTCGATTGAGTTCCAGATCAACGAGGGCTGCACGGGCGACGTTTGGGTCACCGACGGTGCGGCTCTTACTGACAAGAACGGCACGCACGTGGCCGGGCCAGCCGGCGGCGGATCGAAGATTGACCGCTTCAGCAAAGGCGAAGTCAAGAATGTTGTGGGTTTTCGCGATCCGACCAACGAGCTGGAGAAGCCCCACGGCGAGTGGAACGTGGTGGAACTGGTCAACCGCGACGGACACGTGTGGTATTACGTGAACGGCAAACTGGCTAACGAGGGCACCGATGCGTTCCCGGCGAGCGGAAAAATCCTCGTCCAGTCGGAAGGCGCCGAAGTCTTCTTCCGCAACATCAGGTTATACCCGCTAAAATAGGGGCCGCCGCATAGGAGATCTGCCATGAGGATCCTTCTGGGGGTTGTGTTTGTCCTGCTCGGCTCTGCCACATTGAGCCTTACTGCCTTGTCCCAGCCCGAGCACAAAACAACCCCCGGTCCCGGTCCCGCGGGAGTCCCGCAGACTTCATTCTTCGTGCATCGGCTGGGCACCGACCACGCCGAGGGAGTCACCACGCTGGACATGAACGGCGACGGGCTGCCCGACATCCTCAGCGGAGCCTACTGGTATGAGAATCCAGGCCCCAATGGCGGCGAGTGGAAGCGCCATCAGTACCGGACGGCAGGCACGATGGGCGAATTCGTCTCCGATTGCGGCGAGTGGACAATTGACGTGAACCACGACGGCGCGCCGGACGTGGTGACGGCTGGCTGGATGACCAACGGCATCTGGTGGTATGAGAACCCCAATAAATTGGGCGCCGAGTGGAAGCGGCACTTCATCACCAACAGCTACGACACCGAAGGCGGCTGGATGGCCGACATCAACGGCGACGGTAAGCCGGACCTTGTTTTTGCTCACTACAATCACTCCGGCGTTCTCTGGATTGATTTCTCCGGTCCTACGCCCAAGGTGCATAAGGTCGGCGGCCGCGAACAGGATGGGCACGGCATCGGCGTCGCCGACGTAGACGGTGACGGCAAGGCCGACATCCTTACCCCCAACGGCTGGTTCCGCCAGATCGACGCCGACAAGGACGAATGGGAGTGGCATGCGGACTGGCAGATGGGCGACGCGGGTTTTCCCATCATCGGCTACGACGTGAACGGGGACGGCAAGACCGACATCATCTATAGCCATGGCCACAGTTACGGAATCTACTGGCTCGAACAGCAGGGCGAGGCCGACGGCCGCGTCTGGGTCAAGCACACTATCGATGAGAGCTTCTCCCAGGTACACGCACTGGACCTGGTGGATCTGGACAATGACGGACAGATGGAGCTGCTGGCTGGCAAGCGCTACCGCGGTCACAACGGCAATGATCCCGGCTCCTACGATCCGCTAGTCATCTACTACTACAAAATCGACCGCAAGGCGGGCACATTCACTCGCTACCCCGTTTCGGTCAATGGCACCGCGGGCGCTGGCACGCAATTCGTCGTTCGAGACATGGATGGGGACGGAGACAAGGACATCGTCACGGCCGGAAAGACCGGCGTGCACTTCTTTGAGAACCTGACCATCGACAAGGTGCCCAGGGAGCAGCGCGAAAAGGAGATTCTGCTCGACAAGAACTGGCCTTTCCCCGACGAGGGACCCGAGGTGAAGCAGGAAGAGGAGCCGAGGCAGTAGAACCTGGCTCCCCTAAACCTAAAAGATCCGGCGGATGTAGCGCGGCTGAGTCCTGTATCGGCATTCTCGCCGAGGCGGGAACGAGGCACAGGCCACCCCGGCCAAAAACAGTTCAAAGAGTGCAACCTTTTTCTGCTGTTTGCTTCTAATCTTGTAACAAGCAGAGGCTTCCCCGAATCATGACCCTTCCAAGAAAGGTACCCACTCCTTTTTGATGGTCCGTAAAGGACCCCTTCCCTCGACCCCCTCAGGACCCCCCACCCAAAAACGCCTCTCGAGCGGGCCTGCCGGAAGGCAGGCCCACTAGCTCAT